>Ga0209158_1001061_pt1 | contig 18807 bp, 15 predicted proteins | sample GraSoiAngelo_140_FD_185897 | JGI IMG/M metagenome (GOLD analysis project Ga0209158, IMG submission 185897) | Grasslands soil microbial communities from the Angelo Coastal Reserve, California, USA - 14_0929_12_30cm (SPAdes) (version 2) | ecosystem: Environmental > Terrestrial > Soil > Grasslands ...
TGGGACAACGACCTCAATCCGGAAGGTATCTCCGAGTCCGTGCACTGGAACTGGAAGGATTCCTTCTTGCAACACCTCGGCATTGTGGCCTTCCAGCTGCCTTACAACGAGAGCTTTTCCGGAGGTGGTGCGACGACCCCGACCCCGTCGGGTGCCACCTTCGGCGGTCAGCTCCAGGCCAATGTCAAACTGCAGGACAGGTTCAAGGTCGGGGCCTATGTGGCCTACTACGACTACCGTAACGCCGACCAAATCGCCCAAAACCAGGTGGGCGGTTCGGGCCCCACTACCGGCGCCCTCGGCGGAAACAACAACACGAACTTTGTTGGCACGATCGGCGGTGCGCGTTTCTTCGCCTCGAAGTTTGGTGTTGTGGACTCAATCCTTCGGCTTGACGCAAACACCGGCATCGGTCGGCTCCCGATGATGCTGCTCTTCAATTACGCGCAGAATACGCGGGCGTGCGGCAACGTCGGCACCTTTGCGAGTGCGAACCCGCCGGTAACCGTCTTTTGCGACCCGAAGCAACGTCATGCCTACTGGTCAGAAGTCCAGTTCGGTAGAACGCAAGAGAAAGGTGATGTCCGCCTCGGCTACACCTTTATGCGCATCGAGCGTGATGCGGTGCCCTCGGCCTTCAACTTCGACGACAAGCGGCAGGCAACCAACGTGGCCCAACACAGGGCGGAGATCTTCTACCAGGCCTATAAGAACATCACCCTGGGCTTTACCGGTCTGATCGGCCGACAGCTTGTGACGGCCACAAGCCCCACAACAGCCGTCACGCCGGAGCGCATGCTAAAGCGGTTCCAGTTCGACCTGATCTATAAGTTCTAGACGGCCGGCTGGAATTCACGGAACTGAAATACGGCTGTAACAGTGGTGTAACAAAGCAAGGTAAGACTTGACTGGGGGATAAGCATAATGATCATGGTCAAAAGAGTGGCAATGCTGGCGCTGCTCCTGGGTCTGGGCAGCATAGCGCAGGCGCAGGGCGATCCGATGCTGGTGAACGGCGCGGGCGCTACCTTCCCCTATCCGATTTATTCCAAATGGTTTGACGAGTATCACAAGCTGCATCCAAACATTCAGATCAATTACCAGTCGATTGGCTCCGGGGGCGGCATTCGCCAGCTTCTGGCTGGAACAGTAGACTTTGGGGCCTCCGACGGGCCGATGAGCGATGAACAGCTCGGTCAAGCCAAGGTCAAGGTTCTGCATTTCCCCACTGTGCTGGGCGCGGACGTGCCGACCTACAACATTCCCGGCGTGACCCAGGAATTGAAGTTCACCCCGGATGCGCTTGCCGGCATCTTCCTGGGCAAAATCACCAAGTGGAATGACCCGGCAATCACCGCTCCGAACGCAGGTGTCAAACTACCCGCCGATGACATCGTGGTGGTACACCGCTCCGACGGGAGCGGCACCTCGTATATCTGGACCGACTACCTCTCCAAGGTGAGCGAGGAGTGGAAAACCAAAGTGGGCAAAGGCACCTCGGTCAACTGGCCGGTCGGCTTGGGTGGCAAAGGCAACGAGGGTGTGGCTGGGTTAGTCAAACAGACGCCAAACTCCATCGGGTACGTCGAGCTGATCTACGCCATCCAGAACAATCAGCCTTACGGCCAAGTGCGGAATTCGTCAGGGACCTTCGTCAAAGCGGACTTGGCCAGCGTCACCGCGGCCGCAGCCGGCACAGCCAAGTCGATGCCCGACGATTTCCGTGTTTCCATCACGGACCCGGTAGGGAAAACCGCCTACCCGATCGCGAGCTTCACTTGGCTGTTAGTTCCCGAAAAGATTTCCGATGGCGCAAAGAAGAAGGCCATCGTGGACTTCGTTCGGTGGATGCTGAAGGACGGCCAGAAGTTCGCCGAGCCCTTGGCCTACGCGCAGATTCCCAAGGAAGTGATTGAGAAAGAGATGAAGGCCATCGACCGGATTCAGTAGCCTATGGCGAGCCTATGGCCACTTCGCCTATTGCAGTCGAACGCGCGGGCCCCGGATGGGGCCCGCGTACTCTATTGCGACGCCTGCGCAGCGGTGACGAGATCGCTCATCTGGCCACTTTGTGCTTTGCCGCCAGCGTCATTTTGATTACAACCTGGCTGGTGTATGTGCTCTGGGTGAACTCAGCGCTCCCGCGGCACAAGTTCGGCTTGCATTTTTTCCTCACCAGCGTCTGGGACCCCATCTTCGACCAGTTCGGGGCCTTGCCCTTCATCTACGGGACGTTGGTCACTTCCGCCGTGGCGCTTCTGCTAGCCGTGCCGGCAGGTCTGGGCGCAGCTATCTTCCTGGCCGAACTAGCCCCCCAGCGGATTTCCGACGCGCTGACGTTTGTGATTGACCTGCTGGCCGCTGTGCCCAGCGTGATCTACGGACTGCTCGGTATTTTCACTGTGGTTCCCCTTCTCCGGAAATACGTGCAGCCGTTTCTACACAGCACGTTGGGCTTTCTGCCGCTTTTTCAAGGCCCGCACTACGGGGTTGGATTTCTGGCGGCGGGGGTCCTCCTGGCCGTTATGGTTATGCCCTTCATTATCTCTGTTTCACGCGAAGTCCTCCTGGCGGTGCCGGTCGATCAACGGGAAGCTGCGCTGGCACTCGGGGCCACGCGCTGGGAAGCTACCTGGAAGGTCATAGTTCCCTACGCCCGCATTGGCATCCTGGGTTCGGTATTTCTGGCCCTGGCGCGGGCGCTGGGGGAAACTATGGCCGTCACCATGGTTATCGGCAATAATCCGCGGATCAGCGCGTCCTTGTTTGCCCCCGGTTATACCATCGCCGCAGTCATCGCCAACGAGTTCACCGAGGCCACCGGCGACCTTTATTTGCAAGCCCTGATCGAGCTCGGCCTGGTACTTTTTCTGCTGACCTTTATTTTGAACGGTTTGGCCCGTTTATTGATCCTGCTGACCACACAACGCGGGACGGCCCAAGAATGAACTACCGGCTGATGTGGAGAAAAGCTGTCAACGGCGTGATGCTCGGCCTCACAGGCGTGTGCGCCCTACTGGCGGTTTCGGTCCTATTTTTCATCCTGGGATATCTGGTGTGGCACGGCGGAAAGGCACTGAACTGGGACTTCTTCACCAAACTCCCCAAGCCGGTGGGCGAGGAGGGCGGAGGCATGGCCAACGCCATTGTGGGCAGCGCCAAGCTGCTTCTACTGGCGTCCCTGATTGGGGTGCCAATCGGCTTCTTCGGCGGAGTCTACCTGGCGGAATTCGGAGGCCGGACCTTTGCCTTCCTGGTGCGCTACACGACGGACCTGCTGAATGGTGTTCCCTCTATTGTGATCGGAATTTTTGCCTATAGCATCGTGGTCCTGCCGTTCAAACATTTCTCCACCTTGGCTGGTGGGGTCGCACTGGGCATCATGATGATTCCCATCACGTTACGCAGCACCGAGAATTTCTTGCGCCTTGTGCCGCGGTCTCTCCACGAGGCAGCGATGGCTCTGGGCGCCAGCAAGTGGAAAACGATTGCGACGGTGGTGATCCCGGCGGCGTACCGCGGCGTCCTCACTGCGATCCTGTTGTCGCTGGCCCGCGTGGCGGGGGAATCCGCCCCGCTGCTGTTTACTGCGTTCAGCAATCGCTTCTGGAGCCCGGGGTGGGGCCAGCCCACTGCTTCGCTGCCAGTGATGATCTTTACATATGCCATCGCTCCGTACGAGGATTGGCACCGCCAAGCCTGGGCAGCGGGTTTGGTCTTACTCGGTTTAGTGCTGCTGACGAACTTGACCGCGCGCGTATTAATGTCGCGCGGGATGTCAGCACAGAGGTCTTAGGCCATGCACATTTCGATTAATCTGCCACTGCAAAAGAATGAGGCCGGACCGCCGCAGGGAAGCCAAGCCGAGCCGGCCGCGGACCTTCGCCTGAGGATGAGGGTTTACAACCTCAACTTCTATTACGGCAGCAAACAGGCTCTGTTCGGCATTAACTTGGGGATTGCCGCCAATCGGGTCACCGGCCTGATTGGTCCTTCGGGCTGCGGGAAGTCCACGCTGCTGCGCGCGCTCAACCGCATGCATGAAACCATTAGTTACGCGCGGCTCGAAGGCGACATCCGGCTCGATGACGAAAACATTATGGGGCTGGACGTCACGCAGTTGCGGCGGCGCGTGGGGATGGTCTTCCAGAGGGCCAATCCGTTTCCTAAGTCCATTTTCGACAACGTGGCTTATGGCCTGCGCGTCAATGGGTTCAAGGGCTCTCTGCACGAGGCGGTCGAGAGCAGCTTGCGGCGCGCCGCGCTGTGGGACGAGGTGAAGGACCAACTGCACAAATCAGCCTATGGGCTTTCCGGCGGCCAGCAACAGCGGCTGTGCATCGCTCGCGCCCTGGCGGTGGATCCTGAGGTGCTGTTGCTGGACGAACCTTGCTCGGCGCTCGATCCGGTCAACACGGCGAAAATCGAAGAACTTCTCTTTCGCTTGAAAGAGAAGTGGACTATCGTGATTGTGACGCACAACATGCAACAGGCCGCGCGGGTCAGCGACTTCACGGCCTTCTTGCTGAATGGCCAATTGGTGGAGTTCAGTCCCACGTCCCAACTGTTCACCACCCCAGCCGACGCCCGAACCGAGGCCTACATCACCGGCCGGTTCGGCTAGCGGCCTGTAGGGACAGGCAAGAACGCCTGTCCCTACACAATGAGGACGAAAGAAGATGGAACGCCACTTTGAACGCGACCTCGCAGAGCTCCAGGAGCGGTTGCTCTGGATGGGCAGTCTGGCGGAGCGCTCTGTGCACCAGGCCATTCATGCCGTGCTGGACTCCGATGAAAAGCTGGCCCAGAACGTGCTCGAAGAAGAGGATGCCATCAACGAGCTGCAGATTGAGCTCGACGACCGCGTGGTGCAGCTGCTTGCGCTGCAGCAGTTGATGGCTGTCGATCTGCGCTTCGTCTTGGCCGTTTCCCGCATTAACGTCGACCTGGAGCGGATCGGCGACCAGGCAGTGAACATTGCTGAGTCCGCGCAGCGCATCTTGCGGCATCCGCGGGTGAAGCCCTATGTGGACCTGCCGCGCATGAGCGAGTTGGCCGAAGAAATGGTGCGGGATAGCCTCAACGCGGTCGTCCGCCGCGACGCCGAGCTCGCCAAGAGCGTGCTGCTCCGCGACGACCAAGTAGACCGGCTGCGCGACCAGATCTTTCGCGAGCTGCTCACTTACATGATGACGGACTCATCCGTCGTCTTTCCTACGTTTGATCTTATCCTGGTGGCAAAGAACCTCGAGCGTGTTGGCGACCACGCCACCAATATCGCCGAAGACGTCATCTACATGGTGGCCGGACGAGACGTCCGCCACCACGCACCCGACCGGCGTTAGTGTCCCGGGTTACAGATTCGCTGACAAATCTACCGACGCTGGCGAGCATAGGGGGGTCGGACCTTTAGGTCCGACAACAGAAGCTGATCGAGTGAGGGGGCTTTTAAGCCCATGGTGCTCGACGCAATCCGGGGCGTTCTGGAGAGCATGGAGCCTCGCAGGGTAAAGGCTGAACGCGTCGCCGACTTGATTCGCCGCACCCGTGGTTACCGCTGGGTGGGGCTTTATGACGTGGACCGCGATAAGATCGCCATCATCGGTTGGAGCGGCCCTGGAGCCCCTGCTTACCTGCGATTCCCCGCTAGCAAGGGACTGTCTGGCTCGGCTGTCCGCACCCGGACTACCGTTGTCGTCAACGACGTAACTGCGGACCCCAGATACCTCACCGCATTCGGCAGCACCAGATCGGAAATGATCGTGCCGGTCTTGGATCCAGCAACGGGGAGCGCCATCGGCACTATCGACGTGGAAAGCGAGCACGTAAACGCATTCAAGGATGAGGACCGAGCCTTAGTGGAACAATGCGCGTTGGTCTCAGCCCCTTTATTCATTGGCCGCGTAGTGGGCTAGAGACTTTGCTGACGACCGTAACTTTTTGGTGCAGTCTGAATTACCCGCCCCTCAAAATTCTGCAGGGTAGCGCTCACCTCGCCCCTCATTAAGCCCACAGGGCAGGTGCAATGGCACGGCATTCCGAGGCTCGACGCTTTCTGCGGGCTGAGGAATTTCTCCGAAAGCGAATGCCTTGCAACGCCGCGGCGTAGCGAACTTTCTCCGAAGTGCTCGAAATGCAGGCCCTCGCGCCGGCACGTCTCCTCATAGACGGCACCTCACGCACGCTCTATACTCCTCGCATGAGTTCTGAAAAGGACCTTCTGGCGGCGCTGCGCCGCTACTGGGGATATGATTCGTTTCGCCCTTTGCAGGAGCGCGTTGTACGAAGCCTGCTGGAAGGCCACGACACTTGCGTTGTCATGCCAACCGGCGGTGGCAAATCGCTGTGTTACCAATTGCCGGCTGCGATACTATTCGGAAAAACTGCCATCGTGATTTCACCTTTAATCGCTTTGATGCAGGACCAGGTCGCCCAACTTGCCCAGATGGGAATTGCAGCTGCCCTGCTGAACAGCTCTCTGGCGGGGGATCAGCAGTCTGTGGTTATGCGCAAGGCGTGCGAGGGCCAATACCGGCTGCTGTATCTTTCGCCGGAGCGGCTCGCGCGCGCTGACGCAGTCAGCTGGCTCCAGCGCGTCCCGATCTCGTTTTTCACCATTGACGAGGCGCACTGCATCTCAGAGTGGGGGCACGAGTTTCGACCGGAATACCGGCGGTTGAGCTGCCTGCGGCTCCATTTTCCTGACAGCCCCATCGCAGCTTTTACCGCAAGCGCCACCCGGCGGGTGCGTCACGATATTATCGACCAGCTCCGGCTGCGCAATCCGCACAAGTACATCGCCAGCTTCTATCGGCGCAACCTGCGGTATGTCGTGAAGGAATGCGATGGGCGCGTGCAGTCCAGCCTGCTGGTGAGGGCGTTGCGGAAGTACTCGGACAGCAACATCATCGTCTACGCCCCCACGATCGCCAGGGTCGAAGAGACAGTGGATTTCCTCGAGGAGCAGGGAATTCCCGCCATCGCATATCACGGCAAGATGGATGCCCGCACTCGAAGGCGCAACCAGGAGCGCTGGATGTCGGACGAAGTGCGCGTGCTGGTGGGCACCATAGCTTTCGGATTGGGTATCAACAAGGCTGCCGTACGCGCCGTGATTCATCTCTCGCTGCCGAAATCGATCGAGCAGTATTATCAGGAGGCGGGGCGCGCCGGGCGCGACGGGCTTCTGGCTGATTGCCTTCTGCTCTGGCAGAAGCGTGATGCCGGCCTGCTGGCGCACTTCGTCGAGCAGATAACCGACCCGGCGGAGAAGCAGCGCGCCTGGCAACGCTATCGCGCAATCCGCCGCTTTGCCGAATCGAAGAGCTGCCGGCATCGTCAGATTTGTTCCCATTTTGGCGAGAATCCAAAGTGGCCGTCATGCGAGGCGTGCGATGTATGCGTCAGCGAACCGGAGTGGCTGTCAAAGCCTGCCGACGTGGAGCGGCCAAAGAGGTGCAGGTCCGCATCGCTGGCTGCCGGCCCGGTCCGCCCGCGGCGGCCAGAATCTGAGGAAAAGGGCGTCGCCGCAGACGTCGACCCCGAACTGCGCGAATATCTTCGCGAATGGCGGCGAGCCACGGCGAAGCAGCAGGGCGTTCCCGCTTACGTCGTGATGCACGACAGCTCCCTCGAAGAACTCTGCCGAATACGCCCCGGTTCTCTGTCCGAGCTCCTGCGCGTCTCCGGCTTCGGCGAACGCAAAGCCGAGCTGTATGGCCAGCAGATCTTGGATGCGTTGGGGCAGTTTCGCAACGGTGCCCGGGCCACTGTGGTGCCGGAGAAGAAGCCGAGGCCCGCGGAAGAAACAATCCGGTTGCTTGCTGAAGGGCGCACCCTCGACGAGATCGCTGAGATTCGCGGCCGGCAGCGCGCCACCGTTGTTAGTATGGTCGCCGATCTGGTGGAACAGGGCGATTTGCAGTTTCAGCCTGGCTTGGTCGATTACGAGAAGCAGGTAAGCATCGAAGCGGCCTGCGCCCGTCTCGGTTTGGAGCGGCTCAAGCCTCTCAAGGAAGCGCTGCCGCCGGAAATCACGTTTGAAGAAATTCGGCTCGTGGTGGCGCGCCTGCGCCGACAGCAGAAACACCAATAGATCGCCATCTTTCTGCGCGTGCAGATACGCCAAGCCCTGCTGCTCGGCTTGGCCTACAACATCTACCCGCTGTAGTTATCGCTGGGACGCAGGAGAGGATGTCAACAGAGCCGACCCATCTCATAAAGCCGGGCGGGCCAGTTTCTGGTAAGCCTAATACAGCAACATATCAATCATACTGTGGACGATCGGGCGAAATATCCCGAGGCTGGCCGCTCACAGGGCCGTCAAACTTCGCCAGCGTTCAATGCTTATCGAACAGAGATTCCATGAGTCTTGGTTTTGCAACCGTCTCGTTGCTCAGCAGATCCATCGCAGCCTGTACACCGCCGGCATCATGAGGAACGCCGGCTGCACACAGCCCCATCTCCACGCCTGCGAGGGACCCGATCAGCATCAGGTCGTTGAAATCGCCAAGGTGGCCGATCCTGAACACCTTGCCCTGAAACTTTCCGAGACCGGTACCGAGTGAGATGTCGTACTTTTCCAGCGCCACATTGCGAAATTCCTCCGCATCACAACCTTGCGGCATCATGATGGCGGTTAACGAATTCGAATATTCACGCGGGTCGAGCGGGACAAGTTCAAGCCCCCAGCCTCGAACCGCAGCTCGAGTGGCCTCACCATGACGCCGATGTCTGGCAAAGACCGCATCGAGTCCTTCCTCTAGCAACATCGTAATCGCCTCGCGTAAGCCATACAGCAGATTGGTTGACGGGGTGTAGGGGAAGAAACCGTTGGGATTCGACTTCAGCATTTCCTCCCAATCCCAGTAGGAGCGCGGCATTCGGTTCGACTTCGAGGCGGCGAGAGCCTTCTGGGAAATCGCATTGAACCCCAGGCCAGGCGGCAGCATGAGCCCCTTTTGCGAGCCGGTCACCGTCACATCAACGCCCCATCCATCGTGTTTGTATTCCATGGAGCCCAGAGAAGAAACGGTGTCAACCATCAGAAGCGCGGGATGATGAGCGCTATCCATGGCCTTGCGGATCTCGGGAATCCGGCTGGTCGTCCCCGTGGAAGTCTCGTTGTGTACTACCATGACGGCGCGGATGGCATGGTTCCGGTCCTCCGCAAGCCGCGCTTCCACGTGCGCCGGATCCACCCCGTGACGCCAATCGCCCGGCACGAACTCCACCTGCACACCCCAGCGTCGCGCCATGGCTTGCCACAACGTCGCGAAGTGCCCGGTTTCGTACATCAGTACTTTGTCTCCCGGCGTGAGAGTATTCACAATGCATGCTTCCCAGGCGCCGGTGCCGGACGACGGGAACATTACGACGGGACCAGACGTCTGAAAAATGGCCCGACAACCCTCCAACACCTCTTTCCCAAGCCGAGCAAACTCGGGACCACGATGGTCAATGGTGGGTCGGCTCAGAGCGCGCAGAACGCGATCCGGAACGTTGGTCGGCCCCGGAATTTGAAGGAAATGACGGCCGGGGCGGTGCGGCATAGAGATGTCCCTCATTTCAAGTTATGGCGAACCTTTTGATGACGACATACCGGCCGGCGTTGCGCGCGTTGTCAGGTCGCCAGCGCCGATTCGAGAACGCGAGCAACGTGAACGGCTAGCCGGCCTGCGCCTGCTTCGATCTGATGGCGGCAGCTCGTGCCGTCGGCCACGATCAAGGCATTCGCCGGCGCCTGGCGAATGGCGGGCAGGAGGCTACGCTCCGCCATTCGCATGGAAATTTCGTAGTGCTCTGCTTCGTAACCGAACGATCCCGCCATGCCGCAACAACTCGAGTCGATGACCTTGACAGAGAGGCCGGGAACGAGCTTCAGCGCGGAGACAACGGAGGGCATTGCTCCGAACGCTTTCTGGTGACAGTGGCCGTGGAGAAACGCCTCGCGCGGACCGTTCTCGCGAAAAGTTAAATTCGATGTTCCCTGTGCGAATTCGTTGGCGACGAACTCCTCGAACAAAAGGGATTGCGCGGCAATCGCATCCACGGCGTCGCCCTTCAGGATGGCTTTCAATTCGTCGCGGAAGGTGAGAAGGCACGACGGCTCGATGCCGACGATGGGCACCCCGCGTTGCGCGTGTCCGCCCAGCACAACAACCACGCGCGACAACTCCTCGCGTGCCTGATCCACCAACCCGGCGCTCAGGAATGTCCGCCCGCAGCACAAAGGACGACCGTGGTTTACTTCGACCACGCTGTATCCGGCGGCTTCCAGCACGGCCCGAGCCGCGCGCGCATTCTCTGGCTCGAAGTAGCGGCTGAAGCAGTCCACGAACAGGGCCACTTCCCTGCCCGTTCCTTGCGAGGCACGAGCGCGATATACATGGCTGTGCCATTCCGGCAATTTGCGGCGGGCACTCAGGCCTGTCATCCTTTCCGTCACGGCTGCAAGCCCCGGGATCGAGTTGCGCAGATTCATCAGTGGCGCAAGGCGACTGGCGACTGGTGCGTAACGCGGAAGGTAAGCGGTCAGTTTCGTGCGGAGGGAAACGCCTTTGCGCCGATGCCACTGATGAAGAAACTCGATCTTCATCCGGGCCATGTCCACACCGGTCGGGCACTCGCGGCGGCAGGCTTTGCAACTGACGCAAAGGTCCATGGTGTCCTTCATTGCGTCAGAGGCGAGCGCATCGGATCCAAGCTGCCCGGTCAGAGCAAGGCGGAGGCTATTGGCGCGGCCGCGCGTCACGTCCTTTTCATCACGCGTGGCGATGTAAGAGGGGCACATAACGCCGGCGTCGAGCTTGCGACAGGTCCCGTTGTTGTTGCACATCTCCACAGCGCCGAGAATCCCGCCCCAGTTGGACCAATCAAGGACGGTCTCGACCGGCGTGGCCCGATATCCCGGCTTGTAGCGGAACAGGCGGCGCTCGTCCATGCGGGGCGCGCGCACGATCTTGCCGGGATTGAACAGCGCGCCGGGATCGAAGGCGTCCTTGACGGCTTCGAAGGCGCGCACCAGGCTCTCGCCGAACATCTGTAGGTGAAATTCGGAGCGGGTGATGCCGTCGCCGTGCTCGCTGGAATGGGAGCCTTTGTACTCGCGTACCATGGCAAATGCTTCCTCGGCGATGGCGCGCATTTTCCTGATGTCGCCCTGGTCCTTCATGTTGAGCACCGGGCGAATGTGCAGGCAGCCGACGGAGGCATGCGCGTAGAAGGTGCCAGTGGTGTCGTGCTTGCGGAAGACGTTGGCCAGCCGGTCGGTGTATTCCGCCAGATCCTCGAGCGGGACGGCGCAATCCTCGATGAAGGAAACCGGCTTACCATCGCCCTTCATTGACATCATGATGTTGAGCCCGGCCTTGCGAACGTCGGCAAGCTCGGCCTGCATCTGCAGATCAATCGCACGCACAACTGAATTCGGGAAGCCATAATCAGCAAGCAGTTCTTCGAGGCGACCGATGGCATCGAGCAGCGCGGCATGATCCTCGCCGGCAAACTCCACAAACAACAGGGCGGCGGGCCGGCCTCGGACGATGCGATCGATCGTCGAACGGAATGCAGGAATGGCGTGCGCCAGGTCGAGCATGGTGCGGTCCAGCAGTTCCACCGCGGACGGGCCGAGTTCCACGATGTGGCGCGTCATTTCCATGGAGTCATAAAATCGATCAAAATGGCAGACGGCCTGGACCTTATGCTTGGGAATGCGGTGCAACTGGAGTTTGATTTTTGTGAAGAATCCGAGCGTACCTTCCGAGCCGACAAGGATTTTCGCCAGGTTCAGCGGCGAGCTGCCCATCATGAAGAGGTTGTAGCCGCCAACCTTACGCATCAGCCTGGGGACGCGGAGCTCGATCTCCTGCGCGTTGTCGCGGTAGAGCGAGCGCAGCGCCGAAGCCAGTTCCGCAAGGCGAGCCGGCTGCGCATTCCCGTTCTCGGGAACTTCGCCGAACACGTAGCGTGAGCCGTCGGCGAGGATGGCCTCGATCTCCAGGACGTTGTGAACCATGATTCCGTACTTGATTGAGCGCGCGCCGGCCGAATTGTTACCAGTCATGCCGCCGATGGTGGCGCAGTTCGAGGTGGAAACGTCGATGGGGAAATACCATCCCGTGGGCTTGAGCCGGTTGTTCAGCTGGTCGAGCACGATGCCGGGCTGCACAAGGGCGGTGCCCCGCTCGGTGTCCACTTCGAGCACCCGGTGCATGTGACGCGACGTGTCCAGCACCAGCGCCTCATTGACCGTCTGGCCGCATTGCGAACTTCCGGCGCCGCGTGGCAGCACGGGGAACCCTTCCTCCCGCGCAATCCCGATTGCCGCCTCCACATCGGCGGTGTCGCGCGGCAGAGCCACTCCGATGGGCTCGATCTGGTAGATGGAAGCGTCGGTGGAGTAACGCCCGCGGGTGAAGGGGTCGAACAGGACTTCACCGCGGAGGGCTTGGCGCAGACGCCACGCCAGGGCAGGATCGCCAATTCTGTTGCCCACGAATTTACCTACGAATGATGCAGCCACCGCGCCTTAAGGCGGCCAAATCAGGCGACCTTAAATCTTCTCCGCTGCGGCGGGAGCGTGCAGGATATCAAAATCAGGCTTGATTGTCGCGAAGAAGGGGCACATCATACGGCGCGCCGGATACGGTTTCCTACCTGGAGATAGCCCATATGAGCGAACGTGTCTTCCGAGCTTCCAACGTCGTGCTCGGCCTGCTCTGCCTGATGTACTTCCTGACGTATGTGGATCGCGTCAACATCAGCACTGCCGTCGTATCTAACCAGTTTCTCAAGGAAATCCCGCTGACCAAGATCCAGATCGGCCTGGTCTTCTCAGCCTTTGCTTATCCCTATCTGTTGTTTCAGGTGATTGGCGGTTGGGTCGCTGACAAATTCGGGCCGCGCCGGGCGCTGACCATCTGCGGCATCATCTGGGCAGGTGCCACCATCGTGACCGGCCTGGTGCACGGCCTGATTGCGCTGTTCGTGGCCCGCGTCATCCTTGGATTCGGCGAGGGCGCAACTTTTCCGACCGCAACACGGGCCATGTCGTATTGGGTGTCGAAAGAACGGCGCGGTTTCGCGCAAGGTTTCACGCACGCCTTCTCCCGGCTGGGGAATTCGATTACGCCGTGGCTGGTTGCGTCGCTGATCGCTGCCATTTCATGGCGCGGATCGTTCATCGTGGTGGGTTGCGTTAGCATGTTGTGGGCTTTGGCATGGGGTCTGTATTTCCGCGATAAACCGGCCGACCACCCCGACATCACGCCGGAAGAGCTCGCCCTTCTGCCGACTCCGGCCGCGAAGGCGAAAGTGCAGGTGCCCTGGGCACCGCTGATCCGCCGCATAATCCCTGTCACCATCGTTTACTTCTGCTACGGATGGATTCTGTGGCTGTTCCTGAGCTGGATTCCGTCGTTCTTCAAAGGCCAGTACAAACTCGACCTGAAGAGTTCGGCGCTGTTCGCCTCCGGCGTGTTCTTTTCCGGCGTGGTCGGCGATACCGTGGGCGGAATTATCAGCGACAAGCTGTTCGAAAGGACGCACAATACGCGGCTGGCGCGCTGCAACATGGTTGCGGTGATGATGCTTCTGTGCGGCGTGTCGCTGGCGCCGATCCTTTACACGCGCAACATCAACGTGATTGCGCTGGCGTTGAGCGCGGGCTTCTTCTTCGCCGAGTGCACCATCGGCCCCATGTGGGCCATCCCCATGGACATCGCGCCGAGATTCGCGGGCACCGCCAGCGGTTTGATGAACAGCGGTTCGGCGCTGGCGGCAATCGTTTCGCCGGTGGTGGGCGGGTACCTGATTCAGAAGACCGGCAACTGGACGCTGCCATTCATCGTGTCGATGGCGGTGATTCTGGTTGGCGCGTCATTGACATTCACAATGCATCCGGAGCGGCAGTTCACCGAACCCGAGCCGGCCGCCCCAGCCATGCCGGCGGCTGCGGGATCTCCGGCGAAGTAGCTGTCGGCGGGCGATCGCGTTGAGGGCTGTGGCCAACGGGACCGCTCGCCTTGTCGCGCGCAGATTCGAGGGTCTATGGCTGATTCTAAGAGGCACGGAGGCGCCTGCGGCCGCTACGATATTGTTCGCCATGCGGCCGGTGGATGCGCGGCCGCGATCATCTTCCTGGTCATAGCTAGCGCGGCTGTGGGTGGGAACATGCAGCAAGCGCCATCTGACCCAAACGGCTCCCGCGAAAAGAGCGCCGCACGGACGCTCACCTACGAAGGCGCAACAACCATCGGCACCAACATCATGCCGGAAGCCGCAAGGCTATTTGCGACTCACACCGGCGTGATCTTCAGCTACATAGGGGGCGCTGGTGCTGATGCGGGTTTCAAGGCAGCGGTGGAGGGGCGCGCCACCTTTGGTGGCGTCGCTCGCGAACTCACTGCTGATGAAAAGGCCAAGGTCGGCGGCAGCGAAGTGATTGGTTACGATGTATTGGGCGTTTTCGTCAACAGGAATAACCCCGTCCGCAACCTCACCCGCTCTCAGCTCAAGCAGATCTTCACCGGGCAGGCGACTAACTGGAAACAGTTTGGCGGGCCAGACCGGCCCATTACGGTGTACAGCGAAAAGCTGACCGGTGGACGTGCCACAGTAAGAGCTTTTAAGGATATGGTGCTCGGTGGCGACAGCTATGGCCCGGTGAAGGAACTGGAAGACGCGACGGACTGCATTAAGAACGTTGCGACAGATGACGGTGGCATCACCGCCTCGTCCATGTCCTTCGCCATACCGGGCGTCCTCGCGGTTGCTATCGATGGCGCAGGACCTACCCCCCGGGAGGTCCAGAGCGGGCGTTATCCGCTCAAGCGGCCCCTGATCTTAGTAACGAAGGATGTTCCTTCTGGCGATGTGCGGGCGTTCTTGGACTTCATGCTTACGAAAGAAGCGCAGGCGATCGTCGCCAAGAAGTTCGTGGCAGTGAAATAGAGTGGCCTGATCCGGCCGTCGCCGCGCCTAAATCCCACCGCGCGCTGGAAGCGCAAATCTACGCGGACGACTATCTGCCCGTGCGCCCGAACGGCGACACTCTTAGGAAACAAGAGATCCTCGCTGATTTGCGCCGTCATTCCATGAGGTTCACTTTCTTTCGAAGTGAATGACGTTCTCATCCGGACCAAAGGATTTGTGGGCATTCTCACGGCTGCTGTCCCCGGAGTACCGCGGTTAGAGATGGCGTAGAGATTAAAACGCACGCCAGGCAGGTGGCAATCCTGTCGAAGGAAAATGAGCGGATTACAATCTCCCCTTTTCAATCAACGAATGTAGTTGATCGCTAGGGTACCGCCCGCCGGAAAAGTTCGAAGAAGAGTCTGGGCAGCGAAACGCTGAGGCAAGCTTCGATGCAGCTTCACTTCAGGAATTTTTCTTATTGTTCCCAAGTTGCACCACAATGCAGCAACGCCAAAATCTGGCTTCTGTAACCTCCTGAATTGGCGAGATTTGGTCGGGGCGCGCGGATTCGAACCGCGGACCTCCTGCGCCCAAGGCAGGCGCGCTACCAGGCTGCGCTACGCCCCGACGCTCGAATTCTAGCACGTGTGCGCCACGCTTTAGCGCGGCATTCATGCATGAGACTTGTAGCGCGGGGGACCGTTTCCAGCGATCACTTCCGGATTGCCGACAATCCACCAGGAGCGCGGCATGGCCGCCACACGTCAAAATAAGCGAGCACGAGGAAATCATTCAATGTTGGAGGGGAAGCCGACCGCAGGCAAAGAAAAGCCAATCCAGTGCTCACTTACTAAACTTGTCGCCAAACATGGGCAGGCCGCTCTTTGACGATTCGCGAGTCGCTTCGTCTTGGATCACATCCCAGTGCTCGATCAGAATCCCGTCCTTGATGCGTAGAATGTCCGCTGCAATCCAGTTCACCGGCAGGCCGAAGTCCGAAAATCGTCCGTGCACGATTACAAAATCTCCGTCGGCCACGATCGTTCCTGGCTCATACTTGAACGTTGGCGGAAGGCTCTTGACAAGATCGAACAGGCCTTCACGACCCGGCGCGATATGAGCGCTGTGCTGGATGTAATGCGGTGACCAATACTTCTCGGCGGCGGCATAGTCGCGTTTGTTGAAGAGGAGGTCAAACGCTTGCAAAACCAAAGTCTTGTTTCGTTCTTGAGTCGATTGAGTCATGCTGCCTGCCTTCTCGTTTCAGGATGTAATCTGGACAGCGTCACGGCGTTGCGCCATTCAGGAAAAAGAGCATCGTGACGGGCTGTGTGCCTTTATTCCGCCACGCGTGCCGCGTCCCATTTTGCACAACCACGTCGCCGCGCTTCAACTGCAAGGTCTCGCCGTCGTCAAGCTCGAGCCAAATCTCTCCATCGTAGACAACCGCGTAGTCGACAGTGTTTGTCTTGTGCATCGCCGGATCTTCCTTTTCGAAGTGATCGGCTAATCCCCTCAGGCGAATCAACGCTTCGTCTCGTGCGGCCTCGCCATCGAAGGACGGATCGGCGAACACCGAAGCGGGCGGAAAAGTCACGAAGTGCAGACTCGTACCGCCAGGTCCTGGAACGACCGAGTCCGGGTAGCGATCAAATCTTTGCTCTTTGCTGAGATCCGGGGTAGCCGCGTTGAGCCAGATGAGCGTGTGCTCGTAGCCGGGAACAGTCTTGAACTGGTAGGCCTGCATCTGCTCGTCGTTTTGAACGACGGATCTACCGTTTACATTTCCCGTTACAATACGCCGGTAAGTACTCGATTTCTTACCGCGCTTGGACAACTCTGGTTTTTTAGAGACTGCTCCGTTCATGGCCTTGCTCCCCGAAGCCAACGCCTGCACCTTTACGCGCCAGCCACGCGCCCGGTTAAAGCTTTGACCCGCCGTCCACTGGGATACTCGCTCCTGTGATCCAGCGAGCCGCGTCCGACGCCAGGAACGCAACGACATCCGCAACATCTTCCGGCTTGCCAATTCGCTTCAATGCTTGCATTCCAAGCGTGGCATCCCGACCTGCTTCGGTCTTCGTGAAATTCGACATGTCCGTGTCGATCACGCCTGGCGCGATTGCGTTTACGCGGATGCCGTGCGGCCCAAGAATGGCAGCCCAGTTTTTGACAAGAGTCTCTAGTGCTCCCTTGGTTGCGGCGTAGGCGAGGAGCGAAGGGTTGTCCAAACCCGGCTTGCCAACTACCGCGCGGGCCCCGAGAGAAGAGATCACAATGATGTTTGAGCCTTCGCCGAGGACGGGCACGAGTTGCTGCACCAGAAAGAATGGACTGCGCACGTTCGTTGCAAAGAGATTGTCAAAATCCTCGGGCGTATGATCTTTGATGGTCGCAGCTTTGGAGATGCCAGCGTTGGACACGAGCACATCCAATCGCTCGCCGACGATCGAACGAACTTCCTTCGCCAGCAGGGTTACGCCTTCTGGAGTTCCCAAGTCTACCCTGATCGCATTCGCGCGTCCGCCTTTCGAGCGGATGCCAGCGACAATGGATTCCGCATCCTGCGCGGAACGACCGTAGTGAACCAGAACATGCGCACCGGCGTCAGCAAGCGCGGATGCGATGGCCCGCCCAATTCCCCGGGACGCACCTGTCACCAGCGCGGTCTTGCCTTGAAGTGTAGCCATCATCCGCAGCCCTCGATTCGACCGAGTTCTCTCCGGTCATGCATTACGCTCGACCCCACTGCCGACCCTTCAGTAGGCGGCGGCATTCGTGACAACCGGAGCGATAACGCCGCTAGCGTTCAGGAAACGGTTTGTCTCGAAAACAAAGTCCTCGTGATTCTCGTACCACGAACCGTGGTTGGCGTCGGGATACAGGATCAACTTGGCATTCGGCATGTTCTGAACGAGATAAAGCGAATTCACTGTGTAAACGATGACGTCGTGATTTCCGCTCACGACCAGCGTCGGCTGCTTGATGTTCTTCAGGTAGGCGAAACGCTCACCCCTGGCCGTTCCCCAGTCACCCACGGCGGCGATCTGTGCCGGCGCAACCTTATCGTTGATCGGAGCGTCGCGGTTCTCAGTGCGCGAGAAGTAGCGCTTCAAGAAGGCACGACCGGCTTCCTGACTCTTCTCCGAATCGGTAAAGAAGACCTTGAGCCACAGGTTCTCGGGCGGGCTGTAGGTGGCGCCAAAGATCGCCGCCGTCTCGGGAGTAATGTGGCCCTGGCCGTTTCCCGCGTCGTGATTACGCGGTGCGGTTCCCACCAGGATGAGATTGCGAACAAGTTCAGGACGATTGAGCGTGATCTGCTGCGCGATCATTCCGCCGATGGAGAAGCCAAGAAGGTCGATCTGCTTCAGCCCCAGAGCATCGATGAACGCCTCGGCGTTCCTCGCCATCCCTGCGAAGGTCGTGGGCACTTCACCCGTAGAGCTGGCGACGCCGGCATTGTTGAAGATAATGACTTCGCGCTCCTTGGCGAGGCCGTCGAGGACGGCTGGATCCCAGTTGTCCAGATTGCCGGTGAAGTGCTGGTTGAAGACAAGCGGCAGCCCGCTCCGCTTGCCCCAACGGCGATACGCGAAACGAATGCCGTTGGCCTCAACAAACTGCGTCGGGACAGTTGCTGCTGTATAGGTGCTCATGTGCGATCCTCTTTTCGCTGTGAAGGATGATGTTGGTTGCTTCCGTTCGCTACCTGCGCGTGCGCGAAGGCTGTTCGCCGAAGTAGGACAGATTTAATCGGCGAGCATTCCTCCGTCCACCGGGATGGAGGCGCCAGTCATGTACGAAGCATTTGCCGAAGCAACAAAGGCGATCACGTGAGCGATCTCCTCCGGTGTTGCCAGACGCTTGACGGGTACTGTCGAGACCAGC
>Ga0209158_1001062_pt1 | contig 18801 bp, 17 predicted proteins | sample GraSoiAngelo_140_FD_185897 | JGI IMG/M metagenome (GOLD analysis project Ga0209158, IMG submission 185897) | Grasslands soil microbial communities from the Angelo Coastal Reserve, California, USA - 14_0929_12_30cm (SPAdes) (version 2) | ecosystem: Environmental > Terrestrial > Soil > Grasslands ...
ATCGATGAAGTATTCGAGCTGACCAAGATCGACAAATGGTTTTTGCGAAACGTGCAGCAGATTGTGCAGGAGCAGAATCGATTAGAAGAATCGGCATTGGCGAGTCACCGGGTGCGAGTGCTGACCGAAACCGGTTCTACTACCTTAACCGCGAACCAAATCGCGCCCGCGATATTTGAAGATGGCAATGAACTATTGCGCGCAAAGAAGCTCGGCTTCTCAGACAACCAACTTGGATATGCGAATTCTCTCAAGCCGGCAGGGGTCCGCGCGGCTCGAACGCGACTGTCGATCTTGCCGACCTACCGACTGGTCGATACCTGCGCGGCCGAGTTCGAAGCTTATACGCCATATTACTACTCGACTTACGGGGACGAGAATGAGCGGCGCGAGAGTGGTAAACGAAAAGTAATGATCCTGGGCGGGGGGCCGAACCGGATCGGTCAGGGAATTGAATTCGATTACTGCTGCGTGCACGCGGCGTTCGCGCTGCGCGAGCTCGGGTTCGAAACGATCATGGTTAATTCGAACCCAGAAACCGTTTCGACCGATTATGACACCAGCGACAAACTTTATTTTGAGCCGCTCACGCTAGAGGATGTCCTTAATATATATGAGCAGGAAAAGCCGGAAGGCGTGGTGGTGCAGTTTGGAGGACAGACCCCGCTCAACCTCGCTGACGGATTGAAAGCGGCCGGCGTTCCGATTTTTGGGACGCAGCCGGAGAGCATTGAGACAGCGGAGGATCGAAAACTGTTTGCCGCAATGCTCGATAAGCTCGGACTGCGTCAAACGCCGAGCGGATCGGCGGTCAGTACCGATGAAGCAGTAAAGATCGCCGCCAAAATTGGTTACCCGGTCCTGGTCCGACCGAGTTTTGTTCTGGGCGGGCGCGCGATGGAGCTGGTTTACAACGAACCAGATTTGCGGCGCTACATGACCAGCGCGATCGAAGTAACGCCGGATCGCCCAGTGCTGGTCGATCGTTTTCTCGAAGACGCCATCGAAGTCGACGTCGATTGCATTTCCGACGGTGAAACAACCGCGATCGGGGCGATCATGGAACACATCGAAGAAGCGGGCATTCACAGCGGCGACAGCGCGTGCGTAATCCCGACATTTTCCTTGTCGCAGAAAGTGTTGAGCGAGATTTCGTCAGCGACAAAGGCGATGGCGCGCGAATTAAACGTCCGCGGCCTTATGAACGTGCAGTTCGCAGTTAAAGGTGAAGATGTTTATGTCCTGGAAGTAAATCCGCGCGCGTCCCGCACGGTGCCATTCGTGAGCAAGGCGATCGGCGTGCCCCTGGCCAAATTGGCGGCGAAGATTATGGCCGGCAAAACTTTGCGCGAGCTCGGATTCACCAAGGAAATCGTGCCCAAACACTTCTCCGTCAAAGAAGCGGTCTTCCCGTTTCTGCGTTATCAAGGGATGGACATTTCGCTAGGACCGGAAATGAAATCGACGGGCGAAGTGATGGGAATGGACGTCGATCTTGGACTCGCTTACGCAAAATCGCAGATGGCCGCGCCGCCGCCGTTGCCGAAAAAAGGGAATGTGTTCATCAGCGTGAAAGATAGCGACAAGGAGTCGGTGATTCCGGTCGCGCGCGAGTTTGTCAAACTCGGCTTCGGAATTATCTCCACCAGCGGCACAGCGGACGCGCTGGCGAAAGCCAAGATCAAAGTGAAAAAGGTCTTCAAATTGCACGAAGGCCGGCCCAACGTGCTCGATCGGGTCAAGAATGGCGACATCAGTTTCATCATCAACACGCCGAGCGGGAAAATCCCGCGTGAGCACGAGGTTATGATCCGAAATGCCGCGCTCGCGCAAAAAATTCCGATCATGACGACGGTGCGCGCGGCCCAGGCGAGTGCGAACGGGATTCGTTCTTTGCAAAAAAGCAAAGTGCAGGTGCGGAGCCTGCAGGAATATCACGCTACAGTCTGAAAATTTGCGACGGGTATGGACCGCCGCTACAGGAGAAGAATGAAGATGTGGATCTTAGCGATGTTCCTATTAAGCTCCGCGCTATTTGCAGCGGAAGAAAAGAAGGAGGATACGAGTCCCGTGAGTACAGGAAATGAAGTCGCAGTAATCACAACCAGCGAGGGCGACATGGTCGTGGAGTTCTGGACCGACGCCGCGCCGAACACGATCGAAAATTTCAAGAAACTGGCCCGCGCCGCTTTTTACAACGGCACGATCTTCCATCGGATCGTGAAAGCATTCATGATCCAGGGCGGCGATCCGAATTCAAAAGATCCGAGCAAAGAAAATCGCTACGGCGAAGGCGGTCCCGGTTACAAAATCAAAGCGGAGTTCAACGATCACTTGCACGAGCGCGGCGTGATCTCAATGGCGCGCGAGCCCGATCCGGATTCGGCTGGTTCACAATTCTTCATTTGTCTCGCGCCGGTGCCGCGACTCGATCACCAATACACAACGTTCGGCAAATTGATCAAAGGGGACGACGTGCTCGCAAAAATTGGCGACACCCCGGTGAGCCGCAATAGCATGGGTGAAATGAGCAAACCGACGAAACGCGTGGGGATCGAAAAGATCGACATCGTCCCGGCCGGTTCGGTGCACTAGCCCTCCTCTTGTCATTCCGAGCGAAGTCGAGGAATCTCCTACTGTTTCAGAAACATTTAGAGCTGTCTCCACTTCGGTCGACATGACACAAGACAAAACAAAAGTCGCGCTGGTGCAGATGCGTTGCTGCGCGGATTCCGAGAAGAATTTCTCGCGCGCTCTCGATTTCATTCGCGACGCGGCCAAGAAAGGCGCAGGGATTGTCTGTCTGCCCGAACTTTTCCGCTCCCAATATTTTTGCCAGACCGAAGACCACAAAAATTTCGAGCTGGCGGAAGAAATCCCCGGAAGATCAACCTCCGCGCTAAGCGAATTGGCGGGCGAGCTAGGCGTGGCGATTGTCGCATCGCTTTTTGAGAAACGAAGCGCCGGCATTTATCACAACACCGCCGCAATCATCGATGGCGACGGGAAGTTCCTCGGAAAATATCGCAAGATGCACATTCCGGACGATCCGCTCTATCACGAAAAGTTTTATTTCACGCCGGGCGATCTTGGTTTTCAGGCGTGGGAAACAAAGTCCGGCAAGATCGGCGTCTGCGTTTGCTGGGACCAATGGTATCCGGAGGCGGCACGACTAACAGCGCTGCGCGGCGCGGAAATTATTTTTTATCCGACGGCGATCGGGTGGCATCCGAGCGAGAAAGAAGAATTTGGCGGGGCCCAACATTCCGCCTGGGAAACCATTCAACGGAGCCACGCTATCGCGAATGGCTGCTACGTCGCCGCAGCGAATCGCATCGGCCACGAAGCGCCGGCTGGCGGCGACGGAATTGAATTCTGGGGGCAAAGTTTCATTTGCGGGCCGGACGGCGAGGTCGTCGCCAAAGGTTCGGTCGATCAAGAGGAAATGGTGATGGGCGAAATCGATTGGGACCGCGTGAATGAATACCGGACGCACTGGCCGTTTCTGCGCGACCGGCGCGTCGACGCCTACGCGGGAATCGAGCGACGGTTGCTCGATTGACAGTTTCATTTTGCGGAGAAGCGCCGTACGTTTGCGGCATGAAAACGATTCTCTTCATAACAATGTTTTGCGGGGTGGCTTGCTTTGCCCAGGCACAAGAAGTCACAAAGGCCGCAGCGCAATTGGAGCCGAAGTCGGGCAGTCAGGTAACCGGCCTGGTCACATTCACAAAAGTTGGCGACGAAATCCAGGTGGTCGCTGACATCCAAAATCTCAAACCGGGCAAACACGGTTTTCACATTCACGAAAAAGGCGATTGCTCGGCGGCGGACGCAGCGTCAGCCGGCGCCCATTTCAATCCGACCCAAAAACATCACGGCGGACCGATGACGCTCGAGCACCACGCCGGCGATCTCGGCAACATCGAAGCGGATGCTTCCGGCAAAGCGCATCTTGATTGGAAAGGCAAGTTGAGTCTTAGCGGGAAAGATTCAATCATCGGCAGATCTGTGGTCGTTCACGAGAAAGAAGATGATTTGAAGACGGATCCGGCCGGCAATTCCGGCGCGCGGATCGGCTGCGGCACCATTAATGCGGCCGATTAAGCTCTGCGCGAAATGGTAAGATCGACATGCAGTTAATGACGTTGAGTGAAATTCGCCGGAGCGCGCAAAGCGGGCCGGTATCGGCCCGGGTGCACGTCCAGGTCGAATCGGCAGCGCCGAAACTCACTCGCGAACAAAAACCGTACTGCGAACTGGGTCTGGCCGACGCCTGTGATCGGATGACGTTGCGGGTCTGGAGCGATCATCCTGCTTACAAAGCGTGCAGCGCTCTGAACAGCGAAAGCTTCATCGAGCTTACCGGAGAATTTAATTCTCATTCGCAGTACGGCCTCGAAGCACAGAAATGGACCGTGCGGCCATTAACGGCGCAGGAGAAGGACGAATTGTTGCAGGGCCCGGGCGAGCTGCGAGCCAAACAAAACGCAGATTGGCAATTCATCGTCGAGACGATTGTAACGATCACCGATCCGCGTTTGCGCGCGTTGTGCGATGCGTTTGTGAAAGATTTGGGCGAGCGTTTTCGGCGCACGGCGGCAGCGCGAAATTATCATCACGCGCGTCGCGGCGGCTTGGTCGAGCACACCGCGCAGATGATGCGGATCGCGAATAAGATCGCGCCGTTGTATCCGCAATTGAATGCCGATCTTTTGCTGGCCGGGATTCTGTTTCACGATTGTGGCAAGCTTTGGGAAAACGCACTGCCCGAAAACGGATTCGTCATGGGCTATGATGAGCGGGGTGAATTATTGGGACACATCTCGATCGGGCTCGAGCTAGTGAATTCGTTGTGGCGAAAAGTTTCGGCGGACAATGGCGACGCGTGGAAAAGCCTCACCCCGCCATCAGAAGATGTACGTCTGCATTTGTTGCATCTAATTGGAGCACATCATGGCGAAGCGCAATTTGGTTCACCGGTGAGTCCGAAAACCCCGGAGGCGATGGCGCTCCATTACATCGATAATCTGGATGCGCGGCTTGAAATGTTCGCCGCCGGCTACACCACGGCGAAACCGCTGGCTGGGCGCATCTTCGACCGCGTCCGTCCGTTGCCGGCAAATTTGGTGGCACCGCTTGAAAAATTTCAAGCGCCGGCAGGTCGGCAGAAATCGGCCGATCAACTATTTTAACTGAAGCCGGCGCCTGGCTTCAGCGAGATAAGTTTTGTCGATCTCAAAGCCAATGAATTTGGGGACGTCGCAATTCTTGGCGGCAATGGCCGAATTTCCAATACCGAGAAACGGATCGAGCATCGTCTTCACAGACGAGATAGCGTGAAGTTTGATGCACCATTCGGCCAGTTGCACCGGAAACGTGGCCGGATGTGGTCGCTCCTTCTCGCGGCTCTGGATTGTTTGATAAGGAATGAACCAGGTATTGCCCCGACACCGTGCGTCGCGCCCCCGCGTATGCGACCAGCGAGCGATGTTGCTCTTGTCTTGATAAGGCACACCGAGCGCGAGTCGGTCGATGTCGATCTTGCCGTCGACAGTGAAGTGAAAGATGTATTCGTGGCAGTCGTTCAGGAATCTTTTTGAACTGATCGGTTTGAAATGACCGAAGGTCCGATCGTCAATGGCGATCGATTTGATCCAATGAATCGTGTTTTGAAGAACGAACAGGTCGCGCAGCTGAAAAACAATTTCGTGCGGAAGCATCGGGTTTGATGGCGCGGAACCGACATTGAGAAAAAATGAGCCGGTCGGCTTGAGAAGACGACGAATTTGCGTCGCCCACACCGCGCACCAATTCAAATACGATCGTCGATCCTGTCGATCAGAATATTTTCGATATCCGATGCCGAGGTTATAGGGCGGCGACGTAACCACGAGATCGACGTCGGCATCAGGCAAGCGGGCCATGCCTCGAACGCAATCCTCGAGGCGCAGATGAAACTTGGTCACCAAAGAAAAGTGGCCGAACAAATTCGATTCGTACAGCGAATTCGTTATTGTTTAGGCAATGTCGGACAAACCCTCCAAGCTGAAGATTGCAGGGCGCGAATTCACCTCGCGCTTGCTTGTCGGCACCGGGAAGTTTGCTTCGAACGAATTGATGCGCGATGCGCTGGTAGCGAGTGGGACCGAAATTGTGACGGTGGCGCTGCGGCGCGCCGATCTTTCCGGCAAGCACGATCCGTTCGCGAATATTCTGGATTTTATCGATCCGAAACGCTTTCTGCTTTTGCCAAACACGAGCGGAGCACGCACCGCTGAAGAGGCAGTGCGGCTGGCGCGTTTGGCGGCGAGCGCCGGCTTGCCCAGATGGATCAAGCTCGAGATCCATCCCGATCCGCGTTATTTATTGCCGGATCCGGTAGAGACACTTGCAGCGGCTGAAATCCTCGTGAAAGAAGGATTCACGGTGCTTCCGTACATCAACGCCGATCCAGTCCTGGCGAAACGTTTGCAAGACGTCGGCACCGCCACAGTGATGCCACTTGGCTCGCCAATCGGCAGTAATCGTGGGATTGAAACCCGGCCACAAATCGAAATCATCATTGAGCAGGCGACGGTACCGGTCGTTGTCGACGCGGGTTTAGGAGCGCCAAGTCAGGCCGCTGAAGCGATGGAAATGGGCGCAGACGCAGTTTTGGTGAATACCGCGATCGCGATCGCGTCTGATTCCGTCCGCATGGCGCAAGCATTCAAAAAGGCGATCGAGGCCGGCCGTGAAGCGCACGAAATCGGTTTGGGCGAAAAGCAATGGACGGCTTCGTCGACGAGTCCACTGACTGCATTTTTCTCGAGTCAGGCGCAGTCCGGCTGAAAAAACTTGGGCGCAACAATTCTATTTGCCCCGGGTTCAAACGTGGAGATAGTCATGCCCTCCAACAGCCCCCGCGGCATTAAACTAGCTGCTTTCTTTCCATCAACCCCCATGTTCTTGTCCGAGCTAAGCCGGATTCGGCGCAGTTTGCCTATTCGCTGATCTAGAACCAGATCACAATGCGGAAACATCCTCATTCCCAATTCCGGCGTTCTAGTCCACGCGTTTTCGCAGCCATCGGCCTTTGTTTAGTTGGCGCATGGTTGGCGATGTTAAGTCTGGCGGCGCCAATGCCAGCTTCGTTTCAACCGGAGATAAGAGAAGGCGAGCGAGTGCGTCCGTCCGAATTTCGGGGCGATGTCCGGAACCTACCGAGGGACGTCTCTTCGGCGCAGAGGAACACATTCAGTCGGCGCCCGCTTGAGCATGATCTTCCAGTGCCAGCGACCAAGCAAGTTTTGCCTGGAGTGCAACCGACGACAGCGTCAACAACGGGGACGTCCACTCAGACGGTCCAGGGGCCATTGGCTCCAATGCCAGGTCCATCGACATCGTTCAACGGCATGAACTACAACGCAAATGGAGCCGGTCACCCGCCTGACACTGTCGGAGACGTGGGACCGAACCATTTCGTCCAAGCTGTTAATACGTCGGTAGGAATTTATGACAAAGCAACCGGCGCCGCTCTCGCAACTTTTACTTTCGACGGCTTATGGTCAGGTGCTGGAACGGGAACACCATGCGATACAGATCACGGCGGCGACCCGACTGTGATCTACGATCCACAGCACGATCGGTTTATTGTCGCCGATTTTTCGTGGGCTGACATTCAAAACGGTCCTTACTACGAGTGCATCGCGGTTTCAAAAACGAGTAATCCGGTCAGTGGAGGTTGGTGGCGGTATGCGTTCAGGGCAGACGACGCAGCCCATCCGTGGTTTCCGGATTATCCAAAGATGGGCATCTGGCCGGACGGTCTCTACATGACGACGAACATGTTCGACTGCCTAGATAGTGCCTGTAATAGCGCCCACTATAGAGAGGCGCGGGCGTATGCATTGAACATCGACGATCTTGTAAATGGAGCGACGCTCCGGAGCGTAGTAGCCGACACGAATTCCTCTCGTTTCAGTCTGCTCCCCAGTAATTACCGCGGTGCTGCTCCTCCTGCAGGACGAGAAAATTTGATGGTGGCAGAATCTGGAACCTTATACGCGTGGGAAGTTTACAAGTTCCACGTCGATTATGCAGTTCCATCTAATTCTACATTCACTGGACCCGTGAACGTATCTCAGACCTCTTACATCGGCGCGGCCGACCCTGTACCCGAGCCTTCTGGTAATGATACCGACACCCTGGCTGATAGGGCGATGATGCAGAATCAGTATCGAAACATCGGAGGCGTCGAGTCGCTTTGGGTCAATCACACGACCGGAACGCCGACCGGATCAACTCCGACGGGGATCCAATGGGCCCAGATCAATGTTACTGGCGGCACGATTAACACCACGCCGGTCCAACAGCAGATATTTAATAACGGCCCGGACGGTCTTAACCGCTTTATGGGATCGTTGGCCGTTGATCGTGTCGGGAATATGGCTGTCGGCTACACCGCTTCGAGTTCGACCGTCGCGCCGGACATTCGATATGCTGGCCGGCTATCCGCGGATCCGGCCAACACCTTGCCCCAAACGGAGGTAACGATGCTGCCATCTGTCACGCGCAGCGTGCAGTTCGGTAGCTGCGGTTCGTCCACTTGCACCAGATGGGGCGACTACAGTGCGATGAGTGTTGATCCGGTAGACGACTGCACTTTTTGGTACACAAACATGTACGTTCCGGTTAAGGGGTTAAATTGGGTAACCCGCATCGGTTCGTTCAAGTTTCCGACATGCTCAGCCGGCCCAACTCCGACTCCAACTCCTGGCGGAACTCCGACACCAACGTCAACTCCGACTCCGCCGCCGACCGGACCAGCAGTGATGCTGAGCCCGCCGCCCGGATCCACGTTTAACTCTTCCAGCGTCACCTTCCAATGGAGCGCGGGCAGCGCTACAGCATACGGACTAACTCTGGGCAGTTCGCCGGGCAGCCTCGACATTTACGCGTCGAGCCAACTACAAGTGCTTTCGAAAACGGTAAACAATATTCCTACCGACGGGCGCACCGTTTACGTGAGACTGTATTCCCAAGTTAATGGTTCCTGGGTATCGAATGGCTATACGTATAAAGCATTCAATCCCTCGGCTACTCCGACTCCTACGCCGACTCCTTTTCCTACGCCCACGCCGACCGCTACTCCAACTCCGACACCAACCGCTACGCCGACGCCGACAGCCACTCCAACGCCCACGGCAACTCCAACGGCGACACCCACACCGACGCCCACACCGACAGCCGCTCCAACGCCAACAGCCACTCCGACTCCGGGGCCGACCGTTGCTACGCCGTTTATCTCACCGAACGGCGGTACATTTTCGCAAAAAGTTACCGTGCATGTTTTCTGCAGTACTTCTGGAGCAACAATTTACTACACGACAAACGGAAGCACCCCCACCACCAGTTCGTCTGTTTATCCAACCGAAGGCATCCTTCTGTCAGGCGCGGGGACTAAGACGGTCAAAGCAATCGGAGTAAAGGGCGGCTTGAGTAATAGCGCGGTCGCGACGGCGACCTTCAACATTACGCCTTAGTCGAGTCGGCGCGCGTACTTGCGTCGTTGTAGAATTCAATCTGCCGCCCGCCGAGCCGGCGGACCACACGCCAACCGTTCTCCGCGGCAAGCGCGCAAAGATCTTGACCAGATATTGATCGCAAAATCCGGAGTTCCGCCGGATGGATAATGAAAATCTCCGGCTTAGTCGCGAGTCTGGCTGCGATCTTGGTCGTTAAGCCCGCGAGACCATCAATCTTTCCCATAAACGGATCTGCGGACATTTTGTCGTGATTTTTTCCAACCCTCAGTAGGAGCGGGCCACTCTGGAGCTGGCTTTGATTTGCGATTTAATCTTTCGCGCAATGCGAGATGCGCTTTTCGCCCGGGAGAGGGTCCGCGCACATTCGGTTTTTTCATGTCGATCTTGGCCAGATTGTCGATCCGCCATCGCATTAGCGCAATTGGCGCGGGCGAGCTTCATCGGCTAAATTTTGTCGATGTTTTCAGAAACCATTGAGTTACGCGGCCACATCATCGATTCGCTCACCTTGCCAAAGGTGTTGGATCAGATCGTGACCCGCGGCGCCACTTTCAACATCGTCGAATTTAAGATTGGTCAAAAGCGCGTTGATCCCAGTCTGGCTCGAATCGAAATCACGGCACCGAGTCGGCCCGAGTTGGACGAGCTGATCCAGCGTTTACGCGAGCAGGGCGCGGACGTAAATCGCTCTCAGTTAGGCAATAAGTAAATGTCGATCTTATGCGCGCGCTCCTGCTTTGCCCGCCGGATTACTACGGCATCGAGTACGAGATTAATCCCTGGATGAGCCGGGCGCGCGGTGCGGAAGCGGCGCTGGCGCAAGAGCAGTGGCGCGGTTTGCACGCGACCCTTTCCAAACTGGATTGCAAGATCGAGCTGGTCCCGCCGCAACCGAAACTGCCGGACATGGTCTTTACGGCCAATGCCGGGCTCGCTGTCGGCAAGCAATTTATTCCGAGCAACTTTCGGCACAAAGAGCGCGCCGGCGAAGCGCCGCATTTTACCAACTGGATGGAAAAACGCGGCTTCCAAGTTTCCTCGTTGCCCAATGATTACTATTTCGAAGGCGAAGGCGACGCGCTTTTCGGAGGCGACGCACTTTTTTGCGGTTACAAATTCCGCTCCGACATTAAATCTCATCGCGCCGTCGCCGAGATGCTCGGATGTCTTGTTGTCTCGGTGGAACTTGTCGATCCACGCTTTTACCATCTCGACACTTGTTTTTGTCCGTTGCCCGACGGCGCGGCCGTTTGGTTTCCGGCTGCGTTCGACGAATACGGACAGCACGCCATTCGCGAACACGTTTCTGAGTTGATCGACGTCGCACCGGAAGAGGCAATGCACTTTTGTTGCAACGCCGTCGTAATTGAACGCGACATTGTGTTACCCGAAGGCGCGCCCAAACTCGTCACCGATCTGACTGGTCGCGGCCACCGCTGTCATCAGCTCCCAATGACCGAATTCCTCAAAGCGGGCGGCGCCTGCAAATGTCTGACTCTGTTTTTGCCGCAGCGCGAAAAAATCTAAGCTTTTTTGTTCCGCTTGGCTTGCAACCCCGATTCGATTCTGCCGAGCGGCAAACAATTCATAACGTCGGCTTTAGTCAGCCAGCCTTTGCGCGCGATCCCAACGCCGAACCACAAGTCCTGCAATCGCTCCGTGCGATGCGCGTCCGGATTGATCACGCACTTGACGCCTTTCTCTTTCGCCAGCGGCCACCATCGCCAATCGAGATCGAGTCGCTTCGGTGCTGCGTTGAGTTCCATCCAGGTTCCAGTCGCGGCCGCGGCCTCGAGCACGGCCCGAACATCGATCAGATATGGATCGCGTTTTAACAACAATCGCCCGGTCGGATGCGCCAGGATCGTGACGAACGGATTTTCCATTGCGCGGATGATTCGCTTGGTCATTTCCGCTTCTGACAAATTGAAAACGGAATGGATTGAGGCGACCGCGAAGTCAAGTTCCGCCAAGATCTCGTCGTCGAAATCGAGCTTGCCGTCGCGGAGAATGTCGCACTCGACGCCGGCGAACACCCGAAAGCCATCGAGCTTCTTGTTCAACTTGCGAATAGCGACGATTTGCGAGCGCAGCTTTGCCGCGTCGATGCCGTGCGCCTGAATCGAGCTTTTGCTGTGCTCGGCAATCCCGAGATATTCCAAGCCAAGCTCCTGCGCGGCCACCGCCATTTCCTCGAGCGTATTGTGCCCATCGCTCGCGACGGTGTGACAATGAAAAGTGCCGCGTAAATTGTCCTGCTCCAATAAACGCGGTAGCGAATGTTTCTCGGCAGCTTCAAATTCGCCACAGTTCTCGCGCAATTCCGGTGGCACGAAATCAAGCCCGAGAGCGCGATACAAATCCGCTTCTTCGCGAACGGTTGGAATCTTAATTGTCGGCCTTCTAACTGCCCGTCCGGCTCGGACCTTTTGTGCTTTTGGATCGGGCGGCAAACGCGCGAGTCGGTATTCGTTCAACGTCCAGCCGCGCGCAAGCGCCCGGCTGCGCATCTCGATGTTGTGTTGCTTGCTTCCAGTAAAGTAATTGAGCGCGAAGGGATATTCCGCCGAGCTGACAACCCGGAGATCGCATTGAATCCCTGAACGCAATCGCACACTCGTTTTCGTCGGACCTTGGGCGATGATCGATTCCACCAGCGCATGTTTGACCAAAAATTTCGTAATCGCGGCCGGTTTCCTGGTCGCGACCACAAGATCGACATCGCGCACAATTTCCCTGCGCCGGCGATAACTTCCAGCGACATCCACTTGGAGGGCGTCGGCATGCGCTGCTAAATCTCGCCGGAGCGACTCCGCGTCGGCAGCAATCTGCCCAAATTGAAAATATCCGAAATGCTTCGCGCGCTGCTCGATGGCCCTGCAAATCTTTGTTTGCGTCGTCTCCCCAAAACCCGGCAATTCCGCGACGCGGCCGGACTCGCAGGCCTGGCGCAGTTGCTCGATTGAGCTGACGTGAAGCTGCTCGTAGAGCGCTTTGATTTTCTTGGCCCCGAGACCGGAGATTGAAAATAATTCGAGAATCGCCGCCGGAAATTCGGCCCGCAACTCCTCGAGGTATTTGAGTTTTCCAGTGCCGGCCAATTCTTTGATCTTGGCCGCAATCGCTTTGCCGATGCCAGGAATTTTGCCAAGGGCTTCCTCGTCCTGAAGATCGGCCAGATTTCCGCCAAATGTTTCCAGCGAACGCGCGGCATTTGCGTAAGCTCGAATCTTGAAAGGGTTCTCGTCCTTCAATTCGAGCAACGTCGCAATTTCCTCCAAAACCTCGGCGATTTGCGATTTCGTCATTCCCTTGAACCGTTACCAAAGATTCCGAACATGGCGAACCAGTCGCTAAAATTAATCGAATGCCCGCGCGACGCTTGGCAGGGCCTGCCGCGCAAGATCCCGACCGAATTGAAGGCTCAATATCTCCGCGCGCTGATCAGCGCCGGCTTCAAACACGTCGACGCCGTGAGTTTTGTTTCGCCAAAAGCTGTTCCGCAAATGGCCGATAGCGAACAAGTCCTCGAGCAACTGGAAGCGCCGACGGATGTCGAGATCATCGGCGTCGTGGTCAACGAAAAAGGGGCGGAACGCGCGATCGCGACAAAGCGCGTGACGACGCTCGGATATCCCTGCTCAATTTCACCCACATTTCTGCGGCGAAACCAAAATCAATCGCCGGATGAGAATTTCGAGGCGCTCGAGGCAATCAAGAAGCGCGCCGATGATGCCGATGTCGATCTTGTCGTTTATGTCTCGATGGCATTTGGGAATCCGTACGGCGACTCATGGAACGAAAACGAGCTTCGGGCAGCAATTGCGCGCATCGCCGAGCTTGGCATTCAATCAATCTCACTGGCCGACACCGTCGGAATGGCAGACGCGACTCTGATTCAGCAAGTCGTCACGACCGCGATGACATCGGGCAGTGCGTGCGAGATCGGCGTCCACTTGCACAGCACACAGGCCGACGCGGTCGGGAAGATTCTCTCCGCTTACGACGCCGGTTGCCGAAGATTTGACTCCGCGATTGGCGGACTCGGCGGCTGCCCGTTCGCGCAAAACGCACTCGTTGGAAATATCCCGACCGAAAGCGTGATCGCGGCGTTGAAGCAACGCGGCGTCGATCTGCCGCTCAAGATCGGTAATGCCGTGGTGCTCAACAGCAAGATTGCCGGCGAATTCGCCTGACGAATGCAGTCAGCTCACATTCGGCCGCGCTTTTGGTAAAAGGCATAGCGATCGAGAATCGATTCGATGTATTTGCGCGTGGCTGGGAAATTGATGTTACCCAGAAATTCGGTGGTCGTAATTCCACCGGCTCCAACCCAGCGCTGAACGCGACTCGCGCCCGCGTTGTATTCGGCGAGAGCAAACGGCAATGGTTCGGATTCGTTCTGCCACCGCTCGAGCGCGCGTCGCAAGTACCACGAGCCGGCTTCGAGATTTGTTCTCGGATCGAAGAGTTGCTCGAAATTGAAATTCTCGATCTTGTGTTCACGCGCCCATTCATTGGCGGCTCTCTCGCTTACTTGCATCAAGCCGCGCTCGCCCGCAGTTCCATACTTTTGACAATCGAACCGGCTCTCGCGCCAGACTACAGCTTTGACCAGCATCGGGTCGAGCTGATGCTCCGCCGCGACCGACAGAATGAGTTTATCGTATTGTTGAAATCGCGCCGGGCTGACCCATTCGTAAAAACTGTAAAGCGCATCCCCGGACCGGAGCGCGAGGTAACCGAACCCGGCCGCCAAAGCGACCAGGACGCACAGAACCAGTTTTAAGACAAACCGGGCCATCTTATTTCAGGAGCTCATGCTCGTGATCGACTTAAACTTCAATTAAATTGTCAGCCAGCAAGATGATGAAGCCCAATTACGTCCGCGTGATTATCGACCGCGCCATTCAGCGCGAGTTCGATTACTCCGTGCCGGAAACTCTGGCCGATCGAATCGACATTGGTTCGCGGGTGCGGGTTCCGTTTCGAGACAAGTCCGCCCTCGCCACGGTTCTTGCCACGTTGGAGCAAAGCGACGCGAAAGGCATTCGGCCAATTGAAGCATTGGTCGGCGAAGCTCCGGCAATCAGTGAATCGCTTCTCGAACTGGCGAAATGGATGAGTGCCTATTATTGCTGCCCACTCGAAACGGTCATGCGCAGTTTGCTGCCGCAAGTGATCCGGCGCGCGGAGGTTGGTTGGAAAAAACAGCTCTTGATCCAGCCGCTGACAAAAATCGAAAACTCCGAAGCCGGAGTGGCGGATAAGATCGACAATCTGCGGAAGCGCGCACCGCGTCAGGCTTAACTCTTCGACGCCATTGTCAGACTGGAGAAGCCAATGCCGGCTGCAGAATTGCTGCGCAAAACTTCGTTCGATAACCAAACGCTGCGCGCGCTCGTCAAGCGCGGCCTGATCAAGCTGCGCGAAGAAACGGTCGAGCGCGACCCACACGCCGACGAGCAATTTGTCGCGACAACAAATCTGGAGCTGAATGCGGAACAAGCTCTCGCGTTGAACAAAATCACCGATGCGCTTGCGGCGCCCGAGAGAGCCAAACCGATTTTATTGCACGGCGTTACTGGCAGCGGAAAAACCGAAATCTATCTGCAAGCGATTCGCGTTGCGCTCGAGCGCGGACGCAGCGCGATTGTGCTTGTCCCGGAAATTTCGCTCACGCCTCAGACAGTCGAGCGTTTCAAAAGTCGCTTTGCCGAAATGCATGAAGCCGTCGCAGTGCTACACAGTCATTTATCACAAGGCGAGCGCCACGACGAATGGCACAAGATCCATTCCGGCCGCGCGCGGATCGTGATTGGCGCGCGGAGCGCGGTCTTTGCGCCGCTGAAGGACGTCGGTCTCATCATTGTCGATGAAGAACACGAGACGACTTACAAACAGGAGGAAGCGCCACGCTATCATGCGCGCGACGTCGCGGTGGTCCGCGCCAAGATCGAGAAATGCGCAGTGGTTCTCGGAAGCGCCACGCCGTCGCTCGAGAGTTATCACAATGCGACGACCGGCAAATACGAACTCCTTACCCTGAGCCAGCGCGTGGACGACCAACGCATGCCGCTGATGCGGATTGTCGATCTTCGCCAGGAGCGCCGAAAAGAAAAGATCGCTCCGATTCTTTCGGAGAAATTGTCGCAGGCAATCGCGGATCGGCTCGAAAAACGCGAGCAGACGATTCTGTTTTTAAACCGGCGCGGCTTTTCCACCTCACTGCTCTGCAGCAATTGCGGCGAAGCGCGCAATTGTCCGAACTGCAGCGTCGCTTTGACTTTCCATCGGCACATGGCCCGATTGAGCTGCCATCTTTGCGGACACACCGCGGCCGTGCCGAAGAAATGTCCGGAGTGCGGCAAAGATTCCCTGATTTACGCCGGATTCGGGACCGAGAAAGTTGAGTCGACCGTTTCTCACCTTTTCTCGAAGGCAAATGTCCGCCGGATGGACGCCGACTCGATGACGCGCAAAGAAGCTTACCGCGAAACTCTAAGGAATTTCCGCACCGGGAAGATCGACATCCTGGTTGGGACTCAAATGATTGCCAAAGGTCTGCATTTTCCAAACGTGACGCTGGTCGGCATCATCAACGCCGACTTGGCGCTGCATCTTCCTGATTTCCGCGCGGGCGAGCGAACTTTTCAATTACTCACCCAAGTCGCGGGCCGGGCCGGTCGCGGTGAAACGGCGGGCGAAGTTTTCGTCCAAACTTACACGCCGTTTAGTCCCTCGATCCAGTTTGCGCGGCATCACGATTTCCCCGGCTACTTCCAACAGGAATTGGAGTTTCGGGAACGCTGCGATTTTCCGCCATTCAAACACGCTATCTTGATCACGGTCCGCTCCGCGCATGAAGGCCGGGCGAAATTGTCCGCCGAAACTTTGGTGCGCCGTCTCAAAGAATCGCTCGGCTCAGAATTCATACTCGGTGACACCACACCGGCGCCGCTGGAAAAACTGCAGGGGCAATTCCGGTTTCATATTTTGCTCCGCGGCGAAGCGATCATGCGGCTGAGCCGGCTCGCGCGCGAGACGCTCGATAAATTGCCCCTGCCCGAAGACGTCATCGCGACCGTGGATGTCGATCCGTATCAGCTGCTCTAGCACATTCAAATTGCATCGGCGTTCCGAATTGGATTAGAAAAAGCTATGAGAAAGTCCTCCCTTGGGCTGGTCGTTGCCGCAATCGTTTGTTTTCCAACGCTGATCAGTCAGGCTGCTGGCCCCGCGCCGGCAGCGCTGAAAACATTCTTGGAACGCGAAGGTTTCGGCGGGTCGCCTTTGCAGCGGCGTTTCGGAAATCATCTCTTCGCCACCACGCTTATCAACGGCCGGAAAACGGCACTAATGATCGACAGCGGCTGTCCGATTACTCTGATCGACCGGGCAAGTGCGCAAAAGCTTGGGCTGCGGGTCGAGGAGACGAAAAAGTATATCGGCGGCGTCACTGGAGAAGCGGAGCGCTACGGCATAAGCAAGCTTGCAACGTTGGCAATGGGGAACTGCACATTCGCAAACGTTCCGGTGGAGGTCGCCAACGAAAGCCAAATCAATCTAATCGCGCGACCACATCTCGACGGCCTCTTCGGCGCGCATGAAATGGCGAAGTTTGGAATGATCGTCGATTGCGCGCGACAGATGATTTACGTCAATCCAAAAGGACCATCGGCGGCCACGACCCAAAAACTTGCGCAGTTCCTCGCCGGCAGAGGCTTCACCCGCATCCCGATGCGTTTCAACCCGGATCAACATTTGGATATCGATGCCGCGATCAATGGGCACCCCGTTCGCTTGATTGTTGATACTGGTGCCGCCATGACTCTTCTTTCCGCTCCGGTTGCCTCTGCCTCGGGCACGTCTTTGTCACCGCTTTATTCTGCGGGCGGAGAAGGGATCGGTCACGTTCAACAGTTAACTTTGGGCGGGAATCTGATCGTTAACAACGCGGAAGTCGCCGTTGGCAGGGTCGCTAAAATGGTCGGGGCCGGAATTCTGGGCGAAGAATATCTATCGTGGAATTTCGCAGTCGTAGACATTGGCGGCATGAATCTTTTCCTTCGCCCGCCCGAGTCGGCGCCGAGAAAGAATCGTTGACGCGATTCGCCGCTCCCAAATACTTCCGATGTTTTTATCTCGATGCGGAAGATTCTAATCGCAATCGCGATAGCATGGCTGATTGCGATCACGTTCATTCAACGCGCGACTGCAACTTAGTGCTTGATCATTTTCGGGACAGTCGCCTTAGCAAGGCTGGTAAATGCGGCCACTGCGCTGTTTGCTGCCGAATCGCTCAGCCGTAAGAGGCCGATATCCAGATCGAGCTTCTTTCCCTGCAGTCGGATCGCTTTTAATTTCAAACTTTCCCTCCCTCGCAATGCGATCTTCGGCATTAACGTTGCTGCTTGCAAAGGCCCAAGCGAGCGAAGCAATGTTTCAATCGCGTTGATTTCGGCCACCATGTGGGGGCGGACCTGGTGTTTTAGACAAATTTCGTCCGTCATCCTGCGCATCACGAACGTGTCGGGCAATTGGAGTAGGCGCTGCCTGTGCAATTGTGAAAAATTAATCACGCGCCGATCCGCCCACGGGTGGTTCTTAGCTACAATTAAGGCGAACTCATCGGTGCAAAGACGCTCATAGCGCAAGTTCGGAGAGTGACGGGTCAGAAAGCCAAGGCCGACATCCATGCGACCTTCTTCCAGCGCTGTCTCGATCTCGGTGGATGAAATTTCCTCGACCGTGATGCTGATCGCAGGATGATCGGCGGTAAAAAAGCCGAGGAGCTGCGGCACAAGCGGCACGTTGAGCACCGGGATAACACCCAAATGCAGCGCGCTGCGTAACTGTCCGGGGTCGCTGTGCAGTTCCTGAAGAAAATTCTCCAACTGGTGAAGGATCGCGCGAGCGTGCTCCTGAAAAATTAGGCCCCGCGGGGTCAGAAGAATCCGCTTCCCACGGCGCTGAAACAGGGGGACGCGAAGACCCGCCTCCAAATCTCGCATCTGCTGAGAGACACTCGGCTGAGAAATTCCGAGCCGGTCGGCCGCGCGACTGAAGCTACCAGCTTCGGCGACCGCGAGAAAATAGCGCAGATGGCGGATATCCAAGGGTTCCGGCATGAAAACCGAATAGTGTCTGGCTAAATTGCGAAATGCAATCAGGCAGCTTGATCTAGAAGAAAGATTTTGCTTCCATAGGTAACGCTTATTACGCTATTTCTAAAACCTCTGAATACGAAATGACTTTTCAAAAACTCACG
>Ga0209158_1001078_pt1 | contig 18672 bp, 12 predicted proteins | sample GraSoiAngelo_140_FD_185897 | JGI IMG/M metagenome (GOLD analysis project Ga0209158, IMG submission 185897) | Grasslands soil microbial communities from the Angelo Coastal Reserve, California, USA - 14_0929_12_30cm (SPAdes) (version 2) | ecosystem: Environmental > Terrestrial > Soil > Grasslands ...
CAAGCTGATGGCTTGGGCGGACGAACACCGCCGGCTGCGGGTGCGCGCCAACGCCGACACCCCGGCCGACGCGAAGCGGGCTCGGGAGTTCGGCGCCGAGGGGATCGGGCTGTGCCGGACGGAGCACATGTTCTTCGAAGGCGATCGCATCACGGCGATGCGCGAGATGATCGTGGCGCCGGATGAGGCGGGCCGCCGCCGCGCGCTCGCCAAGCTGCTCCCGATGCAGCGCGAGGACTTCGAGGGGATGTTCGAAGCGATGGCCGGGTATCCGGTCACGATCCGGCTGCTCGATCCGCCGCTGCACGAGTTCCTGCCGCACGGGAAGGACGAGGTCGGTGCGCTCGCGCGCGCCATGAAGCTGCCCGCCGTCCGGTTGGAGCGGATCGTCGCCTCGCTGATCGAAGCCAACCCGATGCTCGGGCATCGCGGCTGCCGGCTGGGCATCACGTATCCCGAAATCACCGAGATGCAGGCCCGGGCGATTTTCGAGGCGGCGTGCCGGGTGGTGAGTCGCGGCAAAAAGGTGACGGTCGAGGTGATGATCCCTCTCGTCGCGCTCGTCGAGGAGCTGCGTCGCCAGACCGAGATCGTGCGCCGCGTGGCGCGCGAGGTGTTCCAGGCCGAGGGGCGGGCGGTGCCGTATCTGGTCGGGACCATGATCGAGTTGCCGCGCGCCGCGCTCACCGCCGACGAGATCGCCAAGGACGCCGAGTTTTTCTCCTTCGGAACGAACGACCTCACGCAGACCACCTTCGGCCTGTCGCGCGACGACGCCGGCCGGTTCCTGCCGTTCTACGTGGAGCACGGCATCCTGAGGGATGACCCGTTCCAGGTGCTCGATCAGGAGGGCGTTGGCAAGCTCATCGAGCTGGCGGTCAAGCTCGGCCGGGGAACGCGGGCCGAGCTCAAGATCGGCATCTGCGGGGAGCATGGCGGCGAGCCGGCGTCGGTGAAGTTCTGTCACCGTGTGGGCATGAACTACGTGTCCTGCTCGCCGTTCCGCGTGCCGATCGCCCGTCTCGCCGCGGCCCAGGCGGCGCTCGAGGAGCAGGGGGTGATTAACCGCACCAGAGCGACCGTATAACTGGCGCAGGTGTGTGGAGGATGGTGGAGGTTGGGGGAGGATGGTGGAGGTAGCGCCGATGCAACCTCCCCCAACCTTCACCATCCTCCAGAACCTCCCCAACCTGCTTTTCAGCAATGGAGGCGCGGGGAATCGAACCCCGGTCCGAGAATGACTCCGATACCGCTACTACGTGCGTAGACGAGGCTTGTGGTCTCACCACCGCGGCGCCTCGCCGGCCACGGCAGCGACGAGCCCTTAGAAACTCTTACGCGACCCGTTCGGGCCCCAGGTCACGCCAGCCCGATTTTGCGATACGTGAGCGCCGCCTCAGGCGGGCTGCCACTCACGCAGGTGCGTGAAGCCGAAGCTTACGCAGCCAGTGCCAGGTTTGAATTGGCAGTTATGAATTGTGCCAGTGGTTTTACCAGGTGACTGACAACCTGGGCACGCAGCGATATCCTCGCCAAACCCGTCGAAGCCTGTCGCCCCCGACGACGTAAGCTAGTTGCCTATAACGACTTTTTCAACCAAACCGCAGGCGCTCTGAGACGTAACGACTCACGGCGCCGGCATCCAACTGTACCCCGGCGAGCCCGACGTGGCCGTCGGGACGCAGCAGGTAAAAGGAGGGCCGGGGAATCCGGACCCGCGCCAGCTCCCGGTCGTTGGCGGAATCGCTCGGGACCTCGTGCGTGCGCAACAAGTCACCGAGTTCCGGGATTCCACCCGCAGGCGCGCGTTGCCCGATCACGAGCAGATTGAACCGCGTGTCGTCGAGTTTTTCGAACAGGTCCTCAGTGGGCCCGCTCGGCGCGAAGTTGAGCCGCAGCCACGGGAAACGATCGCCCGCGCGAGGGCCGTCCTCGGGCAGGCCAGCCAGGGCTTCCGACAGCGGACTAGTGCGGTAACGAATACCAGTCTGTGAGATGGTGCGAAAGGCGATCCGTTGCACGGCGGCGGTGCGCAGGGCCAGCCCCATGATCTTCGGCATGACGCGCGTGCGGATCAGCCCGACCAGCCAGCTGTCGGAGACCACGATCGAGAACAGCCGGTCCGTGCGCTTCAGCAGGTGGTTGGCGACGGGGAGGCGCTCGTCTTCGTAGGAGTGGACCAGCGCGGCCCCTGCACGCCCCGATACGACGAGGGCGAGCTTCCACGCCAGATTGTACGCATCCTGCAGCCCGGTGTTCATGCCCTGCCCGCCCACCGGACTGTGGACGTGCGCCGCGTCCCCCAGCAGGAAACACCGGCGGTCGTGAAACCGGGCGGCGCGCCGGTGATGGATGCGGTAGGTGGAGTACCAGTTGCACGCCTGGAACGAGAGCTCGCTTCCCACCTCCTGACGCAGCGTCGGAATCGTTTCCTCGAACGTCAGGTTGTCTCGCCCCCGCAGATGTGGGGGCAGGATGCCCACGATCCGCCAATGATCAGTCCCGCGCATCGGGAAGAGCAGGTGAAATCCGCGGCGCCACAGGTACACATTGAGGATGTCGGGGGCCATCGACCCCGTCATCTGGACATCGGCGACGAAGAACACGTGTTGATAGGGCGCGCCCTCGAAAGGGATCCCGCTGAGCTCGCGCACCGTGCTGCGGGCTCCATCGCAGCCAGCGAGCCACGGGACCCTGACCTCACTTTTCGAACCGTCCGGGCTCTTGAGCATCGCCGTCACGTGATCGGTGTCCTGCGCGAGGCCCACCAGCTCCGTGTTCCATTGTACGGCGAGGCCGCGGGCGCGCAGCGCGTCTCCCAGCAACCGCTCGTTGTCGTCTTGCCCCAGGACGAGCAGGTAGGGATACGGGCTGACATCCCGCCCGATGTCCCCCAACGGAACGCGCGCGGCTCGCCGGCCCTCTGCCCACAGCACGGCGCCGTCGGCGCGTTTGCCGAGGGCGACTGCCTGGTCGGCTAGCCCCAAGTGCGAGTAGATCTCGAGCGTGCGTGCCTGAACGCCGAGCGCCCGCGACTCGCGCGCCGGACCGGCGTGCCGGTCGATGATGCGCACGCGCACGCCACGCCGGGCGAGCTGGTTCGCGAGCATCAGCCCGGTCGGGCCTGCTCCCACGACGAGGACATCCGTATCCATATGCAGGGCTCCTTTGCTACGCCTTGGCCGCCCGCTCGAGCTTCTCGAAGAAGCGCTCGATCGTCGGCCACTGCGCGCGGACATCGTCGTATCCAGCCTCCACGAGGCGCGAGGTGTGGATCGGATGAAACAGGAGGAAGCCGAGGAACTCCGAGGCCGCGTCGCGCTGACCGCCCAAGGCGCGCACGATCCGGCGCACGCCCGGCGGCAGGAGCCGGCCTTGCCCCGCGGCGAGATCGGCGAGATCCCGTGTCGGGTGGAGCAACAGCAACTCCACGGGTCGCAGGCCGTCGGGCGCGGGGCCGTGCGGCGGCAGCGCGGCGAGCAGTAGGTTCAAACGGTCGAGCCGCTCGGCGTCGGCCTCGAGCGCGTCGTGGAAGATGGCGTCGAACAACAAGCCCAGTGCCTCCGCCGCGCTCGGGTAAGCGCTCGCGTGTCCGGCGGACCCGGCGCGGCGAGGCGTCGACAGCCCGATGGCGACGATGGCACGGGCGCCGAGGTGCAGCGCGGGCGCGAGCGGCGCCGTCTGACGGACGCTCCCGTCGCCGTAGAACTCGGCGCCGATACGCACGGCGGGAAAGAGAATCGGGAGCGCCGCGGATGCCATCACGTGGTCGAGCGTGAGTCGGGTGCGCATCGCGATGCGCTCGGCCCGCTCCCAGGTCGGCGTGTCCGCGGCCCCCTGCACGAAGGTCACGGAGCGCCCCGTCGTATACGACATCGCGCTCAGCGCCACCGATCGGAGTCGCCCGTAGACGATGTTTGCGTCGATCCCGCCCGGATCGACGGACTGCGCCAGGAACGCGCGCAGCGGCTCGGTGTCAGCGAGTCCGTGCACGGCCACGGGCCCACGCCGCCGGCCCGTGGCGCCGTGCCAGACCCACCGGAGCACCGAACCGGCCAGCCGGGCCGGCCGCACGCGGTAGACCTCGTCGCTCGTCAGGCGGTCCCACTGCTCGCGCAACCCTGCGACGGCGGAGGCCAGCGGGCCCGGGTGCGCGGCAAGGTAGAACGTGTTGATCGCACCCACCGACATGCCGGAGAGGATCGGGAACTCGAGCCCCGGCAGCCGCTCCGCGAGCCCGGCGAGCACGCCCACGTGATAGGCGCCGCGCGCGCCGCCGCCCGACAACACCAGTGCGAGGTGTGAGGAGTAGCGCCACGCGCCCGGCGGGCGCTCCCCTGGGGCGGTCTGGGTGAGCAGGCGCGGTGACGAGACATGACGCACCGGGCTCATGTCGCGAAGTGCTCGAGCAGCATCGCGTTCACCCGATCAGGAGACTGGATGGGGAGGCCGTGCGACGCGTCCTTGAATTTCACATCGCGCGCACCCGGGGTCCCTGCGGCGAGGGACAGTGTATCAAACTGAACCGTGGTGTTCGGGTCCGCTAGAGGACCGCGGTCACATCACGGCTCGCGCCATTTTGCCCCCATGCCCGCGATGAACTCGTCGGCGACCTCGGGGCCCCAACTGCCAGCGGCATAATTGGGAAAGTGGTCGGGTCGTTTGCGCTCCCAGTGCTCGATGATGGGATCCACAACTGACCATGCCGCCTCGACCTCGTCCGACCGGGTGAACAAGGTCGCATCGCCGAGCATACAATCGAGGAGTAGCGTTTCGTACGCTTCGTGCCCGGCCTCGCCGAACGCCTGGTGGTAGCCGAAGTCCATGTCAACCGACACCATGCGCACGTCCACGCCCGGCACCTTGACCTCGAAGCGCAGCGAGATGCCTTCGTCCGGCTGGACCCGGATGGCGAGCACATTGGGCTCGAGCTGTCCCGCGGGCGGCAGTGGGAACATGAGGTGCGGCGGCTGCCGAAACTGAATCGCGATCTCCGTCGCGCGTCGCGGCATGCGTTTGCCGGAGCGCAGGTAGAACGGCACGTCCTGCCAGCGCCAATTGTCGACCATGAAGCGCGCGACCGCGTAGGTGGCCGTGCCCGACTCCGGTGCGACGTCCGGCTCCTCGCGGTACCCCGGGACGGCCTGACCGTCGAGCGTCCCCGCACCGTATTGTCCCCGCACCAGGTAATCGTGCATCTCGGGGGGCGTGATGGGACGGATCGCGCGCAACACCTTCACTTTTTCATCGCGCACGGCATCGGCGCTGAATCTGATCGGCGGCTCCATCGCCATGAGCGAGAGCAGCTGCAAGAGGTGGTTCTGGAACATGTCGCGCACCACGCCGGCTTCCTCGTAGTAGCGCCCCCGATGCTCGACCCCCACGCTCTCGGCCGCCGTGATCTGCACGTGGTGCACGTGCTGGCGGTTCCATAACGGCTCGAAGATCGAGTTGGCGAACCGGAACACCAGCAGGTTCTGGACGGTCTCCTTGCCGAGATAGTGATCGATGCGATAGACCTGATGTTCGGCGAAGGCCTGGCGTACCACGGCGTTCAACGCACGCGCGCTCTCGAGGCTGTGCCCGAACGGCTTCTCGATGATCACCCGCACCCACGAAGGTCCCCTGGGATCCCGCTCCTGGGGCGCAACGCCGCTCCCGTGGAGGTGACGGATTACCTCCGGGTACACGCTGGGCGGGATCGCCAAGTAGAACAGGCGACCCCGTCCCGCGGGGCGCGAGCCGTCCCCGTCCACAGCCTCCAGCCGCGTTCGGAGCGCGGCGTAGGTCTGCGCGTCGTCCAAGTCCCCGGGCACATAGAAGAGGCGCTCGCAGAGACTGAGCGCGACCTCAGGCTTGCCGCCGTCGCCCGCGAACTCGTCCAACGCCTGTCGCATCGCCGCCCGGAACGACGTGTCGTCGAGTCGCTCTCGCGCCACGCCGATCACGGCGAAGCTGGGCGGGAGGAGGCCGTCCTGCCGCAGGTGGTACAGCGCGGGGAGCAGCTTGCGGCGCGTGAGGTCGCCTCCAGCGCCGAAGATGACGAGCGTGCACGGCTCCGCCGTCTTCGTCGCGAAGGCCGCCGGACGCAGCGCGTCGGCGATGCGGGCGGCCACGGAGAGCCGCGGGCTCATGCCGACTTCACCGCGTGACCGCCGAACTCGTTGCGGAGCGCCGCGATCACCTTGGCGCCGAACGACTCCGCCTGCCGTGACCGGAAGCGGGTCAACAGCGACAGCGTGATGACGGGGGCCGGGACGTCGAGATGCATCGCCTCCTCCACGGTCCAGCGACCTTCCCCCGAATCCTCTACGAACCCCTTGATCGTCGTGAGATCGGCGTCTTTTTCGAAGGCCCGTGCGGCCAGCTCGTTGAGCCAGGAGCGCACCACGCTCCCGTGGTTCCACAGGTTGGCGATGTTGCACAGATTGAGCTTGAAGTCCTTCGAGGCATGCAGGATCTCGTAGCCTTCCGCATAGGCTTGCAGCATCCCGTACTCGATGCCGTTGTGCACCATCTTCACATAGTGACCGGCACCGGCAGGCCCGACGTGCGCGTAGCCCTCCGGCGGCGCCAGCGTCTTGAAGATCGGCTCGCAGTGCCGGAAGGCCGCCGTGGACGCGCCGATCATCAGGCAGTAGCCGACCGTGAGGCCCCAAATGCCCCCGCTCGTCCCGGCGTCGACGAACTCGATGCCCTTCGCCTCGAGCGCCTTCGCGCGTCGCATCGAATCGCGGAAGTTCGAGTTGCCTCCATCGATCACGATGTCCCCGCGGGTGAGATGGGGCACGAGCTGCTCGATCGTGCTCTCCACGGCCTGTCCGGACGGCACCATCACCCAGGCGACGCGTCGGCCGGTGAGCTGCCTGCAGACATCGGCGAGGTCGCGCGCGCCCTTCGCGCCAAGCTGCACGTGCGCCTGGATCGCTTCGGAACTGCGGTCGTAGACCACGACCTCGTGCCCCCCTTGGAGCAGCCGCCGCACCATGTTGCCGCCCATGCGGCCCAACCCGATCATCGCCAGTTGCATTGCCGCTCCTCCTTCAGATGGCCACGGCCAGCGCCGTGAGATCCCGGCGCAATTGTGGGGCGTCGTGATACAGAATCGTGTGCATCCCGAGCCCCCGTGCGGTCTCGAGGTTGTGCTCGCGATCGTCGATGAATGCCGCCGCCGACGGCTCGGCTTGCGACATCACCAGGGCACGCTCGTAGATCTGCCGCGAAGGCTTGAGGACGCCCACCCAGCACGACGTGAAGAACGTGTCGAAGATGTCCCGCAGGCCGAATGCGTGTAACCGGTACGCGTTCAGCTCGGCCGATTCGTTGTTGATCGTCATCATCCGGTAGCGCCCCGTCCGGGCGAGATCGCGTGCGACGGCGATCGTCTCCGGGAACGCGACACTTTGACTCAACATGAACGCGCGAAACTCCTCGCGACTGAACGGGCGCGCGCGGAAGAACACGGTGTGATCGAGATACTCGTCCAGCGACATCCCGCCGGTTTCCCACACCGTGACCGCCTCCTCGTGTCGCTTGTGGAGCTCGGCGGCGTCCAGGCCGAACGCTTCAGCCGCGGCCGCGCGATGGTGCTGGTCCCAGCCGTTCGTGCCAAGGACTCCCCCCACATCGAAGAAGACGTGCGTGATGCTCATCGCTCCAACAGCCCGAGGCCGTCGATCCGGACCGCCGGCCGACCGCGCGCCCGCAGCGCGCGCAGGTCGCCTTCCGCCTGCGCCGCCTCTAATTGGCCGAAGGCGTACGGCATGCCGGGGACGGGAACATCCTGGTCCGGCCGCTCGGTGATTTGCAGGAAATGACCGATGGGGGGGCCGCCCTTGTGTAACTGCCCGGTGGAATGCAGGAACCGCGGGCCGTAGCCGAGCGTCGTGGCGACCTTGAGCCGGTCGCGTAACTTTCCGCGGGCGGCCGCCAGGCGTCGATCGTTCTGCGGCGTCGGCGGCAGGTACGCCATGAAGGCGAGATAGTCGCCCGGTCGAACCGCGGCCAGGAATCGGTCGAGCTCGGTGGCCGTGACGGGGGCCGTTGGGGGCTGATGGCCGGCGAGCACGTCCTTCGTGTTTTGCTTGCTCTCGGCGACGTTGGGTTGGTCGAACGCATTGATCTGCAGAATCGCCCCCGCGACGGCGGTTGCGAACTCCCAGCGGAAGAACTCTTGCCCGAGATCGTATCGGTCCTCGAGCGACAGCCGGACCACGGGGTGTCCGGCAGCCATGAGGGCGTGAAGCCCTGCCTCCGTCGCATCGTCCTCCTCACCCGTAAGCGTGAGCGATACGAAGACACGGTCGCGCCCGTACACCTCGGGCGGGCCCAGCGGCTCCTCGGCGACGGGCAGGATCCCCTTCCCCTCCTTGCCGGTGCTCTCCGCGATCAACTGCTCGACCCACAGCCCGAAGCTCCCGATCCCCCGCGACAGGACGAACGTGGTCTTGTTGCGGCCCGCCAGTGCGGCTTCCGCGAGAATGGCCCCGAGCCACGCGGCGGGGTTCTGGCGTGCCGGAACCCACGCGGCGCACGCCTCGGCCATGCGATGCGCCCGGTGCAGCAGCTGGCCCGCGTCGATGCCGATCAGGGCCGCCGGGACGAGCCCGAAATAGGACAGGGCGGAATAGCGACCGCCGATGTCCGTGGGGTTCAGGAAGGTGCGGCGAAATCCTCGCTCCCCGGCGAGCCGAGCGAGCGGTGTATCGGGGTCGGTAATGGCGACGAACTGTGCGCCCCGGCCGCGCGTTTGCTCCCAGAAGTGGCGGTACAGGCAGTCGGTCTCCTGCGTCGTCCCGGACTTGCTCGACACGAGGAACAGCGAGCGCGCGATGTCCTCGCCTCCCAGCGCGGCGACCACGGCACGCGGGTCGGTGCTGTCGAGCACCGCGAGCGCCGGGTAGCCCGGCTTGCGGCCGAACGTGCGCCACAGCACCTCCGGCGCCAGACTCGAGCCCCCCATGCCACACAGCACGACGCGGTCGAACTTTTGTCGTATCTCCTCGGCGAACGCCGCCAATGCTTTGACTTGCTGCGCCATCATCTTGCCCACGTTGAGCCAACCCAACCGATCGGTGATCTCGGGTGTGGCGGGGTCAGCCTTCCAGACGGTCGGGTCGCGGCTCCAAATCCGCTTGGGCACGTCGGCGTCCTCCAGCTCGGCGAGCCGCTGCGCCACGGCCTGGTCGAACGCCCGCAGCTCGGCGGAGTGGCGCGGCGGTGCCGCCGCCACGAGCGTCTTGCGCTTTGCGGCGATCACGCCAAGCAGCGTCTCGAAGGAGTGGGCGAACTTCTCGATCCCCTCCGCTTCGAGCACGCGGGCGACGTCCCCGAAGTCGATCGCGGCCGCCCGGAGGTCATCCATGGCGCGCTGCGCGTCCGCGGCGTCGCCGGGAAGGGCTTCTCGCACGGTGCCGTGGTCTTCGAACAACTGGAGCGTCTGAGGCGGTAACGTGTTTATCGTGTCCGCGCCGATCAGCGAATCCACGTAGAGGACATCCGAATAGGCTGGGTCCTTGGTGCCGGTGCTGGCCCACAGCAAGCGCTGGGGCTTCGCCCCCGCCGCCGCGAGCGACCGCCACTGCCGCCCTTGCAGCAACTCGCGGAACCAGGCGTAGGCAAGCTGCGCGTTCGCGATCGCGATCTTGCCGCGCAGGCCCGAGGGTGCCCCGCCCTTCGCGTCGAGACGCCGGTCTACTTCCGTATCGACGCGACTCACGAAGAACGACGCGACCGATGCGACCCGGTCGATCGCCTGCCCGGCTTTGCGCCGCGCTTCGAGGGCCCGCACATACGCCTCGGCGACCTGCCGGTAGTGTTCGAGCGAGAACAGCAGCGTGATATTGACGTTTATGCCGTCGGTCAGGAGACGCTCGATCGCCGGCCATCCCTCGCGCGTCCCGGGCACCTTGATCATCACGTTCGGACGGTCGACCGCGGCCCACAGTCGCCGGGCCTCTCCGATCGTGCCCGCGGTATCGCGCGCGAGGGTCGGCGACACTTCGAGCGAGACGAATCCATCGGCCCCTTGGGACGCGTCATAGACGGGGCGAAACAGATCCGCGGCGGTGCGCACGTCTTCCACGGCCAAGAGTTCGAAGATCTCTCGATCGGTTCGGGGCGACGCGGCGACCCGCGAGAGCGCAGTGTCGTAATCGGTGCTGCCGCCGATCGCGTGCTCGAAGATCGTCGGGTTGGACGTCATGCCACGCAGCCCGTCGTCGATCATCCGCTGGAGCTCGCCGGACTGCAGCATGCCGCGTCGGAGGTAGTCGAGCCAGACGCTCTGCCCGAGGTCGAGCAGAGACTGCATCCGCGTTTTCACGGGAGCCTTGCCGCCACGGCGGCCGCTCCCAGCAGCGCGACGTGCGGGTTAACGATTACATGCAGCGGCACGCGCGCGAGGTACCCCGACATCCGGCCCTTGTCGCGGAAGGCCCGGAGGAACGCACCCTTGCGCAGATGCGCGACGATCCGCGGGGCAATGCCACCTCCGACGTAGACACCAGCGCTCGCGAGCACGCTGAGGGCCAGGTCGCCCGCCGCGGCCCCCAGTCCATCCACGAAGACGTCGAGCGTGTGCCGGCATAACGCGTCGGTCCCGGCGAGCGCATGTCGAAAGATGACCGCGGCCGGATCGTGCCGCTCCAATTCATCGCGGACCGCCGGGTTCTCGGGGGCATCCCCGGTGGTGGCGAGGTAGCGATAGGTCGCGATGATCCCCGGTCCCGAAAGCACGCGCTCCCGCGACACGCGACCGTATTGGCGCTCCAGGGACCGGGCGACGCCCGCTTGCCGCTCGCCACGCGCCGAAAAGCCTACGTGGCCGCCTTCCGAGCCGTGGACCTCGTAGTGATCGCCCCGCCAGGTGAGAAATCCCACACCCAGGCCGGTCCCGGCGCCGATCACTCCGATGGGCGCGCGCGCTTTGGGCTCGCCGGCCTGCAGCGTCTCGAGATCCTCGGCGCGCAGGAACGCAATGCCGTGGCCGATCGCGGTGAAGTCGTTAATGAGGGCGCTCGACGCGATCCCGATGTCGGCGGCGACCGCGTCCGCGTCGACTTTCCACGGGAGGTTCGGGGCCACGCATTCCTCCTCCGTAGCGGGGCACGGCACCCCGATGCACGCCCGCTCCGGTCGTAAGCCCACCTCCGTGACGAAGGTCCGCACGATCGGGGCGAGTCCCGAGTACGCCTGGCTCCGGTAGGTTCGCTGTTCTTGAATGGTCGCCCGGCCGTCCACCACGTCAACGAGCGCGAGTCGCGCGTTCGTTCCGCCCACGTCGCCGGCGAGCACGTTCATGGCACGGGCCGCGGCAGTTGCGCCGCCGCAAGGGGGTCGAGAAACCACACGCCGTCGCGGGCGAGGACCGCCGGGACCTCGCTCGGGGAGGGGGCGTCGCCGTCGAGCGCTCGGGCGACCGCCGGCGCCTTGTCTCGTCCCGTCACCAGCACCACCACCTGTCGGGCTGCGGCGATGACGGGCGGTGTGATCGTGATCCGCTGGCGCGGCGGCTTCGGGCTCTCCACGAGCATCACGCGGCGCCGTCGCTCGAGAACCGCAGGTGAGCCCGGGAACAGGGACGCCGTGTGCCCGTCCGAACCCATGCCCAGGACGAGCACATCGAGCGCGGCGGGGAGCGCGCGGCCGTAGTCGGCGGCGGCCGCATCCAGATCGCGGCGTTCGCCCTCGATGCGGTGAACGCGCGCCTCCGGAATCGCGACATGCGTCAGCAGGACCTCCATCGCCATCCGGTAGTTGCTCTCGGCGTCATCGCGTGGAACGGCGCGCTCGTCGCCGAAATAGACATCGACCTGGTTCCAGGCGATCCCGCCTGCCAGGTCCGGCGCCGCGAGCGCGGCGTACACCGGGCGGGGGGTCGTGCCTCCGGACAGCGCGATCGCGCAATGCCCACGGGTCGCGAGGACCCGGGCCATCGTTTCAGCCAGCCATTGGGCGGCCCGCCGCGGAAATGATTCCATCTCTTCGACGACCACGTTGGGCGAGGTCACGGCTGGCGCTCGAATTCGTGCGGCTCGGTGATCGCCGTGAGCCGGTCGGTGAGCCGCCCGGGGCGGCCGGTCTCGTGGCCGCAGGTCGGACAGCGGTTGAGCTGCGCCGTACGGTCGAGGTATTCCCGCACCACACGCACGTACGCGGCGTGACTCCAGGTGAGCGGCGAGACCGACAGCGGCTCGCCCGTGTAGGGATGGAGCTGCTCTGCCATCACCCCCGAGGGCAATGCACGTCGGGCGGCCCATTCGATCAGCTCCAGGCCCCGCGCGAGGTCCTCGACGGTGTGGGAGCGCAGCAGGCGATAACGCGCCAGCCACAGCGTGCTGATGAACCACGGATTGCCGGGGACCCGCTTCGTGTCTTGGCGCTCGACTTGGTGATAGGCGTCGTTCTCGAAGCGCGCCAGACCGCCCACGTCGGTATGGACCCAGAGCCGCTCTTCCACCTGGTTCATGGTTGCCTCGACACGTGGATCGTCGGCAGCGAGGGCGCCGAGGTCTACGAGTCCGAGGAGGCTCGAGTCCACGGTCATATCGAGGGTGTAGCCATTGGGCCCGGGCGACGCCATCCGCGCGAAGCGCTGTTCACGTTCGTTCCACAGGACGGCTCCCAACCCGTCGCGCATACGCGCCGCACCTGCGTCATAACGGGCTGCCCGCTCCGGCTCCCCGAACGCCTCGGTGAGGCGAGCGGCGGCCCGGAGGCCGGCGATCACGGCCGCGACCGTGAAGGCGTGCACGCCCCACCGCTCTTCCCACAGGTCGTGGGAGGGGAGCGGCAGGCCGGTGGCAGGGTCGACGTACCCGAGCATGAAGTCCGCAGGGCGCGTCACGAGCGTGCGGTAGAACGGCGCCGTCTCCTCGATGCGCTGGTACAGCTCGAAATACTGCCACAGCGCCCAGATGATGAGCGCCGTCTCGTCCTCCTGAATGGGAAGCACGGGTTTCCCGTCGCGCACGTAGCCGTGCCACGAGGAGGCGAGGGTCCCGTCGGGATTGTACTTGTGCCGCACATATCCGAGCGGGGAGATGACGTGTGAGCAGAATTGCAGGAATTTCTCCGGAGCGCCCACGTGTCCGGCGCGCATCAGGGCCGCGGCGACGAGCGCGCCATCGCGCGGCCACATGTAGGAGTACGTGTCGCGCGCGAACCCGATGATGTCCGTGTCGTTGGCCGCGGTGATCGCGCCGTCATGGTCGATTTGCGAGCGGATGATGAGCAGGCTCTGGTTGTAGCGCTGGACCACGAGCTCGGGCAGGCCGTCGAGACCGCGTTGGTCCTTGTGCACCCACAAGCGCCAGTAGTTGCGCGTCCGCCGCAACAGCTCCCCGGGGGATTTCTCACGCACCACCTTGTCGATCGTGGCCACCTCGCGGAAGTCGCGGCCGGCGGCCATCCAGTAGTCCGCTTCCGCCGAACCGCGCGCCGGCACGGTGAGCGACAGGCCCAGTGTGGAATCCACGGAGCCTTGCGCAATGGGATTGCCCTGCAGCTCCCCATCCTCGGCATCTCGCCAGGTCCCCTCGGCTCCGGCGACCTCCTTCGTCCCACAGGCGTAGCGCCGCACCCCGATGTCCCCACCCACCGCGCAGTTCATCAGGAAGTAGCGGTCGTCCTTATAGTGGATCAGGGCTTGCGTCTCGGGCGAATAGAGCGCCGTGTCCCCGACCTCGTACCCGCGGATGTGGAAGTCGTGATGGAAGAAGAGCCGGATCTCCCGGGCGCGGTCCTGAAGGTTCGTCACCCCGATATGGCGCACCAGGACATTCTCGTAGAAATCCACAGCGTCGTGGAACAGGAGCTCAATGCCCAGGACCTCGTGCCGGGCGCGCACCTCGGTGACCATGGAGTCGACGGCGTAACGCCGGTCGAGCTGCCAGTCTGAGCCGATCCAGCTGAACTTGCCCTCCGTCCAGACGCCGAATCGGAACGGATGCCCCGTGGCGTGGTTTTCCTTGCCCACGTGCGGGTAATAGATGTCCCGGATCAGATAGTCGCGGCCGAACGCCACGAGCAACCGGCCGTTCGAGAGCGGCAGGTCACGAGGCATGCGAGCCCACGCCTTTGCGCTCGAGCTGCGCTCGGGCGGCCGCGACCACGTGCTCCACGGTGAAGCCGAACTTCTTTTGCAGCTCCTGCAGCGGCGCCGACGCGCCGAACGTCTCCATGCCGATGCGCGCGCCCTCGGGCCCGACGTAGCGGTCCCAACCGAACCCGCTCGCCTGCTCCACCGACACCCGGGCCGTGACGTCGGGCGGAATTACGCCGTCCCGATACGACCGGGGCTGCTGCTCGAACAGCTCCCACGACGGCATGCTGACGACGCGGGAGCGCACGCCCGAGGCGCTGAGTCGCTCGTGCGCCTGGACGCACAAGGCCACCTCGCTTCCGGTGCCGAGCAGCAGCACGTCCGGGCGGTCCCCCTCTGCGTCCGCGAGCACGTACGCCCCGTGCGCGACCCCCGCGGCCGACGCGTAGCGGCTGCGGTCGAGCGTCGGGAGCGGCTGCCGCGACACCACGAGGGCAGCGGGGACATGCCGCAACTGGAGGATCACGCGCCAGGCCTCGCGCACCTCGTTCGCGTCGGCCGGGCGCAACGTGATGAGACCCGGGATCGCGCGCAGCGAGGCGAGCTGCTCGACCGGCTGGTGGGTCGGCCCGTCCTCACCGACGCCGATCGAGTCGTGCGTGAAGACGTAGATCACCGGGATCTCCATCAAGGCCGCGAGCCGCAGCGCCGGTCGCCCGTAATCGCTGAAAATCAGGAATCCGGAGCCGAACGCGCGGACCTTGGACAGGGATAATCCGTTCAGCACCGCGCCCATCGCGTGCTCGCGGATGCCGAAATGCAGGTTCCGTCCTCCGGGGGTCTCGGCGGTGAGATCCCCTGCGTCGGGGAGCGTCAGCCGTGTCTTGGTCGAGGGGGCCAGGTCCGCCGACCCGCCGATCAGCCAGGGAACGTTCCTGGCCAGGACGTTCAGCACCTGAGCGGACGCGTCCCGGCCCGCGAGCCCCTTGGGATCCGCGGGGAAGCTCGGGAGGTCGTGATCCCAGCCCTCGGGAAGCTGACGGTGTTGCATGCGATACACCTGGTCGGCGAGCTCCGGATACGCCCGGCGGTACTCCTCCACCGCAGCGAACCATGCATCGCGTAGCGCCCGTCCGCGCTTTCCGACACCGCTCGCGACATGCTCCCGGACGCCGTCGGGCACCAGAAACCTGGCATCCTCGGGCCAATCGTAGGTGCGCTTGGTGAGCCGGATTTCTTCCTCGCCGAGCGGTTCGCCGTGGGCGGCGCTCGTGTCCTGCTTGTTGGGCGCACCATAGGCGATGTGGCTGTCCACGATGATCAGCGTGGGCCGATCGGTGGTCGCGTGGAAGGTGCGGAACGCGCGCCGCAGCATGTCGAGATCGTTGGCATCACCGACCCTGGTCACATTCCAGCGGTATGCGATGAAGCGCGTCGCGACGTCTTCTGAAAACGCCCAGTCGGTGTGACCCTCGATGGTGATCTTGTTGTTGTCGTAGATCCAACAGAGGTTGGCGAGCTGCAGATGGCCGGCGAGCGACGCCGCCTCCCCCGAGATGCCCTCCATCATGCAGCCGTCGCCGCACAACGCGTACACGTCGTACCCGAACAGGTCGAAACCCGGACGGTTGAACTGCCGGGCCATCCAACGGCCGGCGATCGCCATGCCGACACTGGTCGCCACCCCCTGTCCGAGCGGGCCGGTCGTCGCCTCTACACCGGAGGTCCAGCGGTACTCGGGGTGGCCGGGCGCCCTACTGTCGAGCTGACGGAAGCGCTTGATGTCGTCGAGCGTCAGGGCGAGCTGGCCCAGCCGCTCGTACTTGGCGTTCACCGCCTTGACTCCCGCGAGCGCGAGCATCGAATAGAGCAGCATCGAGGCGTGGCCCATCGAGAGCACGAACCGATCGCGGTTCGGCCAGATAGGATCGTCGGGATCGAAGCGCAGGAACTCCTGCCACAGACAGTAGACGACCGGAGCCATGGCCATCGGGGTCCCGGGGTGCCCCGACTTCGCCGCCTGCACCGCGTCCATCGCGAGCGTGCGGATGGTGTTGATGGTCAGGCGCTCGAGGTCGCTCGCGGACATGACCAGAATAAGAAGCGGCCTCGCGATCTCGGCCAGTCCCGCCCCCTGGATCAGGTCGCACGGGCGATGCTGACGAAATGATCATCATGATGAAGAACGTCAAGTATATCGTGAAATCGCGAAATGTCGTAGGTTGAAACCACTGCGCTCGAGGTTGGAAAGACTGGGGAGGGCCAACCGGGGAACAGGTCGGGAGGCTGGATGACCCCGCGCGGGTTCATCCTCGCGTTGAAGAGTCCCTTCAGTGGCCCCTCTTCGTCCGGGCCTCGCGCCAGCGCGCTCCCCCCGGATCTGCTGCGCGAGGCTTGATGGCGACTTTGCGATTGTGGCGCGGGTCGTGGGCGAGGTACACGGTGGCCATGCCGCCGGCGCCCAGCTCGCGCTCGAGCGTGTAGCGGTCGGCCATCGCTTCCTTCAGGCGATGAAACGGATCAGCCATGAAGGCAAGATATGGACCGATTACTCTTTCGCCACCGCTTTCAATGAGCCTATCGCGGCGCTCGCATCTCGACCTGCTCCGTGGCCCGCGTCCATCGCTCGAGCCCCGCGTCGAGGTCGTGCTTGAGGGTCTCGAGCTGCGCACCGAGCGTGCGGGCCGTCGCGGCGCCATCGGGACGCGTGTAAAGCGCCGGGTCCTCGAGCGCTGCCACCACGCGCGCGACCTCGGATTCCAGCGCCGCGACCGCGGCCTCCGCCTCCTCGAGCTCGCGCTGCGCGCGGCGCAGGTCTTTCCGCGGATCGCTTTTCGGGGATGGGGCCACCCGGTGGCGTTCGTGCACCTGCCGCAGGGCTTGCTCCTCGGCGGCGCTGACCGCGGCGGCGTGGGCCCGCTCCGTGCTCACTTCCTCCCACTCCGCGTATCCGCCGGCGAACTCGGTCATGTGCCGCCCGTGCAGGATCCAAATCCGCGTCGTCAGCGCGCGCAACAACGCCCGGTCGTGGCTGACGAGGATCACCGTGCCGTCGTATCCATCGATCGCGTCCTCGAGCGCCTCGATGGATTCGACGTCGAGATGGTTCGTCGGCTCGTCCAGGATGAGCAGATTGGCGCCCGACAGCATCAGCATCGCCAGCGCGACGCGCGCGCGCTCGCCGCCGGACAGCGAGTCGGCGCGGCGCAGCACCTCCTGGCCCGAAAACCCGAAGCGGCCGAGGTGCCCCTGGATCTGACCGCGCTCCCATTTCGGGCGCAGCGCGGCGATCACCTCGTAGAGCGCGCCATGGAGCGGCACCTGTGAAAGATCCTGCCGGTAGTACCCGGTGGTGATCGAGGCGCCGAGCCGGAGCTCGCCGCCGTGGAGCGGATGCTCGCCCAGGAGCGCGCGGAGCAGCGTGGATTTTCCCGCCCCGTTGCGTCCGATGATTCCCACCACGCCGGTTCGCTCCAGGGTGCCGCTGAATCGCTCCACCAGGGTACGCGCGGCGACCGCCACGCTCACGTTCTTGGCAGTCACCACCTGATCGCCGCCCCGTTCGGTCACCTCGAACCGCAGCGCCATCACGCCGTCGGGTCCGACGACCGGGCTGAGCCGGGGCAGCCGCTCGAGACGCTTGCGCCTGCCCTTGGCCTGTTTGCTGTTCTGTCCAGCGATGTTGCGCGCGATGTAGTCCTGCTCGTGCGCGATGGTGCGTTGCTGCTGCTCGAACGCACGCTGCTGCGCCAGCCGGCGCTCGGCGCGCTGGGCGACAAAGTCGCTGTAGCCGGCCGAGTACGGCGTGGCGGTGCCGCCTTCGAAGTGCAGCACGTGATCCACGGCGGCGGACAGAAACGCGCGGTCATGGCTCACGAGCAGCACGGTGCGCTCACTGGAGGCGAGGTATTGCTCGAGCCACCGCGTCGTCTCGAGATCCAGGTGATTCGTCGGCTCGTCGAGCAGTAAGACGTCGGCGGTCGACATGAGCTGGCGGGCCAAGCCGAGCCGGCCGAGCTCGCCGCCGCTCAGCGCGGACAGCGGTGTGACGCGGGCCTGGGCGGGATCGAACTCGAGGCCGTGCAACACCGCGTCGATGCGCGCCGTGACGGCGTAGCCACCCTCGCGCTCGAAGCGCTCCAAGTCCTCGCCGTACCGGGCCAACGCGCGGGGCGACGAGTCGCCGGCGAGGTTGGCGGCTTGCTCCACCAAGGACTGTTCCAGCGCCAGCAGCTCCGCGAGGTCGCCGGCGGCCGCCTCCCAAACCGTCGTCGCGGTGCCGTAGTCACGGTGCTGCTCGAGCAGCGACACGCGGAGACCGGGCGGGCGCGCGATGCTCCCGCGAGTGGGCTCGAGATCGCCCGTCAGCAGCCGGAACAGGGTCGTCTTCCCGGTCCCGTTCCGGCCTACGATGCCCCAGCGTTCCCCGGGCGCGACCGTGAAGGAGACGTCGGAGAACAGGTTCGTAGCGCCGAAGTCCACGCCGACGCCGGCGAATGCGAGCTGGGTCATGGGGGGTTGCTACCGGGAAGTCAGTCGCAGGATCTCACTGCCTGCAAGCAGGAACGCCCCAGTGCCGTACATCTCTGTCTGCTCTGGTCCCGTGTCGCCGGGTGCATCTCCCACGC
>Ga0209158_1001091_pt1 | contig 18594 bp, 14 predicted proteins | sample GraSoiAngelo_140_FD_185897 | JGI IMG/M metagenome (GOLD analysis project Ga0209158, IMG submission 185897) | Grasslands soil microbial communities from the Angelo Coastal Reserve, California, USA - 14_0929_12_30cm (SPAdes) (version 2) | ecosystem: Environmental > Terrestrial > Soil > Grasslands ...
CTTACCTCAACAGCTCGCTCATCGTGCGTGATCACCGACAACGGTGTCGTGCGTACTCCCGCCGCTTGCTCGGGTCGCATCACCACCGAAATCGTCTGCAACAGAATCTTGAGATCCAGTACCAGAGAGTAATTGCAGATATATAGCAAGTCGAAGCGAAGTTTTCGTTCGGCAGTAGAGGAGTAACGTCCCTGCACCTGGGCCAAGCCAGTTATGCCAGGCTTGACCGCCATCCGAAGCGCGTAGGCGGGCATCTCCTCCTCGAACTGTCGAACAAAGAACTCGCGCTCCGGCCGCGGGCCCACTATGCTCATCTCTCCTCGCAGGACATTGATCAGTTGCGGCAGTTCGTCCAGTCGAGTGGCGCGCAGGAAATTGCCTAGCCGCGTGATGCGGGGATCGCCCTCGCTTGCCAGCACGGGGCCACTCGCCTCTTCAGCATTCGCCACCATTGTTCGGAATTTCATCAGTGTGAACGGTTGGCCTCCCTTCCCCAATCTAGCTTGGCGGAAGATAGGGGAACCCTTTGAATCCATTGGGATGAGCACATAAAGAATGAGCATTACTGGTGCAGCTAGCACAAGCAGTATCGATGAAAGCAGCAAATCCTGAATGCGTTTGGCGAATTCGTGTGCGGGCCGCAGCCGTGGAGGCCGAATCGACAGCAGCAGTGCATCATCGACTGACTGCGGCGTGGCGCCAAGGACGAGGAAGTCAGTCGGAGACGGCACGAGCAGCACGTGTCTGTTGTGCATTGCGCAATGGCCGATGACGCCGGCGCGATTGGCGGCGCCTTGTGCAAGTACCACTTCGTGCACCTCTTCTAACTCGCCATCTAGCACGTCAAGGTCACGGCTACCCACCGGACCGTGGACGATGTATCGATCCTGGCCGTATGCCGCAAATTTCTCCAGCAGCCGGGCAGTATCCTCGGAGTTGTCGGATACGAGCAATATTCTTCGCGGATCAGGATACCGGTGGTGGAGCCATTGAAGCAGAAGCCGGACCCCACTGACTAGCACGAGTTGGAGCGGCACTGCTAACAACAGCACGGTGCGCGGCAACGCAAACTGGCGTTTCCAGAAAGCGAGGACCATGGTGCTGATCAGGATCCCGCCTACCGCCGTGCTGATCGCCGAGACCAGATCCGTGCGGCTCCGGTCTTGCCAGCGCCCATAAAGCGACCCGACATAAAAGAGCAGCACCGTCAATACCGAGATCAGGGGCAGGACGTCTACATATTCGGCCAAGTTGACTCTGTGCGCGCGAGTGTCGGCACCAAAACGTAAGAGAAACGCAAATATGAAGCCGGCATTGATTAGCGCAACATCTACCAAAGCCAGCACGGGATTACGGCCGAAAATCTGGACTAGTTTTCGCATGGGAATATGTGGGTAACTGAGAGTCGCTAGAGGAATGGGAAGATCAGTTAATTCAGTTAGACACTCGATGCAAGCCCTGCGAGGGACTTCGATCTTGGAACTTGCTCAGGTTCACAGATGAACTTGGCTGAGCAGGCACGAGAGCCATCAAGTCGGCGATGCGAGCAGCGGCCCCGCAGCCTCGGACGGTACTGACACCGGACACCTGTATTTGCAAGGCAGCAGCAGCGGCTTGCACAATAGATTGAGTATTCGCTCCCGCCAATCGGTTCCAGCCGCCTTCCAAGGTTTCAACCCACTCGGTCTCGTCGCGCATGGTCACGCAGGGTACATTTAGCCAACGCGCCTCCTTCTGCACCCCACCGGAGTCGGTCAGAATTAAACGCGCGTTACTCTCGATCGCCAGCATGTCGAGATAGGCGGCTGGTTCGATCAGGCGTATCGTCTCTGGTAGCTTGCCAGAGAAGCGATTCCTGACCCGAGGATGCAGCGGCCACAAGACGACCATATTCGTCGCGATTTCCTTCAGCGCCGCAAGGATTGAATTAAATCGGTTCGGATCATCCGTGTTCTCGGCGCGATGGACCGTCGCGAGTGCGTACGCGGCGGACCGCAGACCATTGTCGGAGAGAGCTGTGGAACGTTCATTGGCGATGGTGACGTACTCAGCAATCGCGTCCTGCATAACATCCCCGACCAGATGCACCCCCTCGCGAATGCCCTCCGTACGAAGGTTCTGCATAGCGGCTTTCGTGGGCACGAACAGCAGGCTTGAGACATGATCCGTCAGCACCCGGTTGATCTCCTCCGGCATACGTCGATTAAAACTACGCAAGCCAGCCTCTACGTGAGCCACCGGAATATGCAATTTGGAAGCTGCAACTGCCCCCGCTAGTGTCGAATTCGTGTCACCATAGACAAGCACCCAATCCGGCTTCTCCTTCAGAAGTGCTTGCTCGGTGGCGGCCAACATCTTGCCCGTCTGCTCGCCGTGATGACCACCAGCGATTCCAAGATTGTATTTAGGAGGTTGTAACTGCAGTTGATCGAAAAACACCTGCGACATACTCGGATCATGATGCTGACCAGTATGGACAAGGATCTCCTCCACTTCGGTAGCTGCCCTGAACGCGGCTGAGACAACCGTTGCCTTAATGAACTGCGGACGCGCTCCGATAACAGTGACGATTTTCATGATACGAGTGAAGGAAGCCGGCTCTGTGCGTGACCAGTGCGGAGAACGGACTCGTACACGGATACGGTTTTGTCGATCATCTGTGTCAGCGAGAAGTCACGTACGAAAACCTGCCGACCAGCATTGCCCATACGGGCGCGCAGGTCGGGGTTGGTGATCATCAGGCGCAAAGCCTTGCGGAGCTGGTCGCGGTCGCCGCGCGGCACGAGCACGCCCGTCTTTCCGTCGCGCACCAACTCGCGGACACCTCCGACATCGGAGGCAACCACGGGCAGCCCGACGCTCATAGCCTCGAGCACACTGATCGGGAGCCCCTCGTGTCTGGAGGCGAGTACGAAGACCTGGGATTGCGCCAGTAGATCGGGAACATCGGATCGCATGCCCCAAAATGTAGTTCGGGGCAACATTCGTAGAGATTCGGCTAATTCTTTTGTGTGGCTCAATCCGGGTCCGTCGCCAATGAACCATAGCTGGAAAGGTTCTTCGATCTTTGCGGCGGCGTGAAGCACTGCGGCATGATCTTTTGGCGGGCTGAACCGTGCAACCATAATGAGGATGGCAGGCTCGGCGTCCGGTTGTGCCAGCACAGGCAACTCGCGCTTGCCATTTGGAATTGCGAACAGTGCATCTTGGCGTCCAACACGGTACCGCCGAGCCAGCTGATAATCGTATTGGGAAACTGTGATGACCGCGTCCCCCAACCTGCCCGCGATCCACTCGGACGGGAAGGCCAAGAGTTTGCGGTGCCAAGCTGCACCATGAGCAAACGCAAATCCATGAGCAGTGAACACCGAAGGAACGCCTGCGACTCTCGCTGCAACGCGCGCGATAACACCCGCTTTCGACGAGTGCGCGTGAACCAAATCGGGCTTAAATCGACGTAGGATGCGAACCAGGCTGCGAACCGCGCCGAAGTCACAGCTCGGCGAGAGCTGATGCACGAGTTCCCGCAGCACCATGGTTTCGACCCCAAGACGGCGTGCTTCCTGGGTCAGATATTCGTCCTCACCCGTAACGAGCGCCACTTCAGCCCGCTCTTGCATGGAGCGCAGCAAATCCAGCACATGGGATTGTGCTCCTCCACGTTCGGCCCGAGTGATCACATAGAGAATTTTGGGTTTGGAGTTGTCGGACATTTGAGCAAACATGCGATTTACGAGTAGGAACTACGGCGTTACGGGCCGATCCGTGGCTGGCACCGTTCCCAGAGTGGATTTGCTGCTGCCCTTCGCCAAGACGGCCTCCAGCACGCGCAGGGTGTCGGCGGCGCGCTTGTCCCAGGAGTGGTTTTCAACCGCGACCTGCCGAGCACGCGCACCCATTTCTTGCCGGAGTTGCGGCGAGTGGTGCAGCGTCGCTACGGCGCGCGCCAGTGCACCCGCATCTTGACAGGGGATAACCAACCCGGTATTCGTTTCGCGTACGATGTCCGCTATTCCTGGAAAGTCGCTCACGATAACCGGTGTGCCGCATGCGAGTGACTCATAGATTTTCAAGGGCGAAAGACCACTATTGGAAAAGGCACAGGCGTTGTTCTTCGGGATCAGCGAAGCCGTGGCGCGCGCGATCAGGGAGGGCAGTTCACGATATGGGACATTTCCCAAATAGATAACTCTTTCACCCGCGGCCTGCCGGACGCGTAGCGCTTCAGCGCCATCGCCGGCAATGGCCACCTTCACTCCCTTAGGCCAGTTGTCGTGGGTTGCGGCTGCTAACAGCGTTTCAATGCCTTGCCAACGGGATAGCGCCCCGAAAAAGATTGCATATGGCGAAGCTACAGTGACGGTTCCGCCTGCGCCGGGCTCAAACAGCTCGGTGTTGGCTCCATTCGGGATCACAAAACTCGGCACCTTGTTGCCGGTTTCGCCTGCCGCCCACGTAGCAAGTTGGGGCGTCACGCCAATCAACGCCTTAGCAAACCGGAACTGTACCCGCATGCCGAAGCGCACAAAAGCCATCAACCTGGACATCTGTGGGTAGCTGACTGGCAGCTCGTCCCAGGGTCCATTGATCTCTTGCACGGTGGCGACACCAGCCAGCTTGGCCATAACAACGAGGGGTAACGCGGCAAAATGGCTGCGCACATAAATCGCATCAAATTGACGCAGGCGTAGAAGAACTCGCAGTTGTATCCGCGCGAATTGTAGCAATCGCCGTAGCGGCTTCGGATGGCTGTTTCCGCCGTAGTCGGGCTCAAACAATGTGACGTCGACGCCGCGGCGCTGCAGTCCTTGCACAATTTCGTGCACGTGGGCATGTGCCGCCTGGCCTTCCTGCGTCGCCTGCAAGGTGAGGTATGCGAGCTTCATTTTGCTAGCGTAAAGAGTAGATGTTGGGGCGGGTCACTACATTGTTCGAACCAGTCACAGAGACCGGCTGCCCTCCATTGCCGTAGATCTGGTTGTTAGTTATCGACGATCCCGGCGCCCTGCTCATCGTAATTCCGTTCTTGCGGTTATTGCCGACGATATTGCCTCTCACAGTCGAAGATGGAGCGTTGTACGCGGAAATGCCATCCTGGCCGCTGGTCAAGACAGTGTTATCGGTGATATTCGCGGGATAGCCTTTACTCGCTCCCATATTAATGTGTATGCCGTCTCCGCCTGACCCATTAACGGTATTGTGGGCAATTGTGACCATTCCACTATTCCCGCCTGCGACAATCGCACTTCGGTAGGGCTCTCCTGTTTTAGCGAAGTTGATAATAGTATTGGAGCTGATTTCTCCGTAAGTATTGTTACCAAGCACAACTCCCCAGCCGTAGCCCCATTGATCATTGCCGCCGTTTTCGACCGTGTTGCCATGGATGTAGCCTTTGGCTGCAGGCAGTCCCTTCGCAGTTTCAATATCAAAACCACCGGAGCCGTTATTGTTAGCAATGTTGTCGGTAAAACTCACCTCAAGGGGACCATCGGCGTTTGTTACTACGTTTTGTTCAGCAACTCCGCCGAGTCGACCGTTATCGCTCAGGTCGCAGTTTGAGATGTCCAAATAGTGCACTGCCTGAGTCTCAATGCCATCACGTTCGTTGTGCTGCGATACGCAGTTTAAGATGCTGAGGTTGTTTAGCGTATGGAAGTACATACCGTTATAGTCTGCGGTATGGCCCTCACGATGTCCTGGCCTGCCGAAATTACGAACCGAGACATTCCGAACGGTGGCTTTTTCCATGTTTAGAACAACGAGGCCGCTCGCCGGGTACTGCTGTCCGTCCAATCCAAAATCGTGGATGAAGAGGACTCTGCCGGGTCCAGTAAGGGCGATAAGAGGGTACCTCGTGTGTTGACCAGGCCCGGTCCCGATGAGCTTCAGCACTGAGAGGTTCGGTCCATCGCCATAGAGAGTCATGCTGCAGCCGTTTACAGTGTTGAGAGGATGTACGGCGTAGGTCCCTTTGGGGAAGTAAACTGTGCGTTGTTTTGCGCATCCTTCTCTTAAAGCTTTGTTAAAAGCCGCCGTGTCGTCAAACGCACCGTCGCCTTTGGCACCGAAGTCCCGAACGGAGATCGTAGCCGCAACGGACGTGGTTTGGCTTGATCCCCCGGTGGAAGTGTCCCGGTTTGGGCGGCTTAGCGGCACAGCGAGACTGCTTAGTACCGAAGTCAACACAATAGCGATAGCCTGCACAGGCCTATTGTTCATCCTAGTAGCCTTCCGTCGTTGTATCCGCAATCGCAGCTACGCACTCGCCCGCAGGCGCTAAGCTACGGCGGCTTGATAGCGCTGCCCCTAAGCACAACCAATAGAGCAAGAAGCAAGCGTAAGAGGTGGGAATGCAACTGATCGAATTGGTTGCGATCGCGACGCTCACGGCTGCGATGTACGCTGTGCTGGGGAACCTGCAATTAAAGGAGACCCCGCCGGCGAGAAGCAGGAGAAAACAGCTCAGATATGGAATTCCACCCTGCAGGGCTGTGTAAATGTAGGCGTTGTCGGGTGGCAGTTGGGTAACCATTTGCGGCGGTCCGAGTACGCCGAACGGTTGGTCCACGATGTAATTTTCCGCGCGTTGCCAGACTCCAACCCTTCCGTCAAAGTTCCCGCCCTCATCGCTTCCGGTGGCCAAAACAGCGGCAGCTACCCTGTAACGCTCCACGATTGCGGCATCACGCAGGAAGCCGATGTTGGCGACTGCCTGAGTGACCAGAATTACGGCCGCGAACATGAGTGCCGCCAGACCGAATATCCTGCAGAATTTCAATGTTTCGCGAGGTAATTGACGCTGTCTACCGAAAAAACCAAACATAATGAGGCTCGCCACAAACCCAAATAACGATCCCCGTGAGCCGCTTAGTAGTAGCGTGACTAGGGTCGATACTGTGCAAACAACTCGCCATTTGCCACGCGTGAACAGGATGGCAAACCAGAACGCGAGTATGGCATAAACGCCCAGTGTATTCGGATTCAGAAAGGTTCCCGACGCTCGCCCTAGGACGACGTTGTTCTCGTTCCAGCGAATCTTAAATTGTTTGTCCCACTCGTACAGTCCTTGCACCAATGGTACGCCGGTGAACAGCCCAAACGTTATTCCTGCTTGAACAATAGATGCACCGAGTTCCAGCAGCACGGTGCCAATGAAGAGCTTGCGAACTGCTCGACTTTCGAGATACGCCTCGCCCACCCAGGAACCGACAATCAACCCGCAGACGGCTAGGACCACGTTGTTGATCAAAAAGAGAGACCGCACGGGAAATTCATTGATGACCACACCGAGGAGTGGCAAAACGAGACCTAGGAGGAGAAATGGAGCCCAGGAACGAAGAAATTGCCGGTGTGTACAAAAAAGAAATGCGCTTGTTCGTTGCTCCATAACGAGTGCTAGGAACAGAATTGGCGGCAACACAATTTCAAGCACTGGCAATTGACCGCGACCGCCACTGTCGACGGTTATGAGAACACGCTCACCGAAGACAATGCACCCAAATACCATCGCCACTAGGAGCTTGGGGGGGAAGTAGCCCTTGTGGGCCCGCAGAGTTCCCAGATCGTTGCATTGGAATGAATGGTATGCGACTTCTTCTATCATTTGCTAAGGCACTCTTCTTGCCCCTGCGGATTCTTGAAGAGGGGTTTTGGGGCGGTCGCTTTGCTCGCGCAGGATCTCGATCATCTTGCGGTAATGCGGGGCGATATCGAACTCTCTCAGTGCGTACTCGCGGCCAGCCAAGTTGGGGGCCAGCCCCCCGTTGATGGCAGTTCCATGAAGCGCACGGATTGTAGCAATCAGTGTTACCGTGTCACCGAACGCCACCGTGTAGACGTGCGGGACGGGATAGCAATAGATCACGTGCCGCGCGGCCGCCAATGCTTGCCGAACCGTACCGCCCATTCCGTCGTGCTCGACCATGCGGACCAGTACGGAAGTTCGTTTCAGGCAATCAGCCATATTCTGCCAACCAAGGAAGTGCAGATTCGGCAGCGGGGACTTCGCCCATCGGCCTTCCCCTCCAACCACTTCGAAACGAATCTCAGGCAGGATGCGGGCGCAGTCGTGGATCGATGTCGCCCCGTAAAACTCGGGACGCGAGTCCGGTATGTACGTAAGAACTGTAAACGGTTGCGGAAACACGGTGGGCGGCTCAATCGCGATCACGTCTTCGGGCAGCTTATCGAAAAAGAGCACGTACTGTGACTCGATCCCAATTTGGTTTAACTCCTCGATAAGCCAGGGGGCCGTGGCTAAATGGATATCACCCACGGCACGACGCAAGACGGACCCAACAATCTTGTCCGAGCGGACGTCGTTCAACGTCTTCAAGACATCGGTGCCGACCCAGAAGTGTGCGGCACGCGCACGGCGATTTAACCTCCGATACACGCTCCAAAGCACGTCAAAGGCTATACCGCGCGCAGTTCGTGCTCCCGGCCGAAAGCCGACCCGCATCAGCACGTCGGCATTGCGAACAGCGGCTAGAGTTCGCAGCTTCAGGCCTGCCTTGGCTTCGATGAAAACTGCCCTGCAGTCTCCGTCGGACAACGAAGTCACGGTTTCGGCCAACTTCGAGGCCCACCGGGTCTGGCCAAAAACGGCGATCTTCATGGTGACTGTCTCGACCACGGGCAATCAGGAAGCGGTCGCAAGATCCTTGATGAATGCAGAGGAAAGCCAGCAGCTCAGCGCTACCATTCCCACCAGGACGAAAGTGGCCAGCAGCGGCGGCCCGAACGTTGCGGCTACGCCAACCACCGCGAATAGTGGGACGTTACGCCAGGCAATCAAGCCGCTTTTTTTCGCTAAAGGGGTCAATTTCACGCCAGCCCAGCGCAGGAACAAAATCAGTGCGAAGCACGGTACCAGCGTGCCGAAGGCGGAGATCAGCACAACCGTGAGCCACAGCGATTGAAAGTGGACTCCCACTGCGATTGCAAGACAGCGGGCCGCAAGGTCAAGCACGGTCAAAGCAAGGCTCTGTCCCAGGCGATCCTTCACCACGAGCAGCGTGCTCAGCGGACTCGCCACGGCCGCGGCAAAAGCAGCCGGCGTGAGTAAGCGAGCGTAAAGCCCGGCGCTACCCCACTTCGGTCCAAATACAAACTGGAATACAGGATTTCCGGCGAGCGCGAGGGCAACATAGAGCGGCAAAAACATTGCCATCAATCCCAGGCTGATTTTGGTAGTCACCCCTTCTATGTCGGTTCCGTCTTTTTCCGCTGCTGCCGCTTTACTAAAGAATACGTTGCTCACTGCGTTTCCCACGAGAGTGGAAGGTAAAAATAAGATGCGATATGCGAGGAAGTAGCTGCCCGCTTGTTCCATTCCGAAAAAGAAGGGAACTGCCAGGAAGGGCAACTGAAGGGCCGCTATGTTCAGCAAAGTCGCCGGTGCATTCAGCCGCGGGAAACGGAGGTACTCGGCTGCCCGCCGCCTCAGTTCTACTGGACTGAAACAGCGCAAGTGTCGGCGCAACCCGGCACCTCTTGCCAGTGTGACTGCCGCCGCGGTGCGCGACAGGGTGTCGCCAATTAGAAGGCCGATTGCTCCGATGCCGGTCAGCCCGAGCGTGCATTGAACAACGTTCTGTACTGCACTCTGGGCCAAGCGGCTCTGGGCTACCGCACGAAAAGCCTGCTTTCGGATCGCAAAATACGAGAATGCTTCTATCAATCCAGCCGAGACCATGCTCGCCGGCAATAACCATAAGAATGGTGCGAGGACCGGTACCTGCAACAGGTCGCAGGCCTTTGTTCCCCAGAAATGGACAGCTAACTCCAGCAGAGCGCCGGTCACAAATACCAGCACACAGCACAGAACCAGCAGTTGTTCTGCTTTTTCTTCTTCCCGAGGTAAGGGAATGGCGATCTCATACCGCGCCGAATCGATCGTATTAAGTACGAGTACACCTGCCGTGAACATTCCGAAGACGCCGAACTCTCGCGGACCGTAGAGCCGTGTTAGTACGGGAGACAGGAGCACTATGAATGCTTGAGCTGCTGCCGTACTGCCTGCGAGCAGGGCCATCTGCCGCCCCAGGGTCCCATATGGGACGATCCGGTCTACAAACTTACGCAGCCCGGATATTCCAGACCACGTGTTAGCCCCTTTGGCTGAGATTCCCATACCGTAGTTTTTCACGCGAGATGTGGATGGAGAAGTAACTGGTGATTCGGCCCCGAAGTGCTGCGGGCTAGTCGCCGAGTGCAACCGCAGCCGCGTGGGCAAGAGCCGGTTTCGTAGGAGTCACGCGGCTGGACGGCTTGCACTCGCCATTCTCGATGTCGTACTTGCGACCGCAGGCAGAGCAGCATGGGTGGCTGCTTTCGGGCAGGCGGACTCCGCAGTAGCACATCCAGCCAACCTGACGGGCCGGCACCCCCATGACCAGGGCGTACGGTTTCACGTCGCGACTGACAACGGCGCCGGCGGCCACGAAGGCGTACTCGCCTATCGTCGTCCCGCACACGATCGTGCAGTTGGCACCCATGCTGGCGCCTCGCTTCACCAGGGTGCGTTGGTACTCGTTCTTGCGGACAATATGGCTGCGGGGATTGATGACGTTGGTAAACACCATCGAAGGGCCACAGAAGACGTCATCTTCCAACTCAACGCCCGTATACAGCGAAACATTATTCTGGATTTTGACGTTATTTCCGATGCGGACGCCGTTCGATACCAGCACGTTCTGGCCCAGGTTGCAGCGCTCGCCGATCGTGCTTTTGGCCATGATGTGGCTGAAGTGCCATATCTTTGTGCCAGCGCCAATTTCGCAGGGCTCGTCGATCACAGCGCTGGGATGCGCGTAATACTTCGGTACGACGGGAACCGCGTTTACTGGTGCGCCGCTTGCTTTCAGCGACTGTTCGGCGGCGTGCAAGACGCGCAGCACCTCGAGTGCGCTGGCCCCGTCGGTGACCGGCCGCTTGCCTTCCGCCATGCACTCGAGGAAATGTTTGCATTCTTCCTTCAGCGGTTCCCGCTTGGGCAGATCAACGACAACTCCTTCGTTTTTCTTCGCCACCGGAACGCGGTCCATCCACTCAATGCGGTGCGGATAGAGTGTCAGCTTGCGTTCAGACTCGGTATCGTCGAACACCGCCATGTTCCGGTCGCCTACGACGCAGAGCTTCTGCTCTTTGAACGGATGCAGCCAGCTCACAAAGATGTGTGCACGAACACCGCTGCGGAACTCGCATGTAGTGAGCGTCGTGTCTGCAATCTTTGGACTAATGTAGCACCCCCCGTGAGCTGCAACTTTTTCCGGATATTCCTTCAGCAGCGCCAAGATCACGGCGATATCATGCGGCGCGAAGCTCCACAGGATGTTCTCTTCGGTACGCAGTTTTCCGATGTTCAAGCGTGAGGAGTAGATGTACTGCACGCGGCCCAATTCGCCTTCGCGGACCAGCCGCTTCAGTTCCCGGATCGCAGGATGGTATTCGAGGATGTGACCAACCATCAGTGTGCGGCCAGTACGTGCCGCAAGCTCGACGAGTTCTTCTCCGTCGCGTACCTCCAGCGCCAGCGGTTTCTCCACGAACACGTGCTTGCCACTGACGAGTGCCTTCTTGGCCATTTCATAATGCTGAACCGCGGGCGCCGCGATTACGATGCCTTGGATCTCAGCATCGTCCAGTACATCCTCGAACGACGCACTGGTACGGATGCTGTACTTGGCCTCGGCCTCATCCCGTGCATCCTGGCGGCAATCGCAGACCATGTTAAGTGCGCCCAACTCATGCATCACGCGGACCAGGTTCTTACCCCAGTATCCGGAACCAATAACAGCAATATTGCGATTCACTTGATTCTCCTATCCACGCGAAAAGAATCCGGCGATGGAGTCCACAACCGCCGATAGTTGGTCGGGAGACAATTCGGAATAGATCGGCAGCGAAACCACCTCGGCGCCGGCCTTCTCGGCCTCCGGGAAATCACCGACCCTGTAATTGAGATTGGCGAATGCGGCCTGTGTGTGTAGCGGGTACGGGTAATAGACCTCGGTAGGGATACTGCCGGCGCGCAGGTGGTCGCGCAATGCATCACGGGCGGCGGTGCGAATCGTGAATTGGTTATAGACGTGATCGTAGTCGGCGGGCTGTCTTGGCGACGCGATGTACGACAGCAGGCCTGCATCCTCCATCAGGCGGCAGTACGTCGCGGCGTTGCGACGGCGGCCCTCGGCCCAGACCTCCAGGTGCGGGAGCTTTACGCGCAGGATGGCAGCCTGCATCGCGTCCAGCCGGCTATTGATTCCCAGCAACTGGTATTCGTACTTGGTGCGGCTGCCGTGGACGCGCATCAGCTTGAGGCGTGCGGCGATAGCATCGTCATTGGTGGTGACCATGCCGCCGTCACCGCCGCCGCCCAGGTTCTTGGAAGGGAAGAAGCTGAAGCAGCCGATCGTGCCGATGCTGCCGGCCATTCTGCCTTTGTATTTCGAGCCGATGGCCTGGGCTGCGTCCTCGATTACCGGAAGATTGTGCTGCGAGGCGATTGCCTGGATGGCATCCATGTCCGCCGTCAGCCCAAACAGGTGGACTGGGATGATCGCCTTGGTACGGGGCGTGATCGACGCTTCCAGTCGGGCCGGATCGAGATTGTAGGTAACCGGATCGATATCGACGAACACGGGCCGCGCATTCAGACGCGCGATCGAACCAGCCGTAGCCACAAACGTGAACGGCGTAGTAACAACTTCGTCGCCGGTACCGACACCGAGCGCCATCAACGCCAGCAGCAAGGCATCGGAACCAGAAGCGCAACCAAGCGCATGCCGTACACCGACGTAGCTTGCCACTTCGCTCTCCAACGCGGCTACTTCCGGGCCGAGGATGAAGTGCTGTGAATCGAGCACGCGCAGCACCGCGGCAGTTACTTCGTCGCGAATACTGGCGTATTGAGCCTTTAAATCAAGGAAGGGAAAAGCGGCCCCGGCCGACTTTTTGGGGACAGCTGCAGTTTGAGCACTTGACATCAGTTTGACCTCAATAAATAAAGGTTAAGAAAATGGGTCAGCTTACGGCCGTGCCGCGTAAACCGCTGCGGTGGTGGCACCCTGGAGGATGGCGTCGACGCTGCGTTTGACCATGCGGCCGCTGGGTACATAGAGAATGTCGCCTTCCTCAAGCGGCGGGTCTGCCACTGCGCCCTTAAGCAGCGTTTTCAGATTCAGGTCGGTGGCCGTGCGTCCGTTGCTGGTAGTGCGGACAAGTTTGGCCTTGCTGAGCGCGGCAGTAGGAGAGGTACCCTGGGCCAGCGCCAGAGCCCGCAGCACGGTGAGCTGTTCATGGCGATCCATCAGGAAACCGCCGGGGCGGTTCACGTCGCCCAGCACATAGATGAGCCCGGACTGCTCGACCGAGATACTGTCACCCGGGTGCATTTCGGGATTGTCCTTTGCCTCCGCGGACTTCAGCGACAGGGCGATAGGGTGGCCGGGGTCCTCGCGGCGCGTGATCTTGACCTCGTTCGCCGCAGTGGGGGTGAGCCCGCCGGCAGCGGAGACGAAGTCGAGCAGCCGGTGCGATCCCATCAGAGGATAAGCCCCAGGCATCTTCACTTCTCCGAGGACGTACACCATCTGGCTGGCATACTCGGAGACGAATACGGTCACCTGCGGGTCCTTGATGAAGTTGCCGTCCACCAGCTTTTTGGCAATCAGCGTCTGGGCTTGTTCAGGAGGCAGGCCCTTGACGGGGATCGCGCCGATCAGCGGCAAAGTGATTTCCCCGTCGGAATTCACGCGGAAGCGGCCGCTGACTTCAGGCGTGTCCAGAACAACGATGTCCATCAGGTCGCCGGGGCCGAGTTCCACAGGCGCGGCTGTGATGCGGGTGGTCAGCGGCGACGAGCCCGCGGGGCCGCTTGGCCCTGGCACGCTGGCTGTCGGCGCGCTAGTGGCCGGTGCCGCGGGGATCTGGACCGGCGTCCCGGCTGGAAGCTGGGAAGCGTTCTGGGATCCCGGCCAGTTCGGGGCCTGCCTGCTGTCGGATGACGAAGCCGTCCGCTTACTCGCGGTCGAAGGAGAATAAGGACCGCGTTGCTGGGCGGCGGCAAACACCGTCGCCAGCAATACCAGTGTGCATATCTGAACGGTAAGAGACTTCATGGTCAGTTCTTCTCCTCGTCCGCGCCGTAATAATGGTGGTACTTGTTGCCGTAGTAGCCGTAGTAGCCGTAGTGGTCCATGGAGTTCAGGTCCACGGCATTCACCAGCGCTCCCGCCAGCTTGGCGTGAACGCCGAGCAGCACCTCGCGGGCGCGGCGCACGGATTGGCGTCCGCTCTCGGCGGCGCGCACCACCAGCACCACCGCGTCGGCCTGAGTGGAAAGAACCACAGCATCGCTCATGCCCAGGACAGGAGGCGTGTCGATGATCACGTGGTCAAACTCGCCTCGCCAGCGGGCAATGAGTTCGCGCATCCGGTCGGAATCCAGTAGCTCAGAAGGCAGCGGCGGGCGATGCCCTGCCGGCAGAATGGAAAGCGTCGGCAGCGTCGGATGCGGAACGTAGGATTCCGCTGGGTCGTTTCCACTTAGCGCCCCGCTGAGTCCTGAGTTGTTAGGGACACCCATTCTGGTGTGCACGGTGGGCCGGCGCAGGTCCGCGTCCACCAGCAGCACACGGCGGTTCTTCTGCGCAAGCACGATAGCGGAATTGATGCTCGTCATGGTCTTGCCCTCACCGGGAAGCGCGCTGGTCACCAGAATCAGCTTGGGCGGCGCTCCGGGGGAAGCCAGCAATAGCGTGGTTCGCAACGATCGGTAAGCTTCTGCCACCGGCGAACTGGGAAAAGCCAGGGTGACGGGCAGGAGCTTGTCCGAATCAGCGGGCATCAGCGCCTGCTGGCCATTCCGAGAGCGGTGGCCGTTGCGAGAATTCCCGTTCGTTAAGGCGGGTATTACGCCCAGCGAGGGAAGCAAGCACTGGGTTTCCAGGTCTCCTGGAGTACGGATGGTTTCGTTAGTATTCTCCAGCGCGAAGGCGAGGCAGATTCCGCTGAAGGCACCCGCCAAGATACCGAGCGCGATGTTCAGCGTCAGGTGCGGTTCCGCCTTTTGTGTCGGGATCTGTGCCGCGTCCACGATGGTGACGGTCGTCGATTTCAGCCCTGCCATGATGCCGGCTTCCTTGAGCTTCTTGACCATGCTCTCGTAGAGATCGCGTCCGGCATTAAGTTCACGCTTGAGGATGGCGTACTGAATCGCCCCCTCATTCATCTTGAAGGCTTCCTTTTTCTCCTTCTCCAATTCGGCGCGCAGGACATTCTCGGAGCGAACGGCAGCCTTATACTCGCTCTCCATCTGCGTGCCTGCTTTGGTTATTTCCGCCTGGAGCGCAGTATCAACCTGGGCCAGTTGGGCCTTGACCTGTACCACGCGGGGAAAGGCATCGCCGTAGCGCGAGCTGAGCTGTGCGTACTGGTTCTGCAAATCGGCCTGCTGGATCCTGAGAGCCTGCAGAGTACTTCCCGGCATCACACTGGCGAGCAATTCCGGATTCTCGGTCATGGCGACACGGTAGCGAGCCTCACGAACGATGCGCTCCGATTCCGCCTGCACCAGCTGCTTGTTCACCTCGTCCAGTTTCGAGATCAGCATGTTGTTGTTTTCATCGGTCCCGATGATGCCGATCTTCTTCTGCACGTCGGTAACCTTCTGCTGGGTCGACTCAACGTTCTTCCTGACATCATCCAACTGCTGTGCCAGCCAGGTGGAAGCCTGCTCCGTGGCTTCGAAACGGGTCTTGAAGTTTCGTTCCATGTACGTGCTCGCCAGGGTGTTGGCGATCGTCATTGCCAGTACAGGATCGGAATTGCGGAAACGCAGCTCAAACATCTCAGTCTTGGGCACCGACTCTACCCGGAGACGCGCGTGAAATTGTCGCAACAGCGTAGACCGGCATTGCGGGCTGACTCTGTCCACCGCAGCTTCAGCGCCCGAGCGGCATTTCTTCGGCGCGAAATTCGGGTTCTGATCCAGGCGCAGTTGGCTGATGACATCCCACGCTAAGGAGTCGGTCTGCAGGATATGGACCTGAGTCTCAACCTTGGTCAGAGTGTCGGCACCGCCAGTCGCCATGGATTGAAGGTCATCCAGGCCAAGCACATTCTGGGAGTCAGAGTTCAAGGTCAGGCGAACTACTGCCTCATAGCGGGTTGGCAGGATCAGCGAGACAGCAATGGCCAGCATCACCATCACCAGCAGGCAGCTAACGATGGCGTGCTTGTGGCTCAAGAGCAGATGCCAGACCTCCCGCAAAGATATCTCTCCGTGAGGATCGTTGAGTACCCCGCGAAGCTCGCGATACGGCTGGCGCTCGATCACTGGATGAGTGATCTCAGCTTTTACGATTGCGTCTGTCGGTTTCACTTATGACTCCACTCGCTGCGGACTTCGAGTCAGCAGCCTTCGAGGGTGCTTCTAAGCTCCAGAGATTCTCTGGCTGTCAGCGGATGTGCCGGGCGGCGTGGATCCCGTAAACCACGTTGCCCGCGGTAACCGCCGCTGCGGGAACAAACCACCAACGGTGTCCAGAGCGTTTCAGGTGATACCCGAGTACCGTGACCCCAAGATCGATGGGGAGACCCATGCCGTATAGCGCCCCGCGGCTGCGCAGCGGACCAGGCAGCGCGGAACAGGCTCCACTGTTGAAGCAGCGGGTAGTCAGTTCGACGTTGGCGATGCTGGACGTGAACATCAGGCCGTTCACCAACATGAAATGCTGGTCCATTACTACATCCCCTTGTCCGATGGGCCCGATTGCCGAAGGCGGGGCTGATGTTCTCCTCTGTTGAGCGCTAGGCGCATCCGGCAAAGGCATACTCGGACTTGCCGCCGCCACGATGACGGGTGGCGTGCTCGTCTGTGCCACGACGGGCACGGCAATCACGAATACACAGGCGATTAACAGCAGTAATTGCGTACGACTCGGTTTCATGTTTCGCTCCTGCGGAGAGAGCAACTGTTGGCTCTCACCTTGACCTAATTGATCGAACAGAAAAGCTTCGTTCCGGCCAGGAATTCGCACGAACAATCTGTGCTCATCGGTGACTAGAGGGGGCGTTCAAAGTAAGGGGTCGACGATTTTGCTCGAACAGACGCGTTAGTTTCGGTATCCGGCAGCAGCACACCCAGCCAATATTGGCTGTATGACGCAATCGCCTCTTCCGCATTGGCGTAAGGCGAGCCGGTGTTCGCCAGCAACGGAGACATGCCTAGGTGGGCCAAGACCGTGGTGATAAAGGCAATGGTTGTAATCGAAGGATCGATGCTGCGCAGCGAACCGTTCTTGCCGCATGCCGCCAGATAATCATGGATGGAACAAAAAATTGGCGAAAGGTGCTGCCGGTACAAGCGCTCGGTGCCGGGACGCAGTTCCAGAAAGCCGACATTCAGCATGCGGATCAACTCAAACTGGCAAACTGCCGCATGCACCAGAAATTCGAAGATAAGCGGCACCACTCGCTCTGGCTTGTCGGCTCGGGACAATCCTTCCTGTAGTTCTTTTCGTAGGTGCAACTGTTCCAGCCGCGACTGCAGCGCCGCCCAAAACAAGTCTTCCTTGTTGAAGTGGCGAAACAATGACGCTTCGTTAACGTCGGCGACATGTGCCAGTTCCTGAGTATTGGTTCCGCTGTAACCCTGTCGCGAAAATAATTGAACGGCTGCGTCGACGAGGCGCTGTCTCGTCATGGCTTTATTTTGGTTCATGTTAGATATTCGTCTCTCGGGGGGTATTCAGTTGCCGCGCTTTGTGTGAATCGGTAGTGAAATGGCTCGTGGGTCGGATTAGGCACCCGCGTGATGCCGAGAGATGGTTTCGATGTCAGCGGCATCTACTTCGACGGCGACGCTTTTGTTGATCAAAGGCACGGTTAGCACCACGCGAAGGTTGTTTTTCTTGCGAAGGAGAACCCCGTCCATTCCCTCCAGAGGCCCGGCCTGGATGCGCACATGCGTACCGACCACCGGAGTGGGATGGGGCTCGAACTTACGGAGGTGGAGCCCGGAGCGCAGCGATTCAATCTCGAAATCGGGTAGTGGCGTCGGTTCGTAGCCGCGCCCGACGATCGCAAGCACGCCTGGGACTTGCAGCACTTGCCCGCGCTGCCTTCTATCAATCCGCACGAAAACATAATTGGGAAACAGAGGCAGTTGAACCATCACACTGCGGCGGTTCGTCCAGCGGTGGATCTGCGAATACAATGGTAAAAAGTTCTCGATTCGCTGCTGCAGAAACCCGTGCGAAACTTTTTTTTCGTGATGCGAATGGGTGAACACAGCGAACCAGGCTTGGCAATCAACTGATAATGCGGTCAGTTCAAACTTCGACGCACCACCCGTTAAGAATTGCTCCTGGACTTGGGTTTCTGAAATTCCCAAAGACCCGCCTACCGAACCTGAGCAAGGCTTCGCCAATGCCACTGTAGCAGCCCCTTTTCCACAACCTTTATGATTTGTCGTCCTGGGAGTTAGGACAGAATGCAATGGTCGAGTTCTACCCCGCCCCAAACAGCGAGAGCCGCGCAGTTACTGACTTGCAGTAACAATGTGGCCAAGACTCCCAACATCCCATG
>Ga0209158_1001093_pt1 | contig 18571 bp, 14 predicted proteins | sample GraSoiAngelo_140_FD_185897 | JGI IMG/M metagenome (GOLD analysis project Ga0209158, IMG submission 185897) | Grasslands soil microbial communities from the Angelo Coastal Reserve, California, USA - 14_0929_12_30cm (SPAdes) (version 2) | ecosystem: Environmental > Terrestrial > Soil > Grasslands ...
GCGTGCGCGTCACGGACCTGCTCACGATCGAGCGCTACTCCCACGTGCAGCACCTCGTGAGCGAAGTGCGCGGACAGCTGCGCGACGGCTACGACGCGCTCGACGTGTTCAAGGCCTGCTTTCCCGCGGGCACCGTGACGGGTGCGCCCAAGGTGCGCGCCATGGAAATCATCGACGAGCTCGAGCCCGAGCGGCGCGGGCCCTATGCCGGCGCGGTGGGGTACGTCGGCTGGGGTGCCGCGAACCTCGACACCGCCATCGCGATCCGCTGCGCGCTGGTGCGCCGGGACCGGGTCGTGGTGCAGGCTGGCGCCGGGATCGTGGCCGACTCGGATCCGGCACGCGAGTTCCGGGAGACCGAGGACAAGGCGCAGGCCGTGCTCAAGGCGTTGGCGCTCGCCAAGGCCGGAGGGTGAAGTATATTTGGCGCCTGTGTTCAAGCTGCTGAGCACGACGGGCGAGCAGTCCATCGACCTGCAGCCTGGTCGTAACATCGTCGTCGGGCGCGCCGTGACCAGCGACGTCCCGATTTACGACCCCACCATTTCCCGCCGCCATGCCGAGGTGTCCCTCACCGACGGCGGCGTGAAGGTCAAGGACGCCGGCTCCTCGAACGGGACCTTCCTGAACGGCGCCCGCATCACCGAGGCGATCGCCGTCGAAAACGACGTCATCACCTTCGGCAAGGTCGCCTTCCGCGTGAAGGAGGTCAGCGCCCCCGTGGCGCGGCCGCAGGTGGTGCCGTCGGTGTCGGCCGAGTTCACCGGTGCGAAACCGGCGGGCGGCACGATCGTGCGCCAGCTGCCGGTGAGCGTGTCGGGCGGCGTCCCGGCGATCGTGACCGCCGCGCCGTCGGGGGCGTCGCACCTGAAGGTCAGCGCCAAGTCGCTCGAGGAGCTGCGGGAGAAGAAGCTCGAGCTGTTGCTCGAGATCTCGAAGGAGCTGTCCAAACAACAGGAGCTCGATCGGCTGCTCGACAAGGTGGTCGAGTTCACGTTCCAGGTGATGAACGTGGACCGCGTCTCGATCCTGCTGCTCGAAGCCGCGACGGGCGAGCTCGTGCCGCGGATCTCGCGCGGGCGGACGGCGCAGTCGTCGGCCTCGAAGCACGTGCCGCAGTCGATCGCCCGCAAGGTGGTCGAGGACCGCGTCGCCATCCTGTCGGACAACACGGCGGCCGACGAGCGGTTCAAAGGGAAGTCGATCCTCATCCAGAGCGTGCGGAGCGCCATGTGCACGCCGCTCATGGGAACCGACCAGAAGGTGCTCGGCATCCTCTACGTGGACAACCTCACCGCCACGCACTCCTTCTCCGACGACGATCTCAAGTTCCTGATCGCCTTCGGCTCGCTCGCGGCGGTGGCGATCGAGAACTCGCAGCGCTCGGAGCAGATGCGCCGCGAGGCGCTGGTGCTCTCGAACTTCCAGCGCTACTTCTCCCCCAACATCGCGCAGGTCATCGCGCAGCAGCAGGATGCGGGCCGGCTCCCGAGTGAAAAGCGACCGGTCGTGATTTTCTTCTCCGACATCCGCGGTTTCACGCCGATGTCGGAGACGATGAGCCCGGACAACATCGCCACGCTCCTCACGGAGTATTTCACCGAGATGGTGGAGGTCGTGTTCGAGCACGGCGGCACGCTCGACAAGTTCATGGGCGATGCGATCATGGCGTTGTGGGGCGCGCCCATGGCGCACGAAGACGACGCCGATCGCGCCATGCACTGCGCGCTCGATCAGCTCGAGGCCCTGGAGCGGCTCAACACGAAGTGGAAGGAGCAGGGCCGCCCGGAGCTCGGCATCGGGATCGGGATCAACTTCGGGGAGGTGTTCGCCGGCAACATCGGGTCGGACCGCCGGCTGGAATACACGGTGATCGGCGACGCGGTGAACACCGCGTCTCGACTCTGCTCGAGCGCCGGGCCGAACGAGATCCTGATCTCGGAGCCGTTCTTCGCGCAGCTGAAGGGGCCCCCGAATGTCGAGACGCTCGACCCGATTCAGGTCAAGGGAAAGTCGAAGAAGGTCCCGGTCTACCGGGTGAAGCGGTAGGGTTAGGCGCCGGCGGCGGACTGACCGGATGGCTTCGCACCCATGCGTCCGTCGTCTCCGTGTAGGAATCCTCTTCGCCCCAACGCCCCTTGAGCCGTGCGATCACCTCTGCGGCCGCGACCGCGCACTCGGCCGCATCCGCGGGAACCATCTCCCCGGCCCCGTAGGCCAGTACCTTGTCGAGCGTGGTCTCCACGTATCGCAGGTCGTTGACCTTCTCGAGGCCGTACGACCAGTCACACGCCGTGTCGTTGCCGAAGCTGCCTTCGTCCCACGTCCCCATGGGGTGTCCTTTTCCCGATCGTTAGGCGGTGAGCCGCGTCCTCAAGTCAGCCAAGGCCGCCTCCCAGAGGGCTAACTGACCACGTTCCTGCCATAGCCGCAGCAGCCCGGAGGGAGGCACGAGGAGTCGGTCGAGCGCTGCGGTCGCGTTCGCGACCAGCCACGGAGGTGGGCCGAACGAGGACTCCATGATCCATTGCGTAACGGGCTCCGGATACGCGTCCGCGCCTTGACTGCGCCCTTTCAGGTGGGCCACGAGCTCCGCGGCCGCAACGGCATACTGGCCCGCCATGGCTGGCACGTCTTGCTGAGAGCCGAACCGCAATACCTCACCAACCGAGTGACCGAGCCACGACACGGGGTCGCGTTCCCGCAGGTACTCGCTCCAGCGCAACGCCATTGCGTTATCGAAGCTACCCGGTCCCCGGGTCCAGCGGGCCACCAGGGTCGCCCGCACCTGGTCGCTCGTATGCGTGTAATGCCGCCGTTCGGTGAAGGTGACCCAGTTCAATTTCGGCAAGTCGAGCAGCACGGACATGTCGCCGTCCACCACAACGGTGCTCCCACCAGGCACGAAGCCTTCCAGTGCATCGAGGCCTCGCAGAAACGAGAGCGAGGGGATCTTGCCGGCGTCGTTCAAGACCAGATTCCTCAGTCCAGTCAAGCGCGAGAGAAAGCCCATACCAGGAAGGGGTACTCCCGTCAGTGTGAGGTCTTCCAACCTAGACATTTCGCCGACCCGCTCGAGGTCGGTGATCTTCTTTGAGCCGTCGATATCGAGCGCGCTCAAAGCCGAAAGCTGGGTCAGCTCGGCGATGGACCGCAGGCGGCGAACAGCGTACAGTACAAGCCGCGAGAGACCTGTGACGCGACTGAGCCCCTCGAGCGTCTCGAGTGGCACTTGGAAGAGCGCCAACCGCCGCAGCGACCGCAGCCCGTCGACACCTGCGAGCGTCTTGAGCGGCGCCTCCGAAATCTCCAACTCAGCCAGGTGGCCCAGGGCGGACAGTGGCGTCAGATCCCGAAGGCCGCAGTTGACCACGTGCAGCCTTCGAAGCGCACGGGCCTCCGGGAGATTGCCGAAGCGCGGCGTGTCCCCGGAGGTCGTGAGATCCTCGAGTTGATCGAGGCCCGTAAAGTCGATCGTCGCGAGCCCCTCACGCATCGCCAGCTCGCGGAGCCGTCGTAGCTGGCCGAGCGCTGAGAGATCCGGGACGTCGCACTCGACGAAGATGCGGGTGATCTGATCGCCAAACGGAACCAGAGGATCGAGGCCGGGCTCCTGCCACCCCTCCCGAATCCGCAGTTTGGTGATGCCCTGATCCCGCAACACTTCAGCAACCCGAGGCGACCACCGGTCGATGTTCGCCTCACCGTTGAAAACGTGCCCCCAGTCCTCAGCCACCGCCGGCGAACCGGTAGACCACCCCGAACCGCTCGAGCAGCTCGAGGGCCAGCCGCAGCGGCAGGCCCATCACCCCGAAGAAGTCGCCACGGATCCCCTCGACCAGCGCCGCGCCCTTGCCCTGGATCGCGTAGGCGCCGGCCTTGTCCAGCGGCTCCCCGGTCGCGACGTACGCGGCGATCTGGGCGTCCGTAAGCGGTCGGAATGTCACGTCGGTCACGTCGAGCGCGTGCTCCACCCGCCGATCCAGCGCCACCGCGACGGCCGTCATCACCTGATGCTTCCGCCCTTCGAGCTGCCGCAGCATCTCGGCCGCTTCCTCGGGGTTCGCCGGTTTCCCGAAAATCGTGCCCCGCAGCACCACCGTCGTGTCGGCCGCGAGCACCACGGCCCCGCGCTCGCGCCCGGCCACGGTGGTCGCCTTTTCGCGCGCCAGCCGCGTCACATATCCCTCGGCTTGCTCGGCTGGGCCGAGGCTCTCATCCACTTCAGGCGGCACCACGCGAAACTCGAGCCCGATCATCTCGAGCAGCTGGCGTCGGCGCGGGGATCCGCTCGCCAGGACGATCACTTCTCGAGGATCAGCGTTACGGGTCCGTCATTCACGAGCTCCACCTCCATCATCGCCCCGAACTCTCCCGTGGCGACCTGCACGCCGCTCCCTGCTCCCCGCTCCCGCATGAGCGCGACAAAGCGGTCGTAGAGCGGAATCGCAACATCGGGTGGCGCCGCGTCGATGAAACTGGGACGCCGGCCCTTCTGCACGTCGCCGTACAGCGTGAACTGAGACACCACCAGCACGGCCCCGTGTACGTCCGCGAGTGCAAGGTTCATCTTGCCCTCGGCGTCCCCGAACACGCGCAGGCCGAGCAGCTTGTCCGCCATCCAGGCGAGCGTGTCGGCCGTGTCCGAGGGTGCGAACCCCGCGAGGACGAGAAACCCTACCCCGATTCTCCCGGTCACCCTCCCATTAACGCGGACTTCCGCCCGGGAGACGCGTTGCAGAACCACTCTCACCGCCCCCGCCCCGCCCCTAATGCGGAGTGCGGAATGCGGAATGCGGAATTGCAGGGCCGAGGTCGATCCCGCGAGCTCGCTCCGCGGCTCGACGGTCGCGCGATCTATTCCGCACTCCGCATTCCGCATTCCGCATTCGATTCACTCCACCGTCACGCTCTTCGCGAGATTGCGCGGTTGGTCCACGTTACAGCCCCGCCGCACCGCGATGTAGTACGCCAGGAGCTGCAGCGGCAGCACGGTCAGCACGGGCGTCAGCAAGTCGAGCGTCTCGGGCACTTCGATCTTGTGGTCGGCGAGCTTCGACAATCCCGAGTCTCCTTCCGTGACCACGGCGAGCACGCGGCCGCCGCGTGCCTTCACCTCTTCCACGTTGGACACGACCTTCTGGTAGACCGCGTCCTTCGGCGCGAGGAACACCACCGGCATGAGGTCATCGATCAGCGCGATCGGGCCGTGCTTCATCTCGGCCGCGGGGTAACCCTCCGCGTGGATGTAGGAGATCTCCTTGAGCTTGAGGGCCCCTTCGAGCGCCACCGGGAAGTTGTAGCCGCGGCCGAGGTACAGGACGTTGCTCGCCCGCATCATGCGCTCGGCGATCCGCTCCACCTCCGGCGCCTTCGCCAATACCCGCTCCACCAGCTCCGGGAGCCGGCCGAGCCCGCGCACGACCTCGCGCCCCTGGAGGATGGAAAGGGAGCGCAGCCGGCCCATCTTGAGGGTGAGGAGCGCGAGCGCGGCGATCTGGCTGGTGAACGCCTTCGTCGAGGCGACGCCGATCTCGGGGCCGGCGTGCAGGTAGATCCCGCCGTCCACTTCGCGCGCGATGGTGGAGCCCACGACGTTTACCAGACCGAGCGTCCGGGCGCCGCGCCGCTTGGCCTCCCGGAGGGCCGCGAGCGTGTCCGCCGTTTCGCCGGACTGCGAGATCCCCACGACGAGCGTCCGCTCGTCCACGATCGGGTTGCGGTACCGGAACTCGGAGGCGTACTCGACCTCGGATGGGATGCGCGCCAGCTCCTCCATCATGTATTCACCGATCAGCGCCGAGTGCCACGAGGTTCCGCAGGCGGTGAACACGATGCGATTCACCTGCAGCAGCTGCTCGTCGTTGATGTTCAGGCCGCCGAGCCGCGCCGTGCCGTCCTCTTCGAGCAGCCGCCCGCGCAGCGTGTTCCGCAGACTCTCGGGCTGCTCCAGGATTTCCTTGAGCATGAAGTGCGCGTGCCCGCCGCGCTCGATGGTGGCGAGGTCCCAGTCTACGCGCGTGACCGCCTTTTCCTTCTCCACCGTGTCGAGATCGAGGATGCGGTAGTCGGAGGGCCGAACGACCGCGATCTCACCATCGTCCAGGTAGACCACCGAGCGCGTATGGGACAGGACGGCCGAGGCGTCGGAGGCGACGAAATTCTCCCCCGCACCGACGGCCACGAGCAGCGGAGATCCGCGCCGCGCGGCCACGACCGTGTCGGGCTCTCGCGTCGACACCACCGCGATACCGTAGGTGCCCTCGACCTGGTGCAGCGCGCCCGCCACCGCTTCGACCATCGAGCCGGCGCTCGCGAGCAGCTCTTCGACCAGGTGCGCGAGCACCTCCGTGTCGGTCTCGGACCGGAACACGTGACCGCGCTTCCCGAGCGCGGTGCGCAGCGCGCCGGCGTTCTCGATGATGCCGTTGTGGACCAGCGCCAGGGTGCCGCCACAGTCGGTGTGCGGGTGCGCGTTGACGGTGTTGGGCGCGCCGTGCGTGGCCCAGCGCGTGTGGGCGATCCCCGTGTGCCCGGCGGGAAGGCTCGTTCCGAGGGCTTTCTCGAGCACGCTGATCTTCCCCGCGGCCTTGTGGACATCGATGCGACCGTCCTCGATCAGCGCGAGCCCCGCGGAGTCGTACCCGCGGTACTCGAGGCGCCGCAGTCCCTCCAGCAGGAGCGGCGCCGCCTGCCGCGGCCCCGTGTAGCCTACGATGCCGCACATATGCGTCGTGCCTCGTCCACCAGTTCCTGGGCTCCCCCCCCTCCCTTGGCGCCGGACGGCGCCTCGGCGATCAGCCGGATGATCGGCTCGGTGTTCGACGGTCGCACGTGGAGCCAGCGGTCGCGCCACGCAAGCCGCAGTCCGTCCTGCGTGTCGGCGCTCGCTTCCGGAAACCGCCTACGCAATGCCGCATAGACATCTTCCAGTCCCCGTTCCGCGTTCCGCGTTCCGCGTTCCACCTTCGCTTTGACGATCGTGTAGCGCGGCGCGGCCGCGACCAGCTCGCTGACCCGCTTGCCGCTGCGAGCGAGCAGCGTGAGCAGCAGCGCGGCGGCCACCGGCGCGTCGCGGCCCGCGTGCAGGGCCGGGTACATCACGCCGCCGTTCCCTTCCCCCCCGATCACAGCCGCAAGCCGTAAGATGGCGCGAGCGACGTGGACTTCACCGACCGGCGTCCGAACGACCTCCGCTCCGCACTCCCGGGCCGCATCCTCCACGACCAGGCTCGTCGAAAGGTTGCAGACCACGACGCGACGCATCCCGCTTCCCGCATCCCGCATCCCGCTCAGTACCGCCCTCACCGCGAACGCCAGCGTGTAGTCCTCCCCGATCGGCGTGCCGCTCTCGTCCACGATCGCCAGCCGGTCGACGTCGGGATCGACCGCGATGCCGAGCGCGGCGCCGGCACGCGTGACGAGGGTCGAAAGCCCGCCGAGGTTTTCCGGGACCGGCTCCGGGGAGCGGGGGAAGCGCCCGTCGGTCTCGAGGTTGATACCGGCGACCTCACACCCCAGGCGCTCGAGCAGCGCGCGCATGACCGGCCCTCCCGCACCCCGCACGGCGTCGAGGGCCACCGTGAACTTCCGCTTCCGGATCCGCTCGACATCGACCGCCGGCAGCTTGAGTACGGCGTCGAGGTGCCGCTCCACCGCCCCCTCATCCGTCGTAACCTTCCCCGTCCTCCCTCCTCCTCCCCCGTCCTCCCCCACCAGCTCCAGCACCCGCGCGCCATCCGCTCCGTCCAGGAAGATCCCGTCCGGGCCGATGAACTTCAGGGCATTCCACTCTATTGGGTTGTGACTGGCCGTGATCGCGATCCCGCCGCCGGCCGCGTGGTGCTCGACCGCCAGCTGCACCGTGGGGGTCGGAACCAGACCGACTTTCACGACGGCGCACCCCACGGAACCCAACCCGTCGACCACCGCCCGCTCGAACGCCGGCCCCGACTCCCGGGCATCCCGTCCGACCACCACCACGGGCTTCCGCGCCTTCGCCCAGCGGCCGAAGGCCCTGGCGTAGCGCCCGACGACCTCGTCGGTCAGGTCCTTTCCCACGATGCCTCTAATGCCCGAGACACCGACCATCAACGTGTCGGTCATTGTCGACAATTTAATCCGGCGGGGCTGAGCGGCGGTGCGCGTCCGGAGGCGAGGGGAGGTGGAGCGGCCGGACCTCGGGCGTGGTCACCGGGAGGGCTGACGGGTCGGGGAAGGCAGCGAGGAACGCCTCGACGGCAGGGGGATGGAACTGAGTTCCTTTCCCATCCTCGAGCTCCTGCAGTGCCTTCTGCACCGACAGGGCGGGCCGGTACGGGCGGAGGCTGGTCATCGCGTCGAACGAGTCGGCCACCCCCACGATCCGCACTTCGAGCGGGATCTGTTCGCCCTTCAATCCGTCGGGGAACCCTTTGCCGTCGAGCCGCTCGTGATGCGAGCGAACGATGGCAAGCGCCGTGGGCACGTCGCGCATCAGGGGCGCCAGGATCCGGGCCCCGATGACCGGGTGCTCCATGATGTGCCGGTATTCGGCGTCGGTGAGCTTCCCCGCCTTGTGCAGGACGGCCTCGGATACGCCGATCTTGCCGATGTCGTGCAGCTCGGCGCCGAGGGCGACCCCGTCCATCACGGCCTGCGACAGCCCCATCTGGCGCCCCATCCGCGCCGAGTAGTCGGCGACGCGCACCGAGTGGCCGCTGGTGTATGGGTCCTTCTCTTCCAGGAAGTGCACCAGCGCCTGCAGCCGTTCGAGCGACAGCTCCTCGATCCGGCGCGCCTGCTCCTGGACGCGCTCTTCCAGGGTGCGCCGGTAGTCCTCCACTTCCATTTTGAGGCTCCGCTTGTCCAGCGCCTGCATCACCCGGGCGCGCACCTCGTCCAGGTGAAACGGCTTGGCGACGTAGTCGAGCGCCCCCAGCTGCAGGCACGCGACGGCGCTCTCCACTTCCGCTACGGCGGTCACGACGATGACGGCTGTCGTGGGCCAGCGCGCGATGATCTCGCGCAGCAGCGTGACCCCGTCCATCTGGGGCATGCGCAGGTCGGAGATCACGAGCGGCACGGGGTCCTGCTGCAAGATCTCCAGCGCCTCCGTGCCGGATCCCGCTTCCGCGCAGCTGAACCCCTCGCCCTCCAGCAACCGCACCAGGACCCGGCGGAGCCGCGGCTCATCGTCCACGACCAAGCATTTGACCGCGTTCGGCTGGGGCATCGTGCGCTTAACGTAAAGGTCGCTTGCTCGGCTGGGAAGGCGCCCTTACGTTCCCGCCATGACGCAAGCGTCGGGTGAAGACCTGAAACGCCGCTTCGGGACGCGCGCCGTGCACGCCGGCCACATCCCGGACCCGCTCGCGGGCGCGGTGATGACGCCCATCTATCAGACGTCGACCTACATCCAAGAGGGCCTGGGCCGACACAAGGGCTATGAGTACGCGCGCACGCGCAACCCGACGCGTGAAGTCCTGGAGCGGAACGTCGCGGCGCTCGAAGGCGGCCGCCACGGTTTTGCCTTCGCCTCGGGGCTCGCCGCCCTGGACGCCGCGCTGAAGCTGCTCTCCGCGGGCGATCACGTGGTGAGCGGCGAGAACGTGTACGGCGGCTCCCACCGGCAGATGACGCTGGTCTGGGCGCGCCTGGGACTCGAATTCACGTTCGTGGACGCCGCGGAGACGGCGAACATCGCCGCCGCGGTCACGCCGCGGACCAAAATGGTCTACGCCGAGACGCCCACCAACCCGATGATGCGGCTGTGCGACCTCGCGGCCGCGGGGGAGATCGCGCGCCGTGCCGGCGCCCTGTTCGTCGTCGACAACACGTTCGCCACGCCATACTTCCAGCGGCCGCTCGAGCTGGGGGCGGATGTCGTGCTGCACTCGACCACCAAGTATCTGAACGGGCACAGCGACATGGTGGGCGGGATGCTGGTGGCGAATCGGGACGACCTCGCCGAGCGGATCGGCTTCGTGCAGAACGCGGTGGGCGCGGTACCGGGACCGTTCGACTGCTGGCTAGCGGTGCGGGGTACCAAGACGCTGGCGCTGCGGATGCGGCAGCACGACGCCAACGGCCGCCGCATCGCCGAGTGGCTCACGAAACATCCCAAGGTCGAGCGGGTCTACTATCCGGGGCTGCCATCCCACCCCCAGCACGAGCTGGCCTGCCGGCAAATGAAGGGGTTCGGCGGCATGATCTCGATCGAGCTCGGGTCGGTCGAGCGAGCCAAGCGGTTCGCGGAGCACACCCGCATCTTTGCGCTCGCCGAATCGCTCGGCGGCGTCGAGAGCCTGGTCGGGCATCCCGCGTCGATGACCCATGCGAGCGTGCCACCCGAGATGCGGCGCGCGATGGGGCTTACCGAGAGTCTGGTGCGACTGTCGGTGGGGATCGAGGAGGTCGAAGACTTGATCGCCGACTTGGAACAGGCGCTGGCGGCCGCCGGGTGACGGCGAAACTCGACGAACGTGAGCTGTCGTAGTGGGGATCTATCCCTGTTAGGAGTATCATATGACTGAGTCCGCCCTTCCGGCCGCGCGCCCCCGCAAGATCCTCACCCAGATCGCGCCGGTGACCTGGGAGCACCCCGCCGACCGCGCCGCGCTGCAGTCGCTGCGCTCCGTGCCCGGGTTCGACGAAGTGGTGAAAAAGGTCTACGGCTTCATCGGTGAGCCGGGCGTGCGGCTGATTTTTCAGGCGGACGCGGTGCGCGTCGGCCCGACCCAGTTCCCGCGCCTGAACCAGCTCTACACGGACGTGCTCACATCGATGGACTGGTCCGAGCGCCCGGAGCTCTTCGTGTCGCAGACACCGTTCGCGAACGCCGGGGCATTCGGCATGGATCGGCCCTTCATCGTGATCAACTCCGGCACGTTGCGACTGCTCGACGATGACGAGATGCGGAATGTGCTGGGCCACGAGCTCGGGCACGTGATGAGCGGCCACGCCCTGTACCACACGATCCTCGTGCTCATCCTCAACGTGAGCCTGGGCGCCCTGCCGTTCCTCGCCGGCATCGCCATACTGCCGATCCAGCTCGCGCTGCTCGAGTGGTTCCGCAAGAGCGAGCTCTCGTCCGACCGGGCGGGGTTGCTCGGGTGCCAGGATCCGACCGCGTCGCTGCGCGTGAACCTCAAGTTCGCAGGGGGCGGCGACATGTCGCAGATGGACTTGAACGCGTTCCTCATGCAGGCGAAAGAGTACGAGGAAGCAGGCGGCGCCCTCGACCGCATCTTCAAGATCCTCGGAGTGCTGGGTCGCTCGCATCCGTTCAACACGGTGCGCGCCGCCGAGCTGCAGCGCTGGATCGAGGAGGGTCACTACGATCGCGTGCTGCGCGGCGAGTACACCCGCCGCGGGCCGGACGCAGAGCAGCGACCGATCGACAAGGACATCGACGACGCCCGCGACCACTACATGAAGGAAGCGAAGGCCGTCGTGAACGACGTGGTGGACACCGCCAAGCGGGCCGCCCAGGCGTTCACGGACGCGTTCAATAAGAAGACGTGAGAGTCCTGGTCGTCGGGGGAGGCGGCCGCGAGCACGCACTCTGCTGGGCGCTGAAGCGCGACTTCCCCGACGCGGGAGTCTTCGCGGCTCCCGGCAACCCCGGCACCGCCCAGCTCGGCACCAACCTCCCGCTTTCAGCCGGCGCTACCGCCGAACTCGTCGCCGCGGCCCGCGAGCACCAGATCGATTTCACCATCGTGGGCCCGGAAGGGCCGCTCGCCGCCGGGCTCGCGGACGCGCTGCGCGAGGCGGGGCATGCCGTGTTCGGACCGAGCGCTGCCGCCGCGCGCGTCGAGTCGTCCAAGGCGTTCGCGAAAGAGCTGATGCGCCGGGCCCGAATCGCCACGGCGGCGAGCCAGACCTTTACGGCGCTCGACCCCGCCCTCGCCTACATCAAACGACACGCCGAGCCGCTGGTCGTGAAGGCGTCGGGCCTCGCGGCGGGAAAGGGTGCGGTGGTGTGCGCCCGGCGCACCGAGGCCGTGCGCGCGGCGCGCGCGATGCTGGCCGAAGCGGCGTTCGGTGATGCCGGTCGGGAGATCGTCATCGAGGACTTCTTGAAGGGCGAAGAGCTGTCGGTATTGGCCCTCACCGACGGCGCACAGCTACTCCTGCTCCCCGCGGCCCAGGACCACAAGCGGCTGGGCGAGGGCGACACCGGCCCCAACACCGGCGGCATGGGCGCCTATTGCCCGGTGAACATCGCCACGGCGGGGATGCTCGAGCGGGTGCGGCGCGAGGTACTCGAGCCGGCGATCCGCGAGCTGGCGGCGCAGGGCGCCCCGTTCCAGGGTGTGCTGTACGCCGGACTGATGCTGGCGGCCGACGGCACGCTCGCCGTGCTCGAGTTCAACAGCCGTTTCGGCGACCCCGAGGCCCAGGCGTTGCTCCCGCTGCTGCCCGGAGTCACGCGCCACCTGGCGGACATCGCCGGCGGAAGCTGGCGGCCGCGCGAGACGACCCTGCCGGCCTCGCGCGCCGCGGTGGCCACGGTGCTGGCGGCGTCCGGGTATCCCGAGAGGCCGGAGCTGGGCGCGGCGATCGTCGTGCCGCGCGATCTCGAGCCCGGGACGCTGGTGTTTCACGCGGGCACCGAGCGCGACCCGGAAGGCGGGCTCCGGGTGCACGGCGGGCGCGTGCTCACGGTCACCGGCCTGGGAGACACGGTCGTCGAGGCCGCCAGACGCAGCGCCGACGCGTGTGAGCTCATCACGTTTCCGGGAAAGACGTACCGGCGTGACATCGCGTGGCGGGAAACCAGGGAGGCCCGTGCCGGAGCTGCCCGAGGTTGAGACGATCGTCCGGGACCTCGCCCCGCGGCTCGAGGGCTACCGGATCGCGCGGGCGCGCCTGGCCAAGACGGACGTGTTGCGCCGGGTGTCGAAGCCGCGACTGCTCCGTACCCTCCGAGGCAACACCATCGAGGAAGTGATCCGCCGCGCGAAACACGCGGTGTTCCGGTTGTCGAGCGGCCACCGCCTGATCGTGCAACCCCGGATGACGGGCTCGCTGGTGGTGTACGACCGCGCCCTCACCCGCGACGAGGCCAAGTACGCGGTGCTCACCTGCACCATCGACGACGGCCGCCTCCTGGTCTACCGCGACGTGCGCCGCCTCGGCACGCTGTGGCTGCTCGACGAACGCGGCTGGGGCGACTACACCCGCCGCATCGGCCCCGAACCGCTCGAAGAGACGTTCACGCCGTTCGTGTTCGCCGAGCGGCTCCAAGGCACGCGGGCGGCGATCAAGAAGGCGATCATGGACCAGCGCCGCGTCGCTGGCGTCGGCAATATCTACGCGAACGAAGCGCTGTTCGAGGCGGGGATCGATCCGTCGAAGCCCACGAACAAGCTGTCCCTCGACGAGTTCGCTCGCCTGCACGCCGCGGTGACCGGCGTGCTCGAGCGGGCCGTGCAATCCTCAGGGACGACGGTGCGCGACTACCGCACCGGGACGGGCGAGGCAGGCCGATTCCAGTTCGAGCTGAAAGTGTACGGCCGCGGCGGCGAGCCCTGCGTGACGTGCGGAAAGAAGCTCGTCACGACGCACACGATCGACCTCCGGGCGACGACGTTCTGCTCGAAGTGCCAGCGCTAGCCGCCGACCGAGCCGGGACCACGAACCTGATGATTCGGTATTAGAATATCCCACCCGCCGGGTCTGCCCGCCCTTGAGCAATGAAGCAAGGCGACGCCAGAGCCGTATATAGAACCGTAATGTCGCAATCGCGGGGGCTCGATCGTCGTATTGGTAGGGAGGTACCGGAAATAGTTCACGGATTCCTGACAGCCGGGGGACTCCTCCCGGCGCGACCCTATTCGGTTAATTTTCGGGCCATATGAAACTCTCCGAAACGTCCATTCGACGCCCGGTGCTGGCCAGCATGTTCTCGGCTGCCCTCGTGCTCTTCGGCGTCATCGGGTACACCCGGCTGTCGGTACGCGAGCTCCCTGACATCGATCCTCCGATCATCTCGGTCTCGACCACCCTGCCCGGGGCCAACGCGCAGGTCGTGGAAACCGCGGTGACCGATGTTCTCGAAGAGGAGCTGTCCACGATCCAGGGACTGCGCACCTTGTCGAGCTCCTCGTCGGAGGAGAACAGCGAGATCACTCTGGAGTTCAACCTCGACCGGGCCGTCGACGTCGCCGCACAGGACGTGCGTGATAAGGTGTCGCGCGTGCGCGGGCGTCTCCCGGTTGATGTGCTCGAGCCCGTGATCGCGAAGCAATCGGCCGACGCGCAGCCGTTCTTCTGGCTGGCGCTCAGCAGCGACAACTACGACCTGATGCAGCTCTCCGATGTCGCCGATCGGCTGGTGAAGGCGCGGCTTCAGAGCCTCCCAGGCGTCGGCAGCGCCGGCATCTTCGGGGAGCGGCGCTACTCGATGCGGGTCTGGGTGAAGCCCGACGCGCTGTCGGCGCGCGGCCTCACCGTGCAGGACGTCGAGAACGCGATCGTCTCGCGCAATGTCGAAATCCCCGCGGGCCGGATCGAATCGACGCGGCGCGAGTTCTCGGTTCGGTCGCTGGGTGAACTCAAGACCCCGCGGGAATTCGGGGAGTTGGCCGTGGCCAGCCAGGGCACCCAACTGGTGAAGCTCAAGGACGTCGCCCGGGTCGAGCTCGGGCCGGAGGATGATCGTTCGATCTTCCGCTACAACGGGTCTCCGGCGGTCGCGATCGGCGTGGTCCGGCAGTCCAAAGCAAACCTCATCGACGTCGCGCGCAACATCCGCGAAGCGCTGCCCAGCATCCAGCAGACGCTGCCGCCTGGGGTGAAGCTCCAGACTGCCTGGGATGGGTCGGTGTTCGTCACGCACTCGATCAACGATGCACGACTCACGTTGCTCATCGCGGCCATTCTAGTCGTGTTGATCATCTTCGTGTTCTTACGAAACGTCCGCGCCACGATCATCCCGGGGCTCGCGATTCCGGCGTCGATCGTGGCGACGTTCGCGATCATGTATTTCCTCGGCTTCTCGATCAACAACTTCACGCTGCTCGCGCTCACCATCGCGATCGGCATCGTGGTGGACGACGCCATCATCGTGCTGGAGAACGCCTTCCGGCACCAGGAGGAGCTGCACGAAGCGCCGGAGCTTGCGGCGACAAACGGGACGAACGAGATCGGGTTTGCCGTGATCGCAACCACCATCGCACTCGTCGCAGTATTCACGCCGTTGGGATTTCTGCGTGGAACCGCGGGCCGGCTCCTCAGCGAGTTCGGCATCGCAGTGGCCGGCGCCGTGGTCATCTCGGGGTTCGTGGCACTCACGCTGACCCCGATGCTCTGCGCCAAGATCCTCCGCATGTCGCACTCGCATGGCCAGCTGTTCCAGATGTTCGAGCGCGGCCTCAACGCGCTGTCGGAGCGCTACGCCGGGCTGCTCAGGCGTGCGGTGGACCATCGCGCCGTGGTACTCGGCGGGACGCTGGCGGTGGTGGCCTTGTCGGTTGTCGTATTTCTTGTTTTCCCGCCGACTCGCCTGCAGAACGAGCTGATCCCCGACGACGATCGTGGGTTTTTCCTCGTTGTTGTACGTGGTCCGGAGGGCGCGTCGCTCCCATACACCGATGGCTACGTGCGACAGGTCGAGCAGATCATCGGTCGGACGCCCGACGTCAACGGGTACTTCACGATCGTGGGCGGGTTCGCCGGAGGGGTGAACAGCGCGTTCATCGGCGTCATCCTCAAGGACTTTGGCGAGCGCCATACGACCGTCCAGCAAATGATCGGCGGGCTGTTCCCCCAGCTCATGGGCATCGCCGGCGTCATGGCGTTCCCGTACGCTCCAGGAGCGATCGGCTTTTCGCAACCGATCCAGTACGTGGTGCAGAATCCGGATTTCGCGAAGCTCTCGGAAATCATGGGACCGTTCGTGGGTCGCGCCTCGCAGGTCAAAGGCCTCGCGAACGTGCAGACCGATCTCTTCGTGAACAAGCCGGAGCTGCGGGTCACGTTCGATCGCGATCGTGCCGAAGATCTGGGCGTTCCGGTACGCGACGTCGCGTCGGCGCTCCAGACGTTCCTCGGCGGCCGCCGGGTCAGCACGTTCACGCGCAACGACAAACTGTACTACGTCATGGTCCAGCTCGATCCCAAGGATCGCGCAACGCCGAGCGACATGCGGGGGATCTACTTGCGCGGCAAGAGCGGGCAGCTCGTCCAGCTCGACGCCTTGGCCAACGTCCAGGAAGGCGTGGGCGCGCGGCAGATCAACCACTTCAATCGCGTGCCGGCCTTCACGCTGTCGGCGTCGCTCCTGCCGGGGTTGGCACAGGGCGAAGCGCTCGACTCGCTCGATGGGGTGGCGCGCCAAGTGTTGCCGCCCGGAAGCACGACGGCCCTCGCGGGCGAGTCCCGTGAGTTCCGCGAGAGTGCTGGCGCGTTGTACTTCGCGTTCGGCGTCGCGCTGCTCGTCGTGTTCATGGTGCTGGCATCACAGTTCGAGTCGCTGGTGCACCCCTGGACCGTGCTGCTGGCGGTGCCGCTCGCCATCACCGGCGCACTCGCGACGCTGAAGCTGGCGGCGATTCTGCACCGGTCGGGAGCGACGATCAACCTGTACAGCGAGATCGGCATGATCTTGCTGATCGGCTTGGTGAGTAAGAACTCGATTCTACTGGTCGAGTACACCAACCAGCTGAAGGCGCGCGGGCTCGACACCGTCTCGGCCGTGCTCGAGGCCGGTCGCATTCGGCTGCGGCCGATTCTCATGACATCGGTGGCGACGATCATGGGCGCGGTGCCGGTCGCGTGGGGAGTGGGGGCGGGCTCCGCGGCCCGGAAACCTCTCGGATATGCGATCGTCGGGGGCGTGTTCTTCTCGACGGCGCTGACGCTGTTCGTCGTGCCCGTCGCCTACATCCTGCTGGACCGCTTGACGGCGCGAAAGCCGGGCGGGGTGCGGGTGACGCAACCCGTGGAGGCGGACTGATGCTCGCGCTGCTCGCGGCCCTACAGTTCCAGCTGCAGGCTCAGCCCATAGCCATGACGGCCGTTGACTCGCTGCCGGTGGTAACGCTCTCAGAGGCTCTGCGGCGGGCCACCGGACTCGACCCGAATTACGTGGCGGCGCTGGGACAGGTGGACAATGCCGTGTGGGCGCGGCGCAGTGCGTTCTCGGTCTTCATCCTGCCGTCCGTCACCGTGAGCGCCGCGGGCTCGCGCCTCAACCCCGCCGGCTTCAACTTCCTCACCGGGTCCGGACTCCTGCCGACGCAGGTGACGGCGCAATTGAACGCCCGGTACGACCTCTTCTTGGGCGGTCAGAAGCTCGCCGAGCTGTCTCGGTCGGGAGCGGCGTTGGAAGCAGCCCACGCAGGCGAGCTCGTCGCGAGGTTCGCGGCGGCGCAACTCACCGAATCCGACTACTACGCCGTGCTCGCGGACGCCGAGCTGCTCCGCGTGGCCCGTGAGCGCGTCCAGCGTGCCGAGCAGCAGCTCGGCGTGGCGCGGGCGCGCGTCGTTTCCGGCGCGGCCGTGCAGACCGATTCCCTGCAGCTGCGCCTCGAGCTGACCAAGGCGCGGGTTGTCCGGCTGCTGCAGGAGTCGGCGCTGCGCATCGCGCGACTCGAGCTGGGGCGGCGGGTGGGGGCCACGGGACCGATGGACGCTGCGCCGCTCGACACCACGCCGGCGCCGGACCTGCCGATCACGCTGCCTGAGGCGATCAACGAAGGCGGGACGCAGGGGCCGCAGTACCGCGTGGCGCGCGCCAATGAGCGCGCCGCGGGAGCGGCCTTCCGCGCGCGCCTCGGGGACTACCTTCCTCACGCGACGCTGACCTTCAACGCACTCGCGTTCGACACGTTATTTTTTCCAAAGTTTTTCAAGCAGACGACGTTCACGCTCGGCGTCTCCTTCCCGCTGTGGGACAACGGACAGCGCGAGATTGCGTTGAGCCGGGCACGCGCGAACCGCGATGCGGCGCGGGCGATCCGCCAGGACAAGGACCGGGCGGTGCAGCGCGAGGTGACCGCCGCCTACGACGGCTACGTTACTGCCCGCGCCGCCGCCCAGCAGGCGGCCGAAGGCTTGCTCGTGGCGCGCGAGAACTTCCGCGTCCAGCAAAGTCGTTACCGGGCGGGCGCGACCACGATTCTCGATTTGCTGACAGCGCAGTCCGACCTGGACGACGCCGATGCCGTCCTGGTCCAGGCGCGATACGCCACCCGTCTGGCGCTCGCGGGGCTCGAAAATATCCTCGGCCGGCGGCTCTTTCCCGAACAGGAACAGCGGTGATCGGACATGATCAAGACACGTGAAGGGTTCTGGGTAGTCGCGGCACTCGCGATCGCAGCGGGCGCTTGCAGCAAGAGCAAGGCCGGCGGTCCGGATCCCGCGGGTGGGGGTGGGGGCGCACCCATGGGCATGCCGGTGGAAGTCGTGGTCGCCCGCATGGACACTGTACGAGACGAGATCAGCGCGACGGGTCAGATCGAAGCCGTGCAGTCGATCGACCTGCGCCCCGAAGTCGACGGGCGCATCGTCGAAATCCTGATCCGGGAGGGACAGGAGGTCGACCAGGGCACGCCGCTCTTCAAGGTGGACGATGCCCAGC
>Ga0209158_1001099_pt1 | contig 18528 bp, 10 predicted proteins | sample GraSoiAngelo_140_FD_185897 | JGI IMG/M metagenome (GOLD analysis project Ga0209158, IMG submission 185897) | Grasslands soil microbial communities from the Angelo Coastal Reserve, California, USA - 14_0929_12_30cm (SPAdes) (version 2) | ecosystem: Environmental > Terrestrial > Soil > Grasslands ...
AGACCGAGCTCCAAAAAAGTGCCCCCGCCTATCTGCTGTGCCCGTAAAGCAGGCAGCATCCCTCCCCGCAGTCCAAATCCCTTTTTTCATTTTAGCCTAAGGAAGGGGGGTATGCACTCCATGGGAGGAGAAGAGGAGAAGAGTGCCGAACGGTGTGATCCTCAAGGACATCCTGTGGCTCCGCGGGTGCAAAAGAGTGCGTAAGTCTATAAATACAAGAGATTTCAACAAAACATTGGAGTACGGCTCGACAGCCGGGAGGCGAACTGTATGAAAGGAAATGCGTTGAGTGAATAAGAGCGAACGAAGGTAGCGAAGTGCAAGCGAACCCTGGCGGCGCAATCTTGACACGCGAGGTTGAGGAGGTTGGAATTCCTGCAATCTGATCGTTGCTGGAGATATCGGCACGAGGGCAGGACGGGTACTGGTCCGTCCATACCTGCATGTGTAAAAGAACTGCATTAAAGTGAAATAAATCGAAATATCGCAGCAACTTGGCTTGACATTCTCGGGCAAGCTGATCTAAAAGCTACGTCAATATTTAGATTCAGTTGAGCGGTGGTGAAGGTTGCCCGGGGTTCATACATATCTCGTCCAAGGCCTTGAGCCGGCATCGGTTCTCATTTGCAGGTGCCTCTCTTCTGTGTTTGGTCTGTCTTCAATAGTGGTGTGCGAAAGGGGTAGTTTATGGGATGGTCTTCAATGAAGCGCAATCTCTCGATTTCCTTTGTCATACTTCTGCTATCGGTCAGTTGTGCTTGGACACAAACGGGCACCACTTCGGTGCGCGGGACGGTCTCGGACAAGACCAGTGCAAGCGTGGGCGATGCCAAGGTGTCGCTGGATAATGCGAGCCAGGCGTTCCATCGCGAGATGCAGACGAGCACGACCGGTGAGTACGAATTTTTGGCGTTGCCACCGGGCACCTACTCTCTGACGATCGAAAAGGCGGGTTTCCGGAAATATGAGCAGAAGAACCTACAACTGTTAGTGAACCTGCCGATGACCGTCAATGCCACACTCGAAATCGGACCAACGTCACAAATCGTGGAAGTCTCGGCGCTGGCGGCCACATTGAATACCACGGATGCCTCGATCGGAAACGCCTTCGGCGAAGATCAGGTGAAGGAGCTGCCGCTGGAGGGCCGTAATGTTCCCGATTTGCTCAGCTTGCAGCCCGGTGTGGCGTTCACAGGCAACCGCGATGACGTGCCGACTTTTGACACGCGGAACGGGGCGGTAAACGGCTCACGCAGCGACCAGAGCAACGTTACCGTGGATGGCGTCCAGGTGAATGATAAGGACGGACACGCTTTCACCTCGGTGCTGCCGGTAACGCTGGACTCGGTGCAGGAATTCCGTGTCACCACATCGAACTACAACGCCGATCAGGGGAGTACCTCGGGTGGACAGGTGTCCATGGTGACCAAAAGCGGAACGAACAATTTTCATGGTTCGGCGTACGAATACCACCGCAACACCTATACGAGCGCGAACGACTTCTTCGTCAAGAACGGGGAGATCCAGAACTGCATAAATAACGGAACGCCGCTCAGCGATGGCTCTTGCAACACACCACCGAAACTCATTCGCAACATCTTTGGAGCGTCACTGGGTGGCCCGATCAAGAAGGGCCGGCTATATCTTTTCATGAACTTCGAAGCCACGCGTCGCGCCGAGGCCACTAGCGTGACAGATGCAGTTCCGTCTGCCGCTATGAAGGATGGCGTCATCCAATACTCATGCTTCGATGCCACGCTGTGCCCTGGTGGGACGATCAGCGTGCCCAATTTCGTCACCCCAACCCAGACAGACACGTTTACGATCGCACCGGGAAACAATGCGCTCACGCCGGCACAGATCACCAATATGGACCCGCTCCACATTGGACCGAGCCAGGCGGTGCTCCAATATCTCAACACCTGGCCGAAATCCAATTGCAACAACGCAGGCGACGGCCTCAACTATACTTGTTTCAATTTTAGTGGGCCGATCTCCGCCAAGGAGAATATTTACATCTCTAAAATGGACTACAACATTACGCGCGACGCCAAGCATCGGATTTCCTTGACCGGTGCGTTGCGGAGCCGAGGCAATGCCGATGCTCCATTTCTCCCTGGCCAGGCGCCTGCGCATTCCAATGTGAACTTCAACAGGGGCCTCATTGCCAACTACAGCGGGGTACTCAGGAACTCGCTCGTAAATAACTTCCGATATGGTTTCATCCGGGAAAGTGTTGGGATTATCGGCAATTCAAACCAGGATTGGATTTTCTTCCGCGGCTTGAACGATCAGAGCGGTGCGGTCACTCGAACGCACAGCTTTCAACGGCCAATTCACAGCTTTGCGGACGATCTCTCTTGGATTCACGGGAAACATACCTGGCAATTCGGAACGCTGCTTTCTTTCACGCGGACGCCCAGCGACAGCACTCAGTCATCGTTCAGCGACGGCAGCGCCAATGCCTCTTGGACAACGTTGTCCGGATATGCGCAGAAGAACTCACCCTTGAATCCCGCGCTCACCTGTTCCACGTCGAATCCGAATTCCTGCGTACCCAATGGCACGCCTTTTGTGGACCCCAGTTTCGCTAATTCCTATGATTTCCCAATGCAAGCCTTGTTGGGCATGGTCACGGAAGTGGATGCAAAGTATAACTTCCAGCGAGACGGAAGCCCCCTACCCGAGGGCGCGCCTCTTAAGCGTCGCTACGGGATTAACGGTTACGAGTTCTACGGTCAGGATAGTTGGAAGATCAAGCCGACGTTTACACTGACACTTGGCTTGCGTTGGTCGCTCTTCTCGCCACCCTGGGAAACGAACAAGTTGCAGGTGCAGCCGACCTTCAATTTGGACAACTGGTTTCTCAACCGTGCGCAAGCAGGCCTCAACGGCGTCGCTTCTTTCAGAGATCCGCCGGTGGCTTTCGACTGGTCAGGAAAAGCGAATGGGCAGGCTGGCTATTACCCCTGGGATAAGAAGAATTTCGCGCCACGTGTGGCTTTTGCTTGGGCGCCGAGGCCAAGTGGGGGGCTATTCCACAGCCTCCTTGGAGAAGGAAAGACCTCGATCCGCGCTGGAGCCGGAGTGGTGTTTGACCGCTTCGGCCAAGGCATCGCGGATGACTTTAGCTCGGGTGGCTCTTTCGGACTCTCCACGGGGCTGACCAATCCCGCGGGATTCGAGTCGCCTTACAATGCGCCAAGACTCGCCGATATTCATACCATCCCGACAACGGACAAGAATGGCACCCAGATCTTCCTGCCGGCTCCGGCACCGAAGTTCCCTCAGACCTTCCCATCGGGGAATTTTTTCATTGGCTCGAGTATCGATGGGTCGTTAAAAACTCCTTATGCCTACACGTTTGATCTCTCTGTGTCACGTGAACTCCCATCGGGTTTCTCCCTTGAAGTTGCCTATGTGGGCAGGCTTGCGCGCCGCCTCCTGATGCAGTTGGATGTGGCCACGCCACTCGACTTGAAAGACAAAGCGTCCGGTTTGGACTATTTCACCGCGGTCACGGCGTTGGCCAAAATCTATCGTCAACAGCTCGCGAGCGGCAACTCAGCGCCCACGGCTAGCTTCGATCCATCGCAAGTGAGTCCGAAAGTCATGCAATATTGGGCAGACGTACTTCAGCCGCTGCAACCCGGCGACGCCTATTTGCTGGGTTCGTGCGGTGGCACCTCTACACAAATTCCGGTTGTGGCAGCCTTCGATCTGTTCTGCGGCAACAACCTGAACGAGACCACCGGGCTCCTTATCCTCGATTATTTCGGACTTGCCGGCGCTTCCGGTGCCTCCTACTTCCCGGCGGCTGGGGCCAGCCCGGACAACGCCTACCTAGCAGCCAACGGCGTGGGGTCGTACGCCTTTTACAACCCGCAGTACGCGACCCTTTACGTCTGGAAATCCATGGGAACTTCCAATTACAATGCCATGCAAGTTGACCTGAAACACAACTTTTCCCATGGAATTCAATTTGACTTCAACTATACATTCTCCAAATCAATCGACCTTGCTTCCGACGCGGAGCGGGTGGGCACAATCGGTGGAAACGGGGGACAGATCCAGAATGCCTGGAGCCCGTACCAGTTCCGCGGCGTCTCCGATTTTGACGCCACGCATCAAATCACAGCGAATTGGGTGGCGGATTTGCCATTTGGACGAAACAGGACCTTCGCTCGAAACGCGAACAAGGCGCTTGATGCCGTGATTGGCGGCTGGCAGCTTTCCGGCGTCGGCCGATGGACCAGCGGCTTTCCGTTCAGTGTTGGCAATGGGTTCCAATGGCCGACAGATTGGGACCTCTCTGGAAATGGTATTCAGACGGCGCCGGTCAAGACCGGTGCGTTCTATAACCCTGACCACATAGGGGAAGTCAATGTCTTTTCCAATTTGGCGAATGACGCGAGCGCGTTTCGCGAGCCGTTCCCCGGGGAAGCCGGTCAACGGAATAATCTCCGCGGCCAGGGCTTCTTCAGCGTGGATATGGGGCTTGCGAAGCGCTGGAAGATGCCCTGGAAGGAGAGTCACGGTTTGCAACTCCGGTGGCAGGTCTTCAACGTTACCAACTCCAGGCGGTTCGACCCCTTGAGCCTCAACTCCTTCCTGGATGTTTACGGCTCGACGTTTGCAGATTACACGAGGCTGTCAACCAAACCACGCGTGATGGAATTCGCGTTGCGGTACGAGTTCTAAGCGGTGGTCCAACATTTGCGGGCCTAAAATCCGTGACAACAGTCGACCGCCGGGGAGCGAAACTCTCCCGGCGGTTTTTTTTCATGTTCTCCAGAGCATGGTGAGGGAAGTGCAACGGGCGAGGAATCCGTGGTCGTTTGCAGGCTCTGCGCGTAAGAAAAATCGAAATTAAATCGAAATAACTTGACTTGACTTATTTAGGCAACTTGTTCTAAAAGCTACCTCAACGATAGATTTACCTGAGTGGTAGGTAAGGTTGCCCGGGGATCATTTACATTAATATATAAGGGTCCTGACTCGGCGGTGAGTCGGCATCGCTACTCATTTTTCCGGCACCTTCCTTCTAAGTTCTGATTTGTTCTTGAATCATGGTGCGCGAAAGGAGCAGTCTATGAAGCGGCCATTTCTCATTGTCAATTTCGCGGTGCTGGCTAGCGTGCTATTTTTTGCGTCGACGTTACAGAGCCAGACTGGGACCTCTGCCATAAGTGGAATTGTCACAGACCAACAGGGTAAAGGCGTGCCTGGCGCGAAGGTCACGATCACAAACATTGCGACCAACGCCACGCGCAGCGTGGAGTCAACGAATACAGGTGCGTATGTGTTTGACTTGATCAAGCCGGGCGATTACCGCCTTGAGGTCGAGGTCAAGGGATTCAGCAAGACAATCATCGACAATGTGCGAGCCCTAATCGGCAAGCAAACCGAGACCAACGCGCAATTGAGCGTAGGGACCATCAGTCAAGTGGTCGAGGTTAGGGCCAGCCTTCAAGACGCCGTCATCAACACACAGGATGCCTCGCTCGGCAACGTCTTCGACTCGACTCAGATTGCTCAGCTTCCACTGGAAGGGCGAAATCTGTCGGATTTACTCAGTCTGCAGCCCGGTACGACTCAGGAGGGCTACGTCACCGGGTCGCGTGCTGACCAGTCGAACGTTACACTGGACGGCGTGGATATCAACAACGCGCAAACTGGAAATGCCTCGATAGCCGCATCAGACAACAGTCAGGTGATCGGCCAGTTTGGGGGCAGTATCACGTCGGGCCCGGTTCTGCGTCTCAACTCGGAGGCGATAGAAGAGTTCCGCGTCACGACGGCGAATGGAAACGCAAACCAGGGTCGTTCATCCGGTGCACAAATCAATCTGGTTACGAAATCCGGTTCGAACAATTGGCATGGAGCGGCGTTTGAATTCTACCGAGGTACACCTTTCGAGGCGAACGACTGGTTCAGCAACGCCTCGGGGACTCCCCGTACGCCATTGGTTCGGAATACGTTTGGCGGGGCACTCGGCGGTCCGATCCTAAAGAACAAGCTTTTCTTTTTCTACAGTTACGAAGGCCGCCGTGACGCCACATCGACAGGTGTGACAAGAACTGTCCCACTACCGAATTTGGGTCAAGGCATCATCAACTATACGTATTGCACAGATGCGACCTGCAACACAACGCCGCAAGCCTCGCTCAATCTTGCTCAGAATCAGCAGGTGTATCAAGCGGCTGGCATAAACTCGGACGCGCTGGCTGCACTGGCTGCCGCCGCTGCTAAGTATCCGGCGAACGATACAACTGTGGGCGACCAGTTGAATACAAGTGGCTTCCGCTTCAACGCTCCCACGCCCGTAAAGCTAAACTCGCATATCGCAAGATTTGATTATACAGTGAACAGTAAACAGAATCTTTTCGTCCGTCTGAACTACATAGATGATCATCAGATTAATGCACAGTACTTCCCTGATACGCCTTCCCCAGGGGTGTGGAGCCATCCACGGGGATTGGCTGTCGGTCACACCTGGACCATCGGAAACAGGTGGGTGAATAATTTGCGGTACGGCCTAACGCGCCAGGCATTCACCCAAGGCGGTGACAGCAACGGGAATGACATCAGATTCCGTTTCGTGTTCCAACCCAATGGCGAAACCCACACACTCACCCGTGTGACACCCGTCCACAACATCACGGATGATGTTTCCTGGATCCATGGAAGGCACACCGTCCAGTTTGGAGGCAACATCCGGTTGATTAGCAACAGCCGTGTAGATTTCTCGAATGCGTTTGATAATGCGGTCACCAACCCTTCGTTTTATTTCGGTGCCGGCGACCATATTTCGAACGATTTCCAAAGCTACTTAAGCGCAAATCATCTGCCTGGCGATGATAGGCCTTGTAAGGATGCGAATGGGGTGACTATTAATCCCCCACCCTGCGACCAAGCCCTGAACTCAATCTCGGAAGTGCAAGCCGCGGCCACGGCCATTATAGGGAGGTTCTCGCAGTATACCGCGGACTTCACCTTCGGCAAGGATGGTAGTCTATTAGCTGCGGGTGTGCCCACTACCCGAGACTTTGCCACGCAAGTCTACGAGGAATACCTCCAGGACTCCTGGAAGATTCGTCCTCACCTGACCCTCACTTTGGGACTTCGTTACAGCCTGGAACGTCCCGTGTACGAGTCGAATGGGTTTGAAGTGCAGCCCACAGTGCCTCTTGGAACGTATTTTCAGGAGCGCCTCGCTGCCGCGGCTCAAGGCAACAATTTCAGCGACCCAGTCGTTATCAATCGCTCCGGCCCCGTCAATGGCGGAAAGTCGATGTACAACTGGGACAAGAACAACTTCCAACCGCGCATCGCCGTGGCTTGGTCTCCGAACTATTCTGGCGGGCTGCTGCACTCGTTATTTGGAGACAGCGGCAAATCAGTCGTACGTGGGGGCTTCGCCATAACCAATGACTACTACGGCCAGGCTCTGGCGGTGGACTGGGATTTGAATAACACCCTTGGGTTTACCTCGAACTATACGACCCCGGCGAATACGTATGATACCGTCGCCGGCAATCTGGCGCCCTCTTTTACCGGCTTCAATCAGGACATCCGGTCACTGCCGAATGTCGTCGTGCCTGCCAATCTACAATTCCCGTTGTCGCAGCCGATCGACGAGGGAGAACGCATCGAGACAGGCGTAGATTCAAGCCTACATGCTCCCACCGAGTACGTTTGGAATTTGACCTACGAGCGTCAAATGCGCGCGGGCACTACACTGTCCGTCTCTTACATCGGGCGAATGGCACGCAGCCTGCTGGCTCGCCGGGACGCCATGGCCTTCAACAACGTTCGTGATCCGAAGAGTGGGATGGATTGGTACACGGCCGCCACGATCCTGGAAAAGCAGCGCCAGCAAGACGTGAGTGCCACCCAGATCGCATCCATCCCGTTTTTCGATAACCTTTTCCCCGCTAATTTGGTGGACCTCTTCAATAATGATCCGAACATCCAGGCCGGCTTTCCTTCAACTTGGACGCCTACACAGGTGTTCTATGGGCTGCAGAGCCGGGGCGGGGGTGGGCACCCCACGAACCCATTTGCTTTTTTCTCTGGCAATGACTGGACAGATGCGGAAGCTCAGGTCGATATAGCCCTTTTCGATGCTGGGCTACCCACTCGGTTCATGCAGCCGCAATATGGAGCGCTATCCGCGTGGAGCACGATTGGGAATTCCAATTATCATGCTCTGGCGGTTTCGCTTCGGCAACGCCTTAGTAGTTTGACCTTGGACTTCAACTACACCTATTCCCACTCGTTAGATGACTCTTCCGGTTTGCAGACGGACTTTGGCTACGGCAGTCAAAACAACAGCGGCCCATTTATCGAGAATCCCATCCGCCAGCGGGACAACTACGCCGGCTCCGACTTCGATATCCGGCACGTCATCAACGCCTCCGCCGTGTGGCAGATGCCGTTTGGCAAGGGCAGGGCGCTTATGAACACGGACAATCGGGCGGTGCAGGCGGTCCTTGGGGGATGGCAACTCGCGGGCATCTTCCGCTGGAACACCGGGCTGCCGGTTGCATCACCTTTCGACGACGCTCGATGGGCAACGAACTGGAACGACCAGGCCAACGTCACTCCCATAAATCCGATCCACACTTGCCCAACCCGTATTGGAACGCCAGGCCCCGCTGGTACTGGTGCACCAAAACTCTTCGGCGGCAGCGGTTGCGATATCAAGACGATTTACCAGAATTTCCGCAACGCTTACCCCGGCGAAACAGGCCCACGGAATTACATTCGCCTCCCGGGATACACGAACGTGGATCTTGGGTTAGCGAAGACCTTCAACATGCCCTGGAGCGAGAAGCACCACCTCCAGCTCCGCTGGGATGTGTTCAACGTTGCCAACCATCAGAGTTTTGGATTGATTGACGGGACCCGCACGGGATCTGGTGTAGCCCGTGATCCAGCGTTACGCGGGCTGAACCCCCCGGACAACTGGTCAAACTTCACCCAGATTCAGGGCCAGCCCCGGGTGATGCAGGTGGGCGCTCGCTATTCGTTCTAGTCCGCGAAGCATTGACTTCAACCTGCCGCTGGAAGGCATCGGCCCTCCGGCGGCATTTCCTTTTTTGTGACGTAAGAGGGCGCGGATGGCTGGAGGGCGGCGGGAGGGCTCCGCCGCAGTCGGGAAATCGGCGCTGTGCGCAGGCACTCGTTCGCCCATAGAACCCACGCGAGAAACTTCGTCGGTGTAGCCCGCGCCGCGGAGCTATGTTAATCTGATGGTGCCGCTCGGGAGGAAGTTCACGCCTGAGCATGTCGGTCGGGGCGTAGCGCAGCCTGGCTAGCGCGCCTGGTTCGGGACCAGGAGGTCGATGGTTCAAATCCATTCGCCCCGACCATTATTTCCCCTCTCAATTCAATGCTTTACGCTGCGTTTTCTACTGTGACTTCTGGCCCGGATTTGGGTACAACAGGTACAACTGAGGGGTTTTTCGTAGAAAGCGTAAAACCCAACCCAACCTTCTCCGCTACTTCTTTTCTGTATTCCACGTCTTCCCGGAGCTTCGAATACCCGTCCGTGACCGTCTCGTCCGCATGACCGAGCCAGTAACGAATGATTCCGGACGAGATAGGTGTCAAAGAAGATCGTCCGTGGCGGAGCAAGGTGTGAAAACTCAGGCCTCAGTTCAGTCTCGGCGATTCGGCCTGTGACCCATGCCTGGTAAAGACCTTCAAAGCGCTCGCCGTGAAACCGAAGGCGTGCATCGTTCAAAAACTCAAAGTCCGTCGCCACCGGCACAACGTATTCATGGTTCTCCCACTTTCGGCGGACTTCGAAGTAACGAAGCACCTCGCTGGATACGTCGGATTCGAGTGGCTGCTTAACGCTGGCGCGGAAGCGATCTTCGGCGCGGCGAAACTCCGTGGCCCGCAGCGCAATGTAGAGCAGGCGAAAGGTCTTCAAGTGGCGGAAGAGTCCTTGATAGGCCCCGAGATGCGCGACAAAACTCCATGGGCTTCTCGTGCCGGAATCCACGTACCCGAATGTCACCACGGGCGAGGCACCCGATAAGGGAGCTGCGAGAAAGAGTGGGAACTTATCCACAAAATAGCGAATGGTGGGATGGCTGCCAGGACCGCCCTCGTAAACCTTCGCTGGGAGAACGTCCTTCGGAACGGCGAGAGATTCACAAAAGAGATTGACCTTGTCGTTCTCGGTTTCAAGAAAGTCGTGCGCTTGGTTCTCAAGGAGAAAGTCCATTTGCACGAGACGCGTGCGGATGTAGTCGAACGAGTGCCGGCGACGATTGCGGACGTTGTCCTTATCGATGGGCCCGTAGACAAGCCGAGAAAACAGATGAAAGACTGACCCTGCGCCCATGTAATCGCGCACGGTGGCGTGTGCGTGCTTCAGGAGTTTTTGTGCGAAGGTCATGGAGCGCTTTCCCCGGCTCACCCCGGTGAAGGTGTTGAAGTGACGCATGGTGAAGTAACCTGAGTGCGTCGCGACCACGTAAAGGAAACGCGCCTCTGGTTCTGTGTAGCCGAGAGCGGCAATTCGGTCGATTTGATCCTGGGGCATTTTCATAGCGACAAAATCTCCGCCGTCAATTCACACAGATCCAGAACGCGCCGGAGGTTCGACACTTCGCTGGCATGGCCGTAGATGGAGAATCCGGCGCGGACTTTTTCCGCGAGATGCCGTCCGCGGTAACGGCTCGTGACAAGTTCGATGTCCACACGGGCCCGCTCTCCATCTGGACCAGGCCTTGCCGGATGAGGTTTTCGACATCGGGCCTCATTCGGCCTTTGTCGCTGCCATAGGCGAACTCTGTCAGGTCCTCCTGAGCAATGGCGCGAAACTTACCAGCTTCGACCATCGTCGCGATTTCCGAGGTCCGCAGACGATAGGTCCGGCCCCGGATTTCGTAGACCTGGCGCAGCCCAGGCGAGCGAGCCGCGCCGGGATCGGTATGGGAGCCTGCCCCCTGGGCACGCTCTTCCCGCACCTGGTCAGGCGACTCGTCATTGCGGTATGGCTGTTGGGCGTTGTGTTCGCGCTCCTCGAAGACCTCGCGCGACCCGATGAATTCCTCGGGTTCGTAGCCGCGGGCCATTTCAGTCGGACTCCTCTTCAGACCAGGGCGCGGGCAGCTCGGTCCCGCCGGTGTGAAGCTGTTTGTCGAGATGGGAGAGTTTTCGCCCGTTATCCTTTGGGAAGAATTTGCGGATGAAAACGAAGGCGGCAGCAAAGACGGTGACCGACAGGAGAGCGATGTAGGTCAGGCTGGGTGTCGCATATTCGTGCCAAAGAACCAGCTTGTAAGGGATGAAGAATTTCAGTTCACCCATGAGCCAGAAAACCAGGGCCAGCAGGAGGGCAAAGGTGAAAAGGGCGTTTGCGATCATTCTTGGTTCCTTTCACTGGGAAATTTCAAAAGCATTTACCCAAAACTCCCTGAGGCTTGGGAGCACGGCTGTCAGCGGAGGCTCTCCAGTAGGGCACCGTTTATTCCCGCGGCGACCCCCTATGGAAAGGACTGTGGCGTAAAAGAGGGCCAGAGTCGGAGTGGAAAGACGAATGTGGCGCGCTGAGGTTGGGCTGTCCCTGGAGCCACACGAGTGCCAAATCGCCGGTGACAGAGTCCCGAATGTTGCCAGCAAGCTCCGATGAATCACCGATATCTGTTGCTGTTTCGGCGTGCCCTACCGGGGCGAGGGGTGCAGCGAAAATTGGCCTCTAGTATTTTTTTTCTTATGTGGATTTTGGGTAGAAACGGATAACTGGCGAAAAAGAAGCCGTCCTGGGGATTCCGGACGATGCCGATCAGTGTTCCGCGGCATGTCCCTTGCCAAAACATTGCCTGGGATGAAAAATGACGATTCTCGGGAGAGAAGACCTGAATACAATAATACAATCATTGCTTCCACCGAGCAGGGAGACTTTGGAGGTCAGGAACCCATCTGCCCGTACAGCACACATATATAAGGACTTGACCCGAAGCTACCGCGGACGTCCATAGGAGCGCGCCCAATCGCCGGTGTCAGGGTTACCAATGTTGTCAAGCAAGTTCCGATGAATCACGGAGATCTGTTGACGCGTCGGTGCGCTCTACTGGGACGAGGAATCCAGCAAGAGTTGCCTTCTACTATTACCTATAGCCAAAAATTCCGTGGAAGTGCTCAAAGATAAAGTGCTCACACGTTCTGCAGAATTCTTTGGTTTTTTTCGACTGTGCTTATGGACAACCACGTTCAGCAGGGAAAGATGGGTTCACCAGATGAATACGTTTTCAACCCGATGTAACTTTGTTACAGAGACAGGTTCACTTCGTAAAATTTGCGCTAAGTCATATCCCAGGCAAATGTGTGCTGTTTGAGAATCGTCTGCCTCCCAGTCAGAAACGGCGTTCGAGGAGGTGACTGGCCATGTCCTCGAACCGGACGCTTGGCGCGACTGCAAGTTAGTGCGGAGCGAGCCCAAGTGGCAGAATAACTTCCGGACAGCCCGTCAGTCTGCGCGTGATCCGGGCACAATCGCAAAAAGTCTCAGGACTTACCACTTTTCCCGTGAATGCACGCGACGTTTAACGCGAAGCGAGGCATTCGCACCGCGTTGCAGCGCCAGATGATGCATGATATTGTGCACGCCCATGCGAACCAACTTGTGGATTGTGGTGGTTTTGCTCATCAGCGCTCTACACGTCCTCGCCGCCGATAAAGGTGAGCTGCAACAACGCCGACAGCGCGCCGCGGCCGCCTTCCACGATGGAATCCTCCTGGTTCATGCAAGATCAGTGCTCGAGATAACCAGCGACGGATTTCGCCAAGATCCTGCCTTTTACTACTTCACCGGCCTGGAAAACATCGCCAGCGCCCTTCTCGCAATCGACGGGCCAACCGGCCAGTCGTGGCTCTTCCTGAGTTCTCCGGCGCACTCGTCGGCATTGGCGGAATCAATGGATCCGCGATCCGCCAAGAGTCTGCAGCCTGAGGTATCTCCTGGTCCCGAAGCTGCCAGGCGATTGGGCATTGACCACGTGGGGGACTGGTCCGAACTCGAAGACTTCCTGGCACGACACGGAAGCTCGTCGTCGACACTTTATTACGTCGCGCAACGGTTTTCACTGGAAGAAGTGCCTCCCAGCGTCGCGGCTGGAAAGACACCCGAAGCGCCGTTATGGGCCATCGCCGTCGCGAAGCAGCGGCCATCCTCTCAGCTCAAAGGAGTCGCTGGCCGTGTCTATGCTCTCATGGCGGTACAAAGCGAATCCGAGATTGCTGCATTGCGCGCCGCGGGCAAAGCCACCGTGCCGGCAGTGATGGCCGGCATGCGGGCTATTAGGCCACGCGTATCACAGCGCACGGTCGAAGTCTCAGTCGAGAACGCGTGCTGGCAGCAAGGCGCCCATGGTGTTTCATTCTGGCCCTGGGTAATGGCGGGGGAGAATGGCGTGTTTCCTCGACCGTGGGCTTCCCTCATTCGTTACGACCATTTGGACACTGCTATGCAAGCAGGGGATTTAGTTCGCCTCGATGTTGGTTGTGAATGGGAGCATTATCAGGGCGATCTGGGCCGGACGGTCCCCGTGTCGGGTCGATACAGCGATGAGCAACGCGAAACCTGGAACATCTTTGTTGCGGCCTACCGAGCTGGTGTTCAAACGTTGCACGAGGGCACTACCGTAGACCAAGTGTTTGAAGCATGGCGCAGCGAACTCCTGAATCACCGCAGTTCTGCAAAAACAGTGGTGGCACGGCAGGCGATTGACAAGTGGTCGAAGCGGGAGAACGTTCCTTTCTGGGGGCCACATACGATCAATCTCGACGCCGGTTTCATCGATGGACCATTGCGCGCAGGAATGACAATCGCGTTTGAACCGATTGCCGCGATTGATGGGCAGGGTTTCTATCTGGAAGACATGTTTCTCATTACCAAGAACGGAGCGGAGCTACTCACGCCCGGCGTACCATACTCCGCCGAAGAAATCGAAGCAGCTATGCGTTAACTGGCACCGACCTCCATCCGATCGTTTAGGTTTCAGCGATTGCGAGCACGGCGTTCATCGGTGCACGGTGGACCCGACGATTCTGGTCGTGCGGTCGGCAAGTGAGTAGTAATTTGGTTCCTTCATGTTTCCCCTCATCCATTCACAACCGCACGCGATCTGTTAAAAGGAATGTCAATGAATGGATTCCGGGGAGATACCTGCTAGCATTGACGGCGCCCTACACCCAGCCGTTCGTGAGTTTCCGGTGGCAAAGAGGAAAAACAGATGCCGCACAGAATAGGCAACGCGACGATCCTGGCCTGTCTCCTAGGTTTGCTGCTAGCGGTTGCTTGCCCTGCAATCCGCGCTCAGACCGAGATTATTTACGAGCTGCGCTATTCGGCCCCCGGAGACCGAGTGTCCATGAAAATATCGCCGCGTGCATTGATTGCGGCGCCAGCCACTTTGGTTATCCCGCGAACCTACCCAGGGGGTTACTCGCAGGTGTCGTACGACTCTTTCATGGAAAATGTCACTGCCGTTTCGCAAGATGGAAAAACTCTGACGTGCACGAAGGAGGCGGATGGGCCGCGATGGAAAATCGGACAGAAGGGGGAAAACATAGCCCGCATCGAATATCAGGTTGATATCACCAACATGGAAAATCAGCTCCTGTCAGCGGTGGATACTTCCAAGGTGCGACCGGGATACCTTGGACTTCTCGGCTATTCGATATTCGCCTATGTCGAAGGTCTGGAGCGAGATCCAATCACGTTACAAGTGAGAGCACGGAAGGCTGGCCGGTGGTGACAACCCTTGATCCGCTTGTGGAGGCCCCGAAGTCAACCGCACGTGCCGAGGCCGCAGACTACTACGCGCTGGCTGATTCCGAAGTCTTGCTCGGCACAGATCTTCAATTGCGCAAGTTGGGAGGGAAGATCGGGCTGATTATGGCGGTGTATGCCGAGGATGAGGAAGATATCGCTGCGGATGGAGAGCTGGCACGCGAAGCCCTTGATCGGGTGCAGGAATACTTTGGGGATACTCCTTTTGCCACATACACGGTTCAACTAGAACTGCTGCGTCCGATTGCAGGCCACGATTATAACTTCAGCCAGGAACATATCGACAGCGGAACATTTAGCTTGTCCGCCGACCGCGCGATCACCGTCAAGTCTTCGTCGAAGCAGCGTGAGACCAACCTTTTTAACTATGCTCATCACATGGCCCACTCCTGGATACCGAAGCGCGCGTATGGAGTAGGGTATCGGCCGTTTACATGGGAAATGGCACCGGTAATCGACACGATTTGGTTCAATGAGGGCTTTGCGCGGTACGCTGCTCTCGAAGCGCTGGTGGCCGGAATGCCCGCGGCAGATGGCAGAGCGTTTCGAGACGATCAATTGTCCGGCTTTCACGGAATCATTGATAGCGCGCCTCCATTTCTTCGACACATGCCAATGGTCGTCCTCTCCCGTGAGGCCTCCTTTCTGTACAGTAGTGACTTTCGCACCGGTATGAACGTATTTGCCCGGGGAGCCCTCATGGCGGCAGAAATGGATGAACACATCCGATTGAAAACGCGAGACAAGAAAAGCTTGCGTGATGGTTTGCGAGCCCTGTTATCATGGAGCGCCCGCAACCAGAAACCGTTTCAGATCGAGGATATGCCGACCCTATTATCGAAAGCAACCGGCGTGAACGTGCGCGACACATTAGATCGCTGGATGGCTCCACAACCGTAAGCCGTGTCGAATGTTGTGGATATACGGAACCGGGAATCGCGGCCTGGTTACAGATATAATTCGTGCTTTCTCCTTGGTTCCCAGATGACAAGAATTTCGACTTTCGGGTTTTATTCCGATTTTATTTTTATTCTGTTGACAGATCCAGTAAACAAGAGCAGCATCGTGTCACTTTTCTCGATTAGGTCCCCGATCGATATTTCCTGAAAATAGCAGCACGTTGGCGGATCAAGCAGAGGTTGCCGCTAATGTTTCGTTCCTTTAGTCGAAGAAATCTTTTCGCAGAAGCAATGGTCGCTACTCCGCTGGCGCGATGGCTGGACACTTTTCTCCCTACTCCCGAAGTGACTAAGGTCTCTAGAACTCAAGCCACATTCGAACTGCGAAAACTCGCTGCCCTTGTTCAAAGCAAGCGGCCGATCGCGTCAATGGTTTCGAATGGCGATGAAAACAATCTCCCAAACCGAATCGCGTGCTTTACGAAGGGCTTGCCCCAGAACCAATTCGGTGAGGTTGAATCAGGGGCTTACGACGCCCTTCTCGTTGCGGTCAAGTCGGGTAAACATGCCCCTTACCGTATGAACCATAGGCAAAGAGTGAATGGGCCCCGGAAAGGGCAGCGGACGCAAGTACACGAAATCTTGTGCCTTCACTGTACAGCGGGAAATGAGCCTGCATAAAGGAGAAATGAAATGTCCGAAACCAGTAAGAAGACTGCCATGCTTCGGCGATTGGAGAAACTCCTGGATAGAGTACGTTCTTCAGCACGGGCAAAACCGCAACCTTCGTCCGGACTCGACCGACGGGACTTTCTTCGTATGGGCACCCTAACCGGGGCCGCCGCCTCACTCGGCGGTCTCTCAGCTCTTCCAGCCGCCGCTGCCGTTGACCGATCTCCCGTTGCCTCGGCTCCCAGCAGCCTCAACGAGGTCACCATCCTCGAACTGCAGGCGCGGATGAAAGGCGGTGATCTCAGCGCGGTTGAATTGCTGAACTACTATCTCAGGCGAATCCATCTGCTTGATGAGACCGGCCCAGGGGTCAATTCCATCATGGAGCTGAATCCGGACGCGCCAGCGATCGCACGGCATATGGATGCCGAGCGCCGGCGGGGAATCATCAGGAGCCCGCTGCATGGAATCCCGATCTTGCTCAAGGACAATATCGACACTGGCGACAAAATGCAGACTGCCGCCGGTTCGCTGGCTCTCGTGGGCACGCCGGCGCTTCAGGACTCGACGGTTGCCGCCAAGCTGCGGGCAGCCGGCGCCGTCATCATGGGCAAGACCACGCTCAGCGAGTGGGCCTACTGGCGAGGATCCCCGGCTACCAGTGGCTGGTCCGGCCGTGGAGGGCAGTGCAACAACCCCTACATCATCGACACGAGTCCTCTCGGCTCTAGTTCGGGTTCGGGCGCTGCCGTTGCGGCCAACTTCACTGCCGGATCGCTCGGGACCGAAACCGATGGTTCGATCTTAGGCCCCGCGAACAACAATGCCGTGGTGGGTATCAAGCCGACGCTGGGGCTGACCAGCCGTGCGGGCGTTGTGCCCATCTCTCACAACCAGGACGTTGTCGGCCCGCACGGCCGCACCGTGTCCGACGCGGCCGTTGCACTCGGAATTATTGCGAGCCAGATCCCGGATCCTCGGGATCCCGCAACTTTCGCCAATCGCAACAAGGTGTTCAGCGACTACACCCAATTCCTGGATCCAGATGGTTTGAAGGGTGCTCGCATTGGAGTGATGCGTAACGGCGTTACGGGCGGGAGTGCGAAGACCGACGCCATCTACGACACCGTGATTCAGGCCATGAGCGATGCCGGCGCGACTATTGTCGATCCCGCTGACATTCCGACAATCACCGACATTATTGCGTTCGGGTCGGAATTCGTCGTCCTAACCTATGACTTCTTGCGTGACCTGAATGCTTACTTGGCCACGCGAGTGGGCGTTCCCATCAGGACGCTGGCCGATGCCATCGCGTTCAACGAGGCCAACGCCGATGAAGAGCTGCAATATTTCGGCCAAGAACTTTTCTTGTTGGCTCAGTCGGATCCATTTACTCAGGCGGACTACCAGGCAGCACTGGCGGACGAGCGAATGATTGGTGGACCGCAGGGGATCGACGCTGCTCTCCAGCAGTTTGGAGTCGACGCACTGGTGTCGCCCACCGCGTGGCCGGCATGGACGACCGATCTGATCAATGGCGATCACTTTCTTGCGGAAGGCAGTACGTCGCCAGCGTGCATCGCAGGGTACCCGGCAATCAACGTTCCGATGGGGAATTCCTTTGGGCTGCCCGTCGGCATTACCTTCACAGGGACGGCGTTCAGCGAACCGACACTGATTAAATTGGCCTCTGGCTTCGAGCACGTGATTCAAGCGCGCATTCTGCCGCAGTTCCTGCCCACGCTGCACGCTAATAGGCCCGGATCCGACCTGAAAGTGAACACGGTAGAGCAAGCTATTACAACACGGAGTTCGGCAGCTTCACTTAGGTCGAACACCATAATTAATAAACCCAATGCGATACGCCTGCGCATGATGTGAGATGGAGCGGCGTAGCGAGTACCCAACGTCCGCTACGCGCCAACCCCACGCGCGTGGGACGCTGCCCTGAGCGCTTACCGAGACTGCCCTCAGTGGTCCTTTGATGGTTGAGAGTATCGGTAGGGCAACCCTTTACAACTGGCAATTACCAAACAATGGAAGGAGCTTATTGGAAATCCAGGTACAAGTTAGGTACAACTAAGAGGGGGGAAATAACGCTTCTTGTCCCGTAAGCGACGCCATATAAAGCGTTTATGGGAT
>Ga0209158_1001102_pt1 | contig 18506 bp, 15 predicted proteins | sample GraSoiAngelo_140_FD_185897 | JGI IMG/M metagenome (GOLD analysis project Ga0209158, IMG submission 185897) | Grasslands soil microbial communities from the Angelo Coastal Reserve, California, USA - 14_0929_12_30cm (SPAdes) (version 2) | ecosystem: Environmental > Terrestrial > Soil > Grasslands ...
CCGGCGATAAAGCTTTGCTCAACGCGCAGCCCATCATGATCGATTGCAACAAGGGCAAAGTTGCCCTCGGCCACAACGGCAATCTCACCAACGCCGCCGAATGGCGCCGCAAGCTCGAGCATCGCGGCTCGATTTTCCAGACCAACAGCGACACCGAAGTCATCGTCCACCTGATTGCGCGCTCGCAAGCCCGAAATCTTTCCGGCGCGCTGGGCGATGCCCTCAATCAAGTCGAAGGCGCGTATTCGCTGGTGATGTTGACCCAGGATGAGTTGTACGCGGTGCGCGATCCCCGCGGTTTCCGTCCGCTCGTTCTCGGAAAGCTGACCACGCCCGGCGGCTTCGTTTCATGGCTCGTCGCGTCCGAAACGTGCGCGTTCGATCTCCTCAACGCCCAGTACGTCCGCGAAATCGAACCCGGCGAAATGGTCCGCATCTCCAAATCCGGCATCGAGTCCATTCACTTCGCGCCGCAAAAGCCGCTCCAGCAGTGCATTTTCGAGCACGTCTATTTTTCTCGCCCCGATAGCATTATTTTCGGCCGCTCCGTCAACGAAAGCCGCGAGATGCTGGGCCGCCTGCTCGCGCGCGAACATCCGGTCGACGCGGACATCGTTGTTCCCGTGCCCGATTCCGGCGTCCCTGCCGCGGTCGGCTACGCGCTCGAATCCAAAATCCCTTTCCGCATGGGCCTGATCCGCAATCATTACATTGGCCGCACGTTCATCGAGCCTTCGCAGGCCATCCGCAATTTCGGCGTAAAACTAAAATTAAATCCGATCCGCGGCCTTATCGAGGGCCAACGCGTCATCCTCGTCGACGATTCCATCGTCCGCGGCACCACTAGCCGCAAAATCGTCCGCATGGTCCGCGAAGCCGGCGCGAAAGAAGTCCACGTGCGCATCAGTTGCCCGCCGACGATTTCGCCGTGCTACTACGGCGTGGACACCCCCACGCGCGAAGAATTGATTGCTTCTTCCAATACGCCGGAAGAAATCTGCAAATTCCTCGGCGCCGATTCCCTCGGCTATGTTTCGCTTCCGGCACTTCGCCAAGCGCTCAGCGACACCGAAGGCAAATTCTGTACGTCTTGTTATACGGGTGTTTACCCGACCGATCTGGTGCAACTGGAAGTTGGGAAAGGCGCGCCGAACGGAAAATCCTGCGACGCGGCAAACGGAAGCGCAAGCGACTCCGTAGCCGCCGAGCACCCAGTGGCGGTGGAACGTGAAAGCTGACAAAAAGAAATCCCAAGAAGAAGAGAATGTGCCGGTGAAAACCAAGATTCAGCGCGAAGTCATCGCATGGTTCTGGGTCGGCCTCGCCTTTCTTCTTATCAATGGCGCGGTCGGCCAGGCGCGCGTCATCCCCTCGGGCTCGATGGAAAGCACGCTGCTTATCGGCGACCACCTCATCATGAGCCGCATCGGGTACGACGCAGGCGTGCCCTTCACCAATTTGCACGTCCCGCTCTGGCGCAGTCCCAAGCGGCAGCAAGTCATCATCTTCAAGCCGCCCTTTGCGCCGGACCAGCCGGACTATGTGAAACGTGTCATCGGGCTCCCCGGCGACACCGTGGACATTCATGACGGCGCTGTGTGGGTCAACGGGCAAAAGCTCGTGGAAAAGTACACCAGCGGCCTCAGCGAGCCCTACGAATTGCATACGCCTTACAAAGTTCCCTCTGATTGTTATTTCGTTATGGGAGATAATCGCGCGAATTCCTACGATAGCCGGTTCTGGGGCTGCGTCCCTCGCAATTACATCATCGGAACGCCCGTGATTATTTACATGTCGCTGGATGTTTCGCCCGAAGCCTGGGAGCCCGGCCAGATTCGCGAACGTTTTTTTGCGTATGCCAACGCCCTTCTGCATCCTGGGATCGTGCGCTGGAAGCGCATTTTTCACACGTTTTAGTTCGTCTTGATAGGCAATAGCAGTCGGCAGCAAACGCCGCCGCCCACCGCGGTGTTCGAATGAATTCCTCGAAGTGAATTACGGGCTGCGAACTTTGCCCGAATCGGTAGCGGAAACGGGAGCGCCCAGGTTTCTCATGAAATATGCCGATGCTGGGGTGAATATCGCCGTCGCGGACGACGCCAAGCAGCGCATCCGGCATCACGCCAGCCGCACTTTCACACCCGGCGTCCTTGGCGGCATCGGCAGCTTCGGCGCGCTCTTCGCGCTCGACCGCAAAAAATGGAAAGAGCCCGTGCTTGTCTCCAGCGCGGATGGCATCGGCACAAAACTGAAAGTCGCCATGGCCATGGGCGTCCATTCCACCGTCGGCGGCGACCTTGTCAACCACTGCATCAATGACATTCTCGTGCAGGGCGCCGAGCCGCTTTTTTTTCTGGATTATCTCGCGATGGGCAAGCTCGATCCGCAGGTCGTCGAGCAGCTCGTCGAAGGCATGAGCCGCTCTTGCCGCAAAGCGGGCTGCGCTCTCATCGGCGGCGAAACCGCGGAAATGCCCGGGTTTTATCCTCCTGGCGAATACGATCTCGCCGGATTCATCGTCGGCGCCGTCGAACGCAGAAAGCTCCTCACCGGCAAGAACGTCACGCCCGGTGACACCCTGCTCGCGCTCCCCTCGGCCGGTCTTCACACCAACGGGTATTCCCTCGCGCGCAAACTCATTTTCGAAGTCGCCCGGCTGAAGCCGGACACCTACGTCGCCGAAGTCGGCAACAAGATCGGCGCCGAGCTTCTGAAACCGCATCTCTGCTACGCTCCGGCTTTGAAAAACATCGTCGCGCGCGGCTGGCTGTCGGCGATGGCGCACATTACCGGGGGTGGCATTCCGGGGAATCTCCCGCGTGTGCTTCCCAGCGGCGTGAAAGCCGAAATCGATTTGGCCTCCTGGCCCGTGCCGGCCATCTTCAAATATCTCGCCCAACTCGGAAAGATAGATACCGATGAGCTGCTTCAGTCTTTCAACATGGGCGTTGGTATGATTCTCGTCGTACCACCGAAAAATGTGCGTTCCGTCGAAGCTGACCTCAAAAAGCGCCGCGAAAAATTCTTCCGCATCGGCCGCATCGAGCGCAGCGAATCCGGCAAAGCCCGCGTCGCTTACGCCGGTTCCCTCCAAATGAAGTAAACTCATGTTCGTTGGCAGGAGCGGGAAAATGGCCTGCCGACCAGGCCCTGGCTCTCACGAAGCTCACCCGCAGCATTGCCCTGCGTCCAACCGATCAAGGACGCCTTTGTTCTAATCGTCAGGAGGTAGACCGTGAATTCCACGAACTCAGAAATTCAAATCTTGGCTGTGCGTGTCGAGAGACTTGAAGCGCAGAACCGTCGGTGGAAGCTGATTAGTGCTCTTTTTGCACTTTCGGGCGTTTCGTTGGTTCTAATGGGAGCAAAACCCGCCGATCGCATCGATCCGCCTATGGTTCGCGCTAGCACTGTCGAAGCGCAGGAGTTCATCCTGAAAAACGAAACGGGCCACATTTGTGCCCGGCTAAGCCTCAACCTACCGATCAAAACGGTGAAGCAGCCGAATGGCCGCATGTATTTGATAGGGCCGAATCAAGGCATCCCAGGCCAGGCGGCGCTCCAGTTCTACGACGACAAAGGCGATGTGCTGTGGACCGTGCCGTCAATGACACAATTCCTGCCGGCGAAATAATCCGTGGCGCCTTCCGGTAGCTCCGTGGTCGCGGTCCCGCGCGACCGATATAGTAGTCTGCGCGAGCGCGCTTAGGTGTAGCTTGGATGCCGCGCCGCAGCGCGAAGAGGTAATTCGCGCTTGAGCTTGCGCAGCCACCGCAGCTCCGTTCCAAACTGCTCGATCATCAGCTCAATCATCCACACGGCCTCATGATAACGATGCTCGACCTCCTCGAGCACGCTCTTGAGCGTTTCCTCTTCCCGCGCCAGCTCCCGCTTCAAGAACTCTTCTCGCCGCTGAACTTGTTTTTCGATGGCGCCCGGCCGCGCCAGCCAGGAGAGCGCGACCCACGTGAGAAACGGCGGCCGTTCCCGCTGCATCGTCCACTCTTCGAGCTCCAGCGCATTCGCCAGTGCCGCGCTGCCCTTCGCCGTCGTCTCAAAGGTGCTGCGCTCCGGCCCCGCCGCCGGCTCGTCCGATTCCGAAGCGCGAATCATCCCCGCCCGCGCCAATTTTTCCAGCGAGTAGTAAACCTGCGGCCGTGAAATCCCCGCCCAATCCCGGATCTCCCTCCGCTCCAGCTCCAGGTTCGCCTGGTACCCATGCATCGGCCGCTCTGCCAGCAGGCTCAGCAGCACCAGATCCGGCGTAGTCAGCGCCAACTTTCTCCGCGCGCGCGCAGTTCTTCTCGGCCTCTCTGCGCTCCTCAGCGCTCTCCGCGTCTCCGCGTTGTCTTTTCTTTTCATCCTCCTCCCGCTTTTATCCTTGCCTCAGGGTCATCCGGAGCCCTTAACTCTTTACTTCATTACTTCGTTGTTTCCTTTGATTGCTCCACCACCACCACTGGCACTTCTCCGCATCCAGCCGTGGATTCCGCGCCTGCGCCACCGCTGCCCAAAACACGTCCAGCACGCAGATATCCTGATGCCGCCCCGCCACACGCCCCAGCTTTTCATACAGTTTCCGCGGGTTCTGCCGGGCCAGCTGCGCCACGCTGCGAATCCCCAGCAGCTCGAAGTCCCGCAGCATGGCGGGTCCAATCGAAATCAGATCGGCGAGTTGACGGGCAGCTTTGGCCATAAAAATCTCCTTGACTTGCCTTTTTGCATCCTCTATCCTAACTAGTCTAAATGAGACTACTGTGACCGTCAAGGAGAATCTTCACCATGCGCCTCGCCGCCATTCCCTTTGCAGCCTTCGCGCTGTCTCTCGGTTTCGTGTTCTCGCAAGCCAATCCATCTCAGGAGATCAAGTCCATGAACGTCAAGCGCATCACCCCGGTTCTGCTGGTCAAGGAAATCGAGCCTCTCATCCCCTTCTGGGTAGATCGCCTCGGCTTCACGAAAACCATCGAAGTCCCCGACGGCAATAAGCTCGGCTTTGTGGCATTTCAGAAAGGCGCCGTCGAAGTGATGTACCAGACCTATTCGAGCGTGGAAAAAGACGCGCCTTCCTCTATGTCCGCCGGAGCCGGGAAAGGTCCTACCTACCTCTACATGGAGGTGGACAACTTCGACGCCGTCCTCGCCGCCATGAAGGACGTAAAAATCGTCATGCCCGTCCGCACCGCCTTTTACGGCATGAAGGAATTCGCCGTCCAGGACCCCGGCGGCCATTTCATCACCTTTGCCCAGCCTGTCCCCGTCCCTCACAACTAAAACGCATCCTGTAACCGGGCCACCAAACGCCTGGTGGTGAAGAGGGATTTATCGCCCGTTGTCGCGCAAAGCCAAAAGTTTGCAACCTTTAGGCGCCTCATATGCTTCCTATGCCTAAGAAATTGGCACCCCAAGGTGCAGGCAACTGGGTGCGGTGCTGGAGTCGAATGATATGATCTCCTGCAATGCGACCCGGACGTTACGAAAGGTCGATGTCGGATGGCTTGGCAGCTCACCGTAACCCGAACAGGCATTCTTGTTTTTGCACTAATCGTGGTCTTTGGCGGCTCAGCTATCTTGTTTCGAGAACGCTCAACTGATTTTCTTCACGACGATGTCTTTTATGCTGATAGCGCTCGTTCCCTTATGCAGGACGGGTTTTATGGAATAAACGGACGTTCTGAAACTAGTCAGCCGCCAGGCTTGCCGGCGTTACTTGCGATTTTGTTCGCTATTTTCGGCTACAGCCATGCGATTTGTCTGTGCGCCATGGCTGTTTTTGAGATGCTCGGTTTCCTGGCTAGCTACGAGCTTCTCTCGAATTATCTGCCTAAGCTTGTCGCCGCTAGCATTTGCATCTTGCTCATTTCGTCTCCGGTCTACTTCTCAATGGCTGCAGCCTTGGTGAGCCCTTGTTTCCCATTTTTTTTTACAATGGTCATGGCACTGTTGGCCTTCGAGAACTATGAGAAGGCGTCCGCTCCAGCCGTTAGGGTCATTTGGGGACTGGTGCTTACCACGGCGATGGCAGCATCGCTCATGATTGCTTCCGCTGCAATTGCGCTATTGGGCGCAATAGTAGCGGTAATCGGTGTAACTTCTTTCAGGGACAGACGCGCTGGTTTGACCCGCTTGCGAAGGCTCTTGCCGATTCTCTTGGTCGGATTCGCGGTTCAGGGTCTATGGATGCACCGCAAACCGGCTCCTCTGGAATGGCCTCTACCCGGTTATCCCGCTCCATACCTGGAACAACTTAAAGTCAAAAGTGGCAATTACCCGGAGCTGGGGATGGCGACTCTGGGCGATATTCCCACTAGAATCGTGACGAACGTCTTCGCTCAATCAGACCTGCTCGCACGCCTGGTTCTGCGTCACGGGGTCAATCTGTCCAAGACATTTCTACTAGTTGTTCCAGTTTTGCTCGTTGCCGTCGGATGGACATACTCCATCTGGCAGGCTAGAGGAGAGAGAACACTTGAATGGTATTTTGCTGGTTATGAATTCATTTATCTGCTCTGGCCTTGGAAAATGGAGCCTAGATTCTTTCTTCCGGTTGTCCCGCTGGCGTGCTTTTATGTTTGGAAGAGTATCAAGGCGATGCATATTGTTGCCGTCGCAAAGCCCCGCATCCTGGGAGCTGTCTGGTTTCCTTTGGGCTCGCTGCTCGGGATTTCTGGTTGGCACTGGATATACACGCACTGGCGCGAGGGCATGGGCCAGTGGCCGGACGAGCTGATGGCGCCTATCTGGTGTGTTTCGGCCATTTGCGCTGCCTGGATGGCGTACACTGGGCGACCGCCTTCGTTCTTGGACTCGTATTCTGAAATAGCAAAGTGGTTTAGACGCCCCCTCGGAACCTTGCAAGTCAGTCTCTTGCGTCTATCTCAGTACGCTGGCTATGGGATTGTGGCGATTCTTTTCGCGATAGGTGTTGCCGGTCTACGCGACATCAAGATTGACCAAACGCCAATTTTATCCATGCACGTCGGCCCTCACGGCAACTTGGTAATTCCACAGATTAGCCCTGCCTTGAACGCCAGCTTTCTCAACGCGGTCGCGCCGGAAGTAGAGAGCGGGCTGTGGATTCGCTCCCACACCCCCATCAACTCGATTGTCATGGCGAGACATGTGCCAACGGTGTACCACTACGCCGAGAGGAGAGTTGTATGGTTTGCTCCGATTTCAAATCCGGACGTTTTGATGCAAGGCATTTCAAGGTACAAGGTCGATTACGTGATCGTCATAAAGCACACTGACCCCTACTATCTGCCTGACGATGATTACTGCTTCGATCGACTGTTAGCAAGTCATCGCGACGCGTTTCGGATCGCCTTCCAAGATTCAAACTTGCGGATTTTCCAAGTCGAAAGAAATTTGACCGGCGGGGGAATTCGCCGTCCAGGACCCGCGGGGCCATTTCATCACTTTCGCCCAGCAGGTCGCCGCGCCCCGGCACAAGACCGCGTCCAGTCCCCGGGCTGCCCCCAAATGCTCCCTATTTAGGTCCTTTTTGGGGCACGCAACAAGCCCGCAACTCTTTCCCAGCCTTGGGGTTTAGACTACTACAGGCGGCGCTCCAGACTAACCTGAGGTGCCAGTAGGCCTCTAGATCCAGTTAGGTTTGGGACAGGTCATCCGGATCTGACGAAAGGTCTAAAATGCGTTATCTAAGGTATCTGGCTTTACTCGGCTTTTTCATGTTCAGTGCAAGCTACGCAAAGGCTCAAGTTTCCTTTGACGTTGGAATCAGCTCGGGCTACGGGTACATCGATGCAGCTCCCATTTGCTCATACGGATACTACGACTACTACCCTTACGACTGCGCCCCATATGGCTTCTACGGTCCTGACTATTTTGTCGGCGGTGTCTTCATCGGCGCTGGCCCGTGGTACCGCGGCGGCTACTACGGCCGCGGCGGATACGGTTACTATGGCCGCGGTCGTGGGTATGATCGGGGCTATAACAACGGCCGGTACTACGGTCGTGGCAACGGCTACTACGGCAACGGTTATTATGGCAACCGCAACAGCTATTCCGGGCGTAACAACGGCAATTATGGACGCGGCAATGGATACTCCGGACGCGGCGACGGCAACTTCAACCGCGGCGGCGGCAACTATGGTCGCGGCAACGACCACTCCGGCCGTGGCGGATACAGCCATGGCGGCGGCAATGGACGCGGCTCAGGCGGCGGGAACCACGGCGGTGGTGGATCCCATGGCGGAGGCGGGTCTTACGGTGGCGGACACGGCCATCGGTAATTCGTCCCGATCCATCTAACGGAAAACAGGAACGGCTGGAAGCATCTGCTGCCAGCCGTTTTCCTTTGTAAGGCACCTTCTCGTTGGATAACAGATCACTGTTTGGTCGATGCAGGTTGCGGCGGCGGGCGGCGTTCGATTTCCGTAGGCACGGCAATCGAGCGAGCGCCATTCTTGCCCACGGCGCGCACCGCAAAAAAGTGGTTGTCCGTGGAGACGCCCTTCAAAACCGTCTCTCCAGGTGAAGCCGAAAAGGCATAAACCGTCCAGCGCGGATCGGTGGTTTCTCTCCGCAGGATTTCAAAACCAGCCCGCTCAGAATCATCCTCGGCCGTCCACGAAACTTTCGCATCGGGCGTCACTGCGCCCGTGAGTTTCGCATTGGTCGGGGGAGACGGAGCCAGCGCCAACTGCCGCAGCGCCTCCGCATTGTCGCGCGCCACGTCTCCCATAAATGTAAAGTGGAGATACTTTTCAAAGTCCCCGTATTCGATTCCGTTTTCCGTGCGCGGCGTTTGATGTTGGTGATTGTAGTCTTCCAGCGGTTCGGTAAACCGCACCGCCGGCAGTCCCGCTTTGTAAAACGGATAGTGATCGCCGCCGCGGCCGTAGCGGTCGATTCGAAAAATCATGCGAATCGCCGCGCGCCCATCAATTTCTTCGACGGCACGCGCCAATTCCCGCGAAGGTGAATCCGCATCGTCGATTTCACCATTCCCTGAAAAGAGCCGCACGCGATGCGGCGCGCCGGGAGCGGGATCGGCGCCCACGATGTCGTCATCGAGCATTCCGCCCACCGTGTATCCCTGCTGCTTCGTCCATTCGAGCAGCCGCGTTGCTCCAAGCAAGCCTTGCTCTTCGCCCGAAACGGCCGCAAACAAAATCGTCGCGCGATAGCTGCCACGCCCGTTCGCGCCGCCCTTGCTCAGCAGCCGCGCACATTCCACGCTCACCGCCACGCCCGAAGCGTCATCATCCGCGCCCGGCGCATCCGCCTTCGGATCCATCACATCCGAAGGCCGCGAATCAAAATGTCCCGAAACGATGAAAATCGTTTTCGCCATCTTCGTATCGGAGCCTGGAAGAATCGCGTACACGTTTTCCAGCGGAATGGGTTTCGACGAGGTTCGCTCCGAAGTCGATTCGAATTTATCCACCACCACCTGCAATTTCCCATTCGAATCTTTCGCAATTTCATTAAACCGCGCCGCGATCACGTCCCGCCCGCATCCAATCCCCCGCTTCGGGTCTTCCCACGAAGAAAGCGTCAGCCGTGTCCCGCACGCCACCAGCTTCCCGATCAGCGCCCGCATTGATTTCTCATCCACGGATGCCCGCGCGACGCTTCCCGCAGGCCGCGCCAAAATCTTCGGATGTGGCTTGCCCCGCGCCGACTCCGTTGGATCCCGCGGCACACTGCGCTGCGCCGTTGCTGGTCTCGCCGCGAGCGCAAACACTGCCAGCGTGAAAACCGCATAGTTCAAGAAGTATGTACAGCATCTGGAACAGTGCTTGGTCATGTTCTAAGCCTTTATCCTCTATTTGATTCTCAACGAGTCTGGCATTCTAACAAGGATTTCTCCGCAACATGCGCGTTTGCCATTCCTATAACGCGATATCACGCCCTGCCCCGGTCGCCAAAGTGAATGCGGAATAATCTTTTTTGGACTTCCCGCTGCACGTTTTGCTGATTCGAGCGGTTATGCTAACGTTTTCCGTTCATGAAGAAGCTCATCGGCGTGCTCTTAAGCGGCCGCGGCTCGAATTTCGAGGCGCTGGCGGACAGTGTCGCCGCGGGCCGGATTCCGAACGCGGAAATCGCCATGGTCATCAGTAACCGCGAAGGCGCACCCGGTATCCAGCGTGCCGAATCCCGCGGCATTCGAACGCGCGTGATTCCATCGAAAGGTCTGGAACGTGAAGCCTACGACCGGCAAGTCGTGGCTGTTCTGCACGAGCACAAAGTCGATCTGATTTGCCTTGCCGGGTACATGCGCTTGTTGTCGCCGTATTTTGTGGCGGCGTTTCCCGATCGTATTCTGAATATTCACCCGTCGCTGCTGCCGTCGTTTCCTGGCCTGGAATCGCAGCGCCAGGCGCTCGAATACGGCGTAAAATTCGCCGGTTGCACCGTGCACTTCGTGGACGAAAATCTCGACGCCGGCCCGATCGTCCTGCAAGCCGTCGTCCCGGTAGAAGATAAGGACACGGAGGAATCGCTCAGCGCCCGTATCTTGAAGGAAGAGCATCGAATTTATTCCGAAGCCGTCCGCATCGTGCTCGATGGAAAATTCAAAATCGAGGGCCGCCGCGTCCTTCGAACAAATTAAGACACTTCATGACGCAAACGAAATTCAAACCCGTCGAAGAACAGCTCGCCTACCTCAAGAAAGGCGTCGCCGAAATCATTCCCGAAGGCGAATTGGTCGCCAAGCTCGAGCACTCCCGCAAAACCGATAAACCGTTGCGCGTGTATCTCGGCGTGGACCCCACTGCCCCAGATATCCATCTTGGACACACTGTTGTCCTTCGCAAACTAAAGCACTTTCAGGATCTCGGGCACACCGCGATTTTCCTCATTGGCGATTTCTCGGCGATGATCGGTGACCCCACCGGCGTATCCGAAACACGCCCGCCCCTGACGCGAGAACAAGTTGATGCCAATGCCAAAACCTACCTCGCGCAGGTCTTCAAACTCCTCGATCCCAAGAAGACCGAAGTTCGCTATAACAGCGAGTGGCTCGAAAAGCTCTCCAGCTACGACGTCGTGCGTTTGTGCGGCCACTACCGCCTGGCGCGCATGCTCGAACGCGAGGATTTTCGCTCGCGGCTCGCCAACAACCAGCCCATCTCCGTTCACGAGCTTCTCTATCCGCTCTTGACCGCCTACGACGCCGTGGTACTTCAGTCCGATGTCGAGATCGGCGCGACCGAGCAAAAATTCAATCTGCTGGTGCACCGCGACATCCAGCGCGAGTACGGCGTGCCCTCGGAAGTCGCCCTGACCATGCCGATCCTCGTCGGCCTAGACGGCCAGCGCAAAATGTCCAAGAGCCTCAACAACTACGTGGGCATCACCGAATCCCCGCAGGAAATGTTCGGCAAAATGATGTCCATTCCCGACGAACTGATGGAGCCCTACTACGAACTCCTGACCGACCGCACGCCACAGGAAATCGCCGCAATAAAAGAGGAAATCACCAGCGGCAGGTTGCATCCCATGGACGCTAAGATGAAGCTCGCGCAGGAAGTAATCTCCACTTTTCACGGCGAAGAAGCTGCGCGCAAAGCCGCGGAGAATTTCCAGCGAGTCTTCCGCGACCGCCAAGCGCCAGAAGAAGCGCCGATCTTCAAAGTCCCGTCGGGGGAGCCGCGTCGAGTTGTTTCACTGTTGGTGGATGCTGGTGCGGTCCCTTCTCGAAGCGAAGCAGAGCGTCTTATCAAACAGGGCGGAGTCGAGCTAATCGGCGATTCGTCGCCAATGAATGTGCAACGCTCAATTGCACTCATCAAAGGCCAAAGCCATCTCCTCCGCGTTGGGAAAAAGAAATTTCTCCGTATTTTGGTCCAGTAGTCCTATCCAAGCACTTCCGCGACAAGCGATGAGACGTGCTCGGCGATGGCAGGAGCCGCGGTAAGTCCCGGCGACTCGATCCCGACAAGGTGAATCGCTTGCGGCGCATTCGAATCGCGAGTGATCACAAAATCCGCGATGCCCTTGCCGCCCGGTGGCACGAGCTTTGGGCGTAGCCCGGAGTATCCAAGTTGCAGGTCGCGTTCCTCGATCTCCGGCAGCAATGTTTTTGCGCTCTCTGCGAACGCGGAAATCGGCAGACGATTTTTCTCGTAATTGTCTTTTCCCTCCACGTATGTCGCCGTCGGCCCGACGAGAACCGTCCCCCAGAGCGTCTTCGTGAAATGAACCCCGAGGCTAAGCCCATCACTGTGCGGCAGCGGATAAACAAGATTCTTGATCAGCAACGATTGCGGCCCGCGGATTTCGCAGTATTCTCCGCGCACCGGATAAATCCGCCAGGAGTGGTTTCCGAGCAGCGCCGCAACTTCATCCGCAAAAAGCCCCGCCGCATTGATCACGCATTTCACCTCAATCGTTTCGGGCTGCGAATCCTCTTCATCCCCGATCCGCAGTCCCACGCGGATGGTGTCCCGCGAAGGCTCCAGCGACACAACCTGTGCGCGCGTAACAATGTTCGCCCCCTGATTTGTTGCCACTCGTGCGTAGGCATGTACGAGTTCTTCCGCAGAGACGATCCCTGTGGACGGCACATCCAGCGCGGCGGCGCCTTTGATAAACGGTTCGCGAACGCGAATCTCGACCGGACTGATAATCCGCAAGCCCTCAACGCCGTTATCCTCGCCGCGCTTCTTCAGCGCAACAAGTTCTTCTTCCTCATGCGCATTGGCCGCCACCACGAGTTTCCCCGTGTGCCGGAACGGCACGTTGTGCTTCTTGCAGAAATCGTAGGTGAGGCGATTCCCCTCAACGCAGTGCCGCGCCTTCAGCGAATTTTTCGGATAGTAGATTCCCGAATGATTCACCCCGCTGTTCCGCGTGCTCGTCGCCATGCCCAGCTTCGGAAACTGCTCCACAAGAAAAACGTCCTGCCAGCGCTCGGAAACCGCGCGCGCAATCGCGCAGCCGACGACTCCACCGCCTACGATCAGAATGTTTGCCTGGTCCATGAAATAAAAAGAATAAAATAGAACTTCAGCCCGCGAGGAAATATTGAATTCGAAGTTTCCTTACGTTCTCTTCCGCGGAAACTTCCTGTTTATTGATCGCCACCCACTTCATCGAAGAAGGGCTTGCAAGCAACCAATCGCGACTCGCTCCCATCGTGCACCGCGTAAGAAGCCTGCTTGTTTTCTTCATAGCCGTTGCGCCAGAGCGAAGCGGCGCCATGCACGCCGTCCTTGTTCAGCGCATAGAAATAAATGTGGAACGTCCCGAGTTTCTTCTTATCGTTTTTGTAGTGCCGCGCAATGCGCCCCAGCGCTTCCAGGCACGCTTCCGTCGGCGTCTTCCCCTGCCGCATCATTTCGATGATGGTATGCCCGCCGGAAATCTTGATGTTTTCTTCGCCCTTGCCGGTGGAGCCCGCGGCCCCGACTTCATTGTCCACGCAGCATCCCGCCCCGATGATCGGTGAATCTCCGACGCGGCCGGGAATTTTCCATGACAGTCCGGAAGTCGTCGTCGTCCCGGAAAGATCGCCTTTGGCATCCACGGCCATGCACGGAATCGTGCCAGTTCGCGGATGCGCGATGACGTGCTTGGCATACGCGATCTTTTCTTCGTCGTGATCGAAAATTGTGGAAAGGTGCTCCTTCCATTCCGGCGAATCGATTCCTGGGCGCCAATTGAAGGAAGATTTGGCCTTCCAAGCGAGCCAGATCTTGCGCGAATGCTCGGTGAGGAGATTCATCTCCTCGAACCCTTCGGCCACCGCAAAGCGCCGCGCGCCGTCTCCGACGATCATAACGTGATTTGTTTTTTCCATCACCGTCTTCGCAAGTCGCGAAACATTCTTGATGCGCCGCACGGAAGCGACGGACCCGGCGCGGTGCGTTGGTCCGTGCATCACGCTGGCGTCCAGCTCGACTTCACCTTCTTCGTTCGGCAGCCCTCCGTAGCCCACCGAATCGTCATTGGGATCGTCCTCAACGATAGTGACCGCCGCAACCACCGCATCGAGCGTGTCACCGCCCTTCTTGAGAATCTCCATGCCCTTATCGAGGGCGTGCAATCCGTTCGCACTCGAAATGATCAGCGGGCGCTTGCCCTGCGCCGCGGGAGCAAGGCTAGCAAGGCTGGCGAGCGAGAGCTCGCCGCTTCCATTGGACGGCGTCCGGCCAAAGAGCTTGCCGGCGCCCGCGATGGCGCTGCCAGCTAGCGAAGTCAGAAAGAATTTACGTCGTGACCACAGTTCCATATTGAATGCCTCCTGGATGCGCGCAGGCACTATACCGTTGGCTGCAGGAAGTTGAAAGGGAGGAGTATCTTGAACTGGAGAGTTCGCTCTCAAAGAATACCGAACACGATCTTCAATCTGGAACCCCGCTACTCCACACGCAATGCCACTAGCGGATCGATGCGTGTGGCGCGGCGCGCAGGAAGATAGCAAGCCAGCAGCGCGACGCTCATCAACAGCAAAGTGATCCCAGCGTAGGTCAGCGGATCGGTAGCGCTCACGCCGTACAGCAGGCCCGCGGCCAAGCGTGCGACCGGCAACGCCACTAATATCCCCACAATCGCGCCAACACCCGCCAGGAGCATGCCCTGTTTGAGCACCAGTCCCACCACCTGACGCGGTTGCGCGCCCAACGCCATGCGCAGCCCGATTTCGCTCGTTCGCTGCGCCACCGAATACGCCAGCACGCCATAAATTCCAATCGACGCCAGGATAAGCGCGAGCGCGCCGAACAAGCCGAGCAAGGCCGCGCCCATGCGCGCGGCCCACAGCCCTTGCCCCAGAATTTGTTGCACGGTCTGGCCGTTGGTGAACGCCAGATTCTTGTCAATCTGCTGGACCTGTGTGCGCACGGCCCCGAGCAGAGATTCGGGGTTGCTCGTGGTGTGTACGACGAGCGCGGCAAAGGGAGAGTATTGCTGCCGCATGGGGACGTACGCGATGGGTTGAGGCTCTTCCCCGATCTGACCGATGACCGCGGTTCCCACAACGCCGACAACCTGGAGCAACTTTGGCTCCGTCACAATGGAAAAGCGCTTTCCCAGCGCTTCCTGGCCCGGCCACATCATCTTGGCCATGGCCTCGTTGATGACCACCACGGGGGTTGTGTTTTCGCGGTCAAAGTCCGTGAAGTCGCGGCCGCTCAACAGCGGAATGCGCATGGTTTCGAAGTGGCCGGGGGTCACGTCGTCAAAATTGACGAGCGTGCCGCGATTGTTGGTGTCGGTCTGTTCGCCTTCGCGAAAGACGGTGCCCGCAATGCCGCCTCCGAACACGCCGTTGGAGGACACCGAAGCACTGACGACGCCGGGTACCGATTTAGCGCGCTCGATCACGTCGCGGAAAAACTGTTGGCCATGATCGGCGTCATAACGAAGAGCGCCAAGGTCGAACAATAATTGCAGCAGGTTCTGCGACTCGAACCCGGGATTGAATTGCTGCGCATTCTGCATGCTGCGAAGAAACAGCCCCGATCCCACAAGCGCCACCAGCGCCAGCGCAATTTCCGAAATCACCAGCAAGCTCCGCAGACGGTTGTGCGTCCAGCCCAGCACTCCGCCTCGCCCTCCGACTTTCAGAATTTCGTTGATGTCCGTGCCGGAAGCTTTAATGGCCGGGATGATTCCGAAGACCAGGCCGGTTACCAAAGAAATAAGCAAAGTGAATCCCAGGACACGGGCATCGAAGGAAAGATCAATCGAGCCGTCGAGAAGAAACGGAGGCCGGAAGGACCACAGCACATTGCGGCCCCAGTACGCCACCAGCAATCCGGCCAAGCCGCCGAGCAGCGAAAGCACCGTGCTTTCGGTCAAAAGCTGGCGGACCAACCGGAAGCGTCCTGCACCCATCGCCGCGCGAATGCTCAATTCTTTTTCGCGTTTGGCGGCTTGCGCGAGCAATAGATTGGCGAGATTGACGCAAGCGATCAGCAGCACCAAACCGACCACGCCCATCAGCACGCCGCCGGCCAGGGAAAACTGTCGCCGCTGATTGATTCCCAGCGCCGATTGGTTCAGCGGATAGAGTTCGACGGTACGGCCCTTGTTGTCACGCGGATATTCCTTCTCGAGACTGGCCGCGATCGTTTTCATCGCCGCCTTTGCTTCCGCAACGCTGACCCGTGGTTTCAACCGGCCGACGATCGAGAGCCAGCGGAAGCGCCGGCTATTTTCCCAAGCCTTGAGCTGCCCGGTGAGCACGTAGTCGCGCATGCTGATGGGGATCCACAGCACGTCTGGCCGGCCCAGCGAGACGATCCCTTTGAAATTCGGCGGCGCGACCCCCACGACCGCATAGGGTGTCCCATTGAGGGTGATGCTCTGGCCGATCAGCTTGTCGTCGGAACCGAATCGCCGGGCCCACAGGCTGTAGCTCAGAACCACTTCCGCGTTGGCGCCGAGCTTCTTGTCTCCGTCGGCGACAAACGTGCGGCCCCGGTAAGCCTTTACGCCCAGCACATCGAAAAAATTCCCGCTGACCAGCGACGCGTTCAATTGTTGCGGCTCCGCTTGCCCGCCCCAGTTCAGTGGGATGGGAAAAGTTACGGTTGCCAGTTCGGAGAAGGCGGTGTTCTGGTCGCGGTAGTCCTCATAGTTGGGGAGCGAGGTGCCGGTAAGTTGAAAATTGGCGTTGGCATTGATGGTCAAGGTGTCGTGGGTGAACACCTCCGCCAGCCGCGAAGGTTCCTCGACCGGCAACGGGTGCAGGAAGACCGCATTGATAATGGTGAAAATCGCGGTGTTCGCCCCGATCCCCAGGCTGAGCGAAAGAACTGCGACGAGGGTGAATCCCGGGCTCTTGACGAGGTTGCGTATCCCTCCGCGAAGGTCCTGCCAGAGGTTTTCAAGCATAGCCGCCTCCCTGCCCAGAAATAGTAAGGATAGTAGCTGAGACGTACGGAAGAGAGAAATGTTTCCAATTAGGATTAAGGACCCAGGTCCCTCCGGGAACATCGGGCAGAAAGGATGCGTGTATCTATTAGAAAGCCGTCAAGCGCGGATACTAGCGTTGCGCAGCCGCTTCGGGCGGGAACTCGCCTTCCCAGCGCGCGATCACCACGCAGGCGAGGCAATTGCCGAGCACGTTGACGGCGGTGCGCCCCATGTCCATCAGCTGATCGATCGCGAAGAGCAGAAACAGCGGCTCGGTCGGCAGATGAAACGAAGCCGCCGCCGCGAAAACAATCACCAGCGACGCGCGCGCCACACCCGCCGTTCCTTTACTGCTTACCAGAAGAGTCAGAAGCATGACGGCCTGCTGGCCGATGGTCAGATGAACGCCCGCGGCCTGCGCGATGAAAAGCAGCGCCAGCGATTGGTACAAGCTGGAGCCATCCAGATTGAAGCTGTAGCCCGTGGGTAGCACGAACGCGACCGTCTCGCGCGGCACGCCGAACGATTCCATCTGTTCCATCGCGCGGGGCAGCGCCGCTTCCGAGCTCGCCGTGGCGAACGCAATGGTCACCGGCTCCGCAGCGGCACGAAGGAATCGCTTCACCGGAACGCGCGCCAGCAAAGCGATTGGAAACAGAACGCACGTGATGAAAAAAACGAGAGCGACGTACATCGTCGCCAGCAGCTTCAGGAGCGGAAGCAATACTCCCAGTCCCAGATGTCCGACCGTGTAGGCAATCGCGCCAAAGACGCCGATGGGCGCCGCAAGCATCACCAGATTCGTGAACTTGAACATCGTCTCCGAGAGGCTTTCCGCGAAAGCCAGCATCGGCCGGCGCTTCGCTTCGGGCACCAGCGCCAGCGCCATTGCAAACAAAATACTGAAGACGACGACTTGCAGCACCTGGCCTTCGGCCACAGACTTCGCGATGTTCTCCGGAAAAATATCCGTGATCAGCTGCGTCGCGGTGTGCGGCGCCACGTTCAGCGTTTCCGCCGCCGTGGATGGCGGCAGCCGCACGCCTTCTCCCGCGCGGCTCAAATTGATCGCCGCAAATCCGATCAGAAGCGCGATCGTGGAAACAATTTCAAAATAGACGAGCGACTTGATGCCCAGCCGCCCGACTTTCTTCAAATCCGCATGCCCGGCGATGCCCACAACGAGCGTCCCGAAGAGCAGCGGCGCGATAATCACCTTGATCAGCCGCAGAAAAATCGTGCCCAGGAATTGCAGCTTCAGCGCGACGGAAGGCGCGTCGTGCCCCAGTTCCGCGCCTGCCAGCAGACCCACTAAAATCCAGCCGGTGAGCGACCGGCGAGGCGCGGCATTCGCCGCGATCAGAAGAATCGCAATCCAGCGCAGCAGCGCCGTAGCCAGCGCCGGCAACGCCACAATTTCCGCGCCTGCCAGCAGCGATGCCGCAATCGCAATCGTTCCAGCAACGATGGCCGCGGCAAGTAATCGGTTTTTCATCGGCGCTTGGCGAGGGATTCCATCGGTGCCGAAAGGTATGCTGCTTCGCCTCGCGTGTCAATGCTAGCGCCTGTTCGTGCGGAGGCTGAGTTCCCTTCGCAGCGACCGCTCCCCTCTGAGCTCGGGGCAAGCTGGGTGAACCCTTCGAGCATCCTCTGGGCAAGCCAAAATG
>Ga0209158_1001105_pt1 | contig 18419 bp, 19 predicted proteins | sample GraSoiAngelo_140_FD_185897 | JGI IMG/M metagenome (GOLD analysis project Ga0209158, IMG submission 185897) | Grasslands soil microbial communities from the Angelo Coastal Reserve, California, USA - 14_0929_12_30cm (SPAdes) (version 2) | ecosystem: Environmental > Terrestrial > Soil > Grasslands ...
AACGGTGAGAAGGCGAAAACGCGCCGCCAGTACTCGTCCACGTCGTCCATCATCATATCGATCCAACCGAGCTTCGGGGGCAGGGTCCCGAGCCCCGGCGTCAGCAGCACGTCCCAGCGCTCGTGGAACGCGGCCATCTGCCGGCCGAGGCGGTGGGCCGTCTGGATCGCGCGGACGTAGTCGGCGCCGCTGACCTTCTCGCCTCGATCGCGGCGTCGAGCAGGTCGGCCGGCGTGACCTTGCCGCGGCGGACGAGGTCGGCGAGTCCCAGGGCGTCGTGGCGCTCGAAATCGGCGAACCCGCTCATGGGAGCGAGGGCCGCGAGCCCGGCGCGATCGGTGGGTGGCCTGAGACGAGGTGCGATCTGGTTCCGTTCGCCACGTCGCTTCTTATTCCACCGAGCGGGGACCGAGACGCGACCCGGCTCCGTTCCTCATCACGCCGCCGATTGTGCCCCGTATCAAAATCTGCGCGTTGACACGGGGTCGCTCCTCGGCGTACGGAACCTCATGGCGATCGAACGGTGGCCGGAGGCCGAGCGCCCGCGGGAGCGCCTGTTCTGGAACGGGCCGGAGGCGCTCGCCGATGCGGAGCTCCTCGCGATCCAGCTCGGGTCGGGCACGCGCGGCCGGAGCGCGATCGACGTGGCGCGTGAGATGCTGGCGGCCTACGGCTCGCTCGCGGAAGTCGCCGCGCGCGACGTGACCGAGCTCGTGCGGGTCGCCGGTGTCGGGCCTGCGAAGGCCGCGCGCCTGGCCGCGACATTCGAGCTCACGCGACGGCTCCGGGCGCGCACGCCGGGCGTGCGCATCGTCCTCTCGAGCCCCGCCGAGGTCTACGCGGCGTTCGCGCCGCTCATGGAGGATCTCAAGCGCGAGGTCTTCCGTGTGGCGTTGCTCGACGCGCAGAACGGGCTCCTGCGGGATCGCGTGATCTCCGAGGGGACGCTGTCGGCGACCCTCGTCCACCCGTACCAGGTGTTCAAGCCGGCCATCCTCGAGTCGGCCGCCTCGGTGGTCCTGCTCCACAACCATCCGAGCGGCGATCCCACACCGAGCCGCGAAGATGTCCGCCTGACGCGCCAGCTCGTCGAGTGCGCCCGTCTCCTGGAGCTCCGCGTCCACGATCACCTGGTGATCGGGCACGGCCGCTTCATCAGCCTCGCCGAACGCGGTATCATCTAACCGCCATGGGCATCAAGCCGAGGGGTGTGGGGCACGTCGTCCTCAAGGTGAGGGACCTCGAGCGGTCGGCGCGGTTCTACCGGGAGGTGATCGGGCTGAGAGAGGTGGCCCGGTACAAGGACCGCATGGTCTTCTTCTCGGCCACCGGCGCGAACCACCACGACCTCGCGCTCCTGGAGGTCGGCAAGCACGCTCCCGCGCCCGCGAGCGACGCCGTGGGGCTCTACCACGTGGCGCTCAAGATCGGTGATCAGATCGACGACCTCCGCGCGGCCAAGGCCCACCTCGAGGCTCAGGGGATCACCCCGTTGAGGCTCGCCGACCACAGGGTGAGCAAGTCGATCTATCTGACCGACCCGGACGGCCACGGTCTCGAGCTGTTCGTCGACACCGATCCCGCGATCTGGCGGGAGGATCCGGCCGCGGTCGCGACCGTCGAGCCCCTCGAGCTCTAGGGCGCGTCAGCCCTTCGCCAGCTTCTCGATGCCCGTCTTCGGCAGGGCCTGCAGACGGGAGAGGAGCGTCTTCACTTTCCGCTCGCTGGCATGGTCCGCGAGGATCAGTTTCTTCGACCGGGTGCCGTTGACGATGTACGCCACCCAATCGTCGAGGTTCGGTGTGCCGCGCCACGCGACGGTGACGCCGCTCAACCGCAGGCGCCGCCGGCCTTCTACTTTTGCGAGCGGTTTCCGACTGCCTTCCATCGTCGCGTTGACCTCAGGTTACGCTGCGCCGGTCGGAGTGACCGAAGAACCGCTGGACGAGCGCCGATCATCGCTCGCCAACCTTACGAGTGTCGCGATTTCAGTGTCAAGGCTTCGTTTGTCCGCTAAAAATGCCCGTGCGCGACCAGCACGAGGCTCCGGGCCGCGTGGAATCGGCGAATCTTTGGGGCGGCGCTCTCCGTGGACCAATGGATCGTCATATTTCGCGACGCCGGCCGCGAGCGCGCATCAAACCGTGCGATTTCGTCGACTGTGGATAGCTGTGGACATGTGGATAAGCTGTGCGCATTTTTTATTCGGGCGGCGCGCGCTTAGCGGTCGGCGCGGAGGAGCTCGAGGATCTCGCGCGCCAGAATCGGGCCGCGCGTGATGAATCCGGTGAAGTAGCCGACGGCGGTTGCGCCCTCGCGGAGCAGCCGGTGCGCCTTGTCGGGCGAGTCCACGCCGCCGGTGGCGATGATCTCGAGCTCCCGGCCGAAGCGCGCGCGCGTCCGGCGCAGGTTCTCGAGCGTCGAGGGGAAGAGATCGGGCCCGGAGAGCCCGCCCGACCCCTGCGAAAGGCGCCGGTCCTCCACCCGACGTGTGTTGCCGTAATTGACGATGCGGATCCCCGCCTCGAGCGCCGCCGGGATGATCTCGGCCTCGTTCGCGTCGGCGAAGTCCGGCGAGAGCTTCACGACGAGCGGCTTGTCCGTGGCGGCACGGACGGCCCGGAGCAGGGCCACGAGCTCTCGCGGTTTCCTGCTCCACTCATACACCAGCCGGGTGTTCGGCGACGAGATGTTGAACTCGACGAGGTCAGCCGCCGGGCCGAGCGCCTTCACGAGCGTGACATAGTCGCCCACGGACTCGCCCGCCACGCTCACGATGAGCGGCACGCGGTGCGGGAGGTGGGCGAGGGCGGCGCGGAAGCGCTCGAGCCCAGGGTTCTGGAACCCGTTGCAGTTGACGAGCCCTGGGCCGGCGGCGGTCCGGACGCGCGCCAGGTTGGGCTGCGGATGGCCGGGACGCGGCTCGACGGTGATGGACTTGGTGGTGACGGCGCCAAAGCCGAGGCCCATCGCGCGCATGATGATCCTCGGATCGTAGTACATCGCCGCGAGGATCAGCGGGTTGGGCAGCCGCACGCCGCCGAGCGTGACGGCGAGCCGCGGGTCGTCGAGGCGGAAGACGGCGAGCCGGTCCCACGGCAGGAGGCGAAGCGCCGTCTGGCCGAGGGCGACCGCGGTGGGCTCCGGGAGCCGGCAGAGGACGCCGTCGTAGAGAAGACGGTAGAGCGCTCCGATGACTCGGCTCATCCGGGAGGACCGGTCGAGAATAGCACACACGGTTCTTGACGATGGCGTACGGTGCCATTTACCGTAAGACATTGAATTTCAATTGCCGCGTGAAGGCCCGGCTCGCCGTCCTCCTCGGTGTCACGCTCGTCACGGCTGCGTGCGCCACCGGGCCCCTGTGGAGCCCCCCGCCGGAGGGGGCGGCCGACCCGCGGGCGACCGCGCCGGAGTTCACGTTCGTCAGCGACACCTTCGCCTTCGCGAACCTGATCCGCGCCCGCCACCGGGGCGAGGACGACCTCTACGCGAATTACTGCTTCGTGCTGGCGCGCGGTCTCCGGCAGTTCAGCCAGTTCGCGCGCTTCGATCCCGCGCTGCCGCGGCTCGATCACGATGGTTACGCGGGGCTCGTGCGACGCGTCGTGGCGCTCCCGGTGTGGCAGCCGGCGTCGTCGGAGGACGGGCGGATCGTCATCCCCGGCTACGCCAATTTACGCGAGTTCTCACGGGCGGAAGAGGCGGCGGTGAAGGAAGGGCTCGGCTCCCGCTTCTGGACGCTCGTGCACTGGACCAACTGGCGGGTCACCTTCTGGGTGACCCGCGGCCACCAGGAGCACGTTGCGCACGAGATCGTGAGCGAGCTGCGCGCGGGGCGGCTCGTGCAGCTCCTGGTCACCAACTGGCCCAAGCCCGAGCTGAACCACACCGTCGTCGCGTTCGAGTCGCGCGACGCGGGCTCCACCGTCGACTTCGTCGTCTGGGACCCGAACGACCCCGACGCGCCGGGGATCGTCACCTTCGATCGTCACGCGGGGCGCTTCTGGGCGACCCGGGTCTACGATACCGAGCCCGGCGCGATCCGGGTCTTTCGCATGTACTACTCACGGCTCCTCTGAGAGTGGCTCGCCTGCGCGTGGCCGTGCGAGCCGAAGCCGAAGGCGAGGCGAGCCTGTGAACGTGGCCGTGCGAGCCGAAGCCGGAGGCGAGGCGAGCCTGTGAGCACTGAGCCGGTCGCCATCATCGCGGCGGGGGCCGTCACGCCGATCGGCGCCGACCTCGACGCGTTCTGGACCGGGCTCGTCACCGGGACGGACGGCGTTTCGCGCATCGAGCGCTTCCCCGTGGGCGACCTGCGCGTCGGCCTCGGCGGCGAGATCAAGAAGCTCAAGCGTGAGCGACGGGGAGACTGCCGGGCGTCCCAGCTCCTGTTCGCCGCGGCCGACGACCTGCGCGCGCGGGCGTCCCTCGACGCTCCACCCGCCCGCGTCGCTGTCGTCCTGGGGACGGCGCTCGGCGGCGTGGAGGAGGGCGAGAAGGCGCTGGCGGGCGACCCGAGCGCGCGTCGGGCGGCGGCGGCGCTCTACGACGGGCCCGCGCGCGCGCTCGCGCTGCGCCTCGGGGCCCGTGGACCCGTGATAACCGTCTCCACGGCCTGCGCGTCGGGCGCCACGGCGCTCGGCGTCGCGGCGGATCTCCTGAGGTCGGACGCGGCGGACCTGGTCGTCGCGGGAGGGTACGACATCCTCTGCCGCTTCGTCATGCGCGGCTTCGACGCGCTCCGGTCGCTCACGCGGGACCGCGTGCGGCCCTTCGACCGCCGGCGCAGCGGCCTGCTGCTCGGCGAGGGCGCGGCTCTCGTGCTCCTGGCGCGCGACCGCGACGCGGGCGAGCGGCGCCTCGGGCGGCTGCTCGGTCACGCGAGCGCGAGCGACGGCGCCCATGTCGCGGCGCCCGACCCCGAGGGGCGCGGGCTCGAGTGGGCGATCCGCGCGGCGCTCGCCGAGGCGGAGGTCGGCGCCGCCGACATAGACTTCGTGAGCGCGCACGGCACCGCGACGCCGCTCAACGATCGGGTGGAGGCCGCCGTGCTCAGGCGGGTGCTCGACGCGTGCGCCGAGCGGATCCCCGTGAACGCCATCAAGGGAGCTCTCGGGCACACGATGGGCGCGGCGGCGACGCTCGAGGCGATCATGTGCCTGCTCGCGTCGCGCGAGGGCGTCGTGCCGCACACGGTCGGGCTCGAGGAGCACGACCCGGAGTGCGAGCTGGATTTCGTGGTGACGGCGCCGCGCGCGGTTCGCCCGCGGGTGAGCCTCTCCACCTCGCTCGGTTTCGGCGGGTGCAATGCCGCGCTCGTCCTCGAGGGGGATGCGCGGTGACCGGCACCGAGGTCGCGGCGGTCGGCGTGGTGACGGGGTGGGGGGAGGGCGCGGCCGCGCTGCCGTCGGACGCCGTCAGGGCCGCCGCGGGCCGGCGGGTGATCGCCGCTGCACGACCTCCATTGGTCGGCGAGCGGTTCCGCCGCGCGACGCGCGAGTGTCTGCTCGGCGTCGCCGCGGTCGAGGCGCTCCTGCGTGAGGCGAACATCGAGCGCGAGGAGATCCGCGGCTGCGAGACGGCGCTGGTCTACGTGACGGCGGCCGGATACGGCGCGGCGAATCACGGGTTTATTGTCGCGGGCGCCGCGAGGAGGGATGTTGGAGCGGGGGCCGCGAACACGGAATACTCCGTAGGTGGCCCGAGAAAGGCACGCGCCGGCGCCGTTGCTTCAAGCACCTTGCATTTCCCGTATACGGCACCGTCGGCGGTGCCGGCGGAAGTTGCGATCGAATTCGGCCTGACCGGCCCGTATGTGATCCTGCTCGGGGGGGCGGCGGCCACGATCGACGGCCTCTGGCAGGCGACGCTCCAGGTCGGCCGCGGCCGATGCCGGCGAGCGCTCGTCCTCGCCGTCGAGACCTTCTCGGAGTGCGAGGAGCTCTGGGCGCGCGGGCGCTGGCTCCTGCGGCCGCCGCTCGTGGAGTCGGCGGCGTGCGCGCTGCTCATTCCCGGACCCTCGCGGGCGACCTACGCGCCGGCCTCGACGGAGTCACCCCTCGAAGCGCTCGCGCGCGCTCGGGCGGGCGAGACGCTGGCCTGCGCGCCGTTGATCGCGTTGGCGCTGGCGCGCGCGGGCGGCGGCGCGGCCCCGTTCAGGCTCACGGGCCAGTGGCGCGGGCGCCGCGCGGGCCTCGCGTGGGAGGCGCACTAGGAGCGCGATGGATCCCAAGGAAGTCCTCGACGAGCTGAAGACAATTCTCGTGTCGCGGCTCAAGTTCGAGCCGCGACGGGCGGCCGACATGACGCTCGAGACGACCCTGCCGAAGGGTGTCGAGGGCTCGATCGGCCTCGACTCGCTCGACTTCATCGAGCTCTCGATTGCCATCGAGGAGCGCTTCGGGATCCTGATGGACGAGTCGCAGGACCTCACCAAGCACTTCCTGTCGTTCGACACGCTCGCGCACTTCATCACCGCGAGGACGGAGGCCCGGTGAGACGGATCGCGGTCAGTGGTCTCGGAGTGGTGAGCCCGTTCGGCACGGGCGTCAAGGCGTACTGGAACGGCTTGAGCGCGGGCGCCTGCGCGATCCGTCCGGTCACGCTCATCGAGACCGAAGGCTTTCGGTGCCGGATCGCCGCCGAAGTGCCCGACGGGTTTGGCGGCTCGTTGCGGCGCTCGCGGGCCGATCGCCTGGCGCTCGCCGCCGCGCGCGAAGCGCTAGAGGACGCCGGGCTCTCGCGTGTCGAGCGCGCCGAGGCGGCACTGGCCGTCGGCGCGGTCGGCGGCGGGATGCTGGAGGCGGAGGCGTGGTACTGGGAGCGCTTCCGCGGGCGTCGCCCGCCGTCCCGGCCGACACCCCGTTCGATGCTCCCGTTCTCGCACGCCGAGGCCCTCGGCAACGCGCTCGGGCTCGAGGGGCCGCGTGAGACGCTCGTGATGGCGTGCAGCTCCGGGGCCGCGTCGCTGGCGCTCGCCGCCGATCTCATCGCCGACGGCGTGGTCGCCACGGCGCTCGCCGGCGGCGTGGACGCCCTCACCCGCATCTGCTTCATGGGCTTCAATGCGCTGAAGCTCCTCTGTCCCGAGCCGTGCCGCCCCTTCGATCGCGACCGGCGGGGCATGTCCATCGGCGAGGGCGCCGCGTTCGTGGTGCTGGAAGAGCTCGGGCGGGCGCGCGCCCGGGGCGCCAGGATCTACGCCACGCTCGCGGGCCACGGGATGACGACGGACGCCTACCACGTGACCTCGCCCCATCCGGAGGGCGAGGGCATGGTACGGGCCATGGCCGCGGCGCTCGAGAGCGGGCGCATCGCCCCCGCGGCCGTGGGCTACGTGAACGCGCACGGCACGGCCACGCCGCAGAACGATCGGATCGAGGCCCGCGCGATCCACGAGGTATTCGGCCCGGGGCGGCTCCTGGTGAGCTCGACGAAGTCCATGATCGGCCACACCATGGCGGCGGCGGGTGCCCTCGAGGCGGTCGCGACCATCCTCGCGCTGGTCCACGAGGTGGTCCCGCCGACGGCGAACCTCGAGACGCCCGACCCCGACGTGGCGTTCGACTGCGTGCCGCGCGTGGCCCGCGAGGCCGCGGTCGAGTACGCGATCTCGAACTCCTTCGGCTTCGGTGGGCAGAACGTGACGCTGCTCTTCGGGCGGGCCTAGCGATGGCGCGCGTCGCCGTCACGGGCGTCGGTGTCGTCACGGGCGCGGTCACCGGCGGCCGGGAGCAGATCCGGGCGTTCCTGGCCTCGAGCGGCGCGCCGGCGCTCTCCGTCCCGAGCTCGGCGCTCGGGGGGCTCATCGACGAGACGGAGGCCCGGCGACTCTCTCGCATCTGCCAGCTCTCCGTCGCCGCGGCGCGGATCGCGCTCGCCGACGCCGGGCTCGGCCCCGGCGCCGGCCTCGGGCTCGTGATCGGTGCCGAGTTCGGCGATCTGCGCTCGACGATCGCCTTCGTCGACGGCTACCTCCATCGCGGGCCCGGCGGCCTCTCGGCGCTGCTCTTCCCGAACACGGTCATGAACACGATGGCGGCAGCCACCGCCATCGCCGTGACCGCGCGCGAACTATCGCTCACGCTCAACGCCCCGACGGTCGCCGGCGAGCTTGCCATCGCCCGCGCCGCCGCTGCCGTCCGCGCGGGTCGCGCGGACGCGGTGCTCGCCGGCGGCGTCGACGAGTTCGATTCGGCCCTGGCCGAGCTGCTCGCCGAGGGCGGCGCGCCGAGTGAGAGACGAGGCGAAGGCGCCGGCTTCGTCCTCCTCGAGTCGCTCGACTCGGCGGAAGCGCGCGGCGCCCGCGTGCTCGGCGAGATCGCGGGAGTCGCGTGGCGCGCGCTCAGGGCGCGGCCGTACGGGGTGGGTCGCGGCGCCGCCTCGCGCGCGGTCGCGGCGGCGCTGGACGAGGCTGGGGCGACCTCGGGCGAGGTGGGCCGGGTCTGGGTCTCAGCAAGCGGCGACGGGCCGCGGGATCGCTGGGAGCAGGCGATCCTCGAGGAGGCGCTCCGGCCAGCGCGGCCGCCGCAGACGGCGCTCGCGTCGCGCGCGGGCCGCCACGCGGGCCTCGGAGCGCTCGCCGTCGCCGCGGCGGCGCTCGACGAGGTCTCACGCGGGCCGGCGGTCGTGCACGCGATCGCTCGGGGCGGGACTCACGTCGCCCTGGTGGTCCGCCGCGCTCCTGTGGAATGAATAGTGACATGCGGGACGGAGCCGGGTCGCACCTGGGTCAGGCCACCCACGATGTCTAGCGGGCTCACGGCTTTCGTTCCAATGATCGTCATCCCGGTGTTCAACGAGGCGGAGACGATAAGCGAAGTCGTCGCCGCGGCGCGGGCGCACGCGCCCGTGCTCGTCGTGGACGACGGCTCCGAGGACGGGGGCGCCGCCGCCGCGCGGGCCGCCGGGGCCGATCTCCTCCGCCATCCGCGGCGCCTCGGCAAGGGCCAGGCGATCCGGACGGGCATCGCCGCCGCGCGGAGCCGCGGGGCGTCGGTCGTCGTCACGCTCGACGGCGACGGGCAGCACGACCCGCAGGACCTTCCCGCCGTGCTCGGCACCGCGCAGAGCGCGCCGCGGGCGATCGTGATCGGGAGCCGCCTCGCCGCGCCGGATGCGCTCGCGCCCGACCGCCTGAACGCGATCCGGGTGGCGGGGTTCTTCGTCTACTGGGCGAGCGGGCTCAAGCTCGAGGACACGCAGTCCGGCTACCGAGCCTACCCGGTCGCGCTGTTCGACGACGTGGCGCTAAGGCACGGAGGCTTCGTGCTGGAGACCGAGGTGCTGATCGCCGCAGCGGGTCGCGGCTGGCAGGTGCGTGAAGTGCCCGTGCGGGCGATTCCAAGGGCCCGGCGGCGCAGTCGGTTCCGTCCGCTCGGTGATGGCGTGGCGATTGGCGCGTACCTGGCTGGCCGCGTCGCGGCGCGCTGGGCGCGCGAGGCGGCCGCCGGCGGCTGGTGGCGGCACCCGCGCCGGCGACGGGCCGCGGCGGCGGCGACGGCGACGCTGGCGGCGCCCGTGCTGCTCGTTCTCCTGGCGCTGCAGGCGCTGGTGGCGCGCCGGCTTCCCGACGTGGTCACGCCGCTCGTGGAACGGCTCTGCTCGCAGGTCAGGCTCGACCTCGCGGGCGAGCCCGAGCGCGCCGCTCTCATGACGCTCGCGGTGCCGCCGGAGGCGCCACGGTGACGCCGGCCGAACCCTACGACGTGGTCGTCGTCGGCGGCGGACCGGCCGGCTCGGCCACCGGCGGCTTCCTCGCCCAGGCCGGGCGCCGCGTGCTCCTCGTCGAGCGCGAGCCGTTCCCGCGCTTCCACGTCGGCGAGTCCCTGCTGCCGGCGACGCTCCCGATCCTGGATCGCCTGGGCGCCCACAAGGCGATCGCCGAGCGCGGGTTTCAGGTGAAGTACGGCGCGACCTTCCACGATCAGGAGTCGGGGCTGGAGCATACGTTCTACTTTCTCCGGGACAAGCCCTGGCCGCCCTACGCGTATCAGGTCCCGCGCGCGGAATTCGACGCGCTCCTGCTCGAGCACGCGAAGAAGCTCGGTGTCGACGTCCGCCAGCCGGCGACGGCGCTGGCCGTTGCCTTCGACGCCGACGGCGTGACGGTCACGGCCGAGAGCCACGGCCAGCGCACCGAGGTGCGCGCGCGCTTCCTCGTCGACGCGACTGGCCGGGCGGGCCTGCTCTCCCAGACACTCGGGGGACGCGAGCGAATCCCGAACCTCGGCAAGGTCGCGCTCTTCGCCCACTGGCGCGGCGCCTGGCGGGCCCCCGCGCCGGACGAGGGCAACATCCGCATCTACGTCTTCGAGCACGGCTGGTTCTGGTGGATCCCGCTCGCCGGCGACCGGACGAGCGTCGGCTGCGTCATGCACGCGCGGACGGTGCGCGACTGGCGCGGGACGCGCGACGCCCTCTACGCCGAGATGATCCGGCGGTGCCAGCGCGTCGCTGAAGGCCTCGCGGGCGCGCGCCCGGTCACGGAGGTCCACAGCGAGGCGAATTTCTCGTACAGCAACCGTCCCGTGGTCGGTGATCGGTTCCTCGTCGTCGGCGACGCGATCGCATTCGTGGATCCGATCTTCTCGGGCGGCGTGCACATCGCGCTACAGTCGGGCGAGCTGGCGGCACGCGCGATCGACCGCGTGCTCGCCGACGGCCGCTTCGAGGCCCGGCGCTTCGCGTCCTACCGGCGCCGCGTCTGGGGTGGGCTCCGTCCGTTCTTCCGGTTCATCCACAAGTACTACGAGCCCGCATTCCTCGAGCTCTTCCTCCAGCCCAGGAGCGCCTTCGGCATGCTCGACGCGGTGCTGAGCGTGCTCTCGGGCGGCGCCTTCCTCCGCATGTCGTGGCGCACGCGGGCGTCGCTCCTGCTCCTGTTCGCGATCACGCGCGCGAACGTCTGGGTGCGGCGACGGGCGGGCCGGCCCGTCGAGTCGCGCTTGGAATGGTAGTGCGAGCCGAGCGGCGGCCGCGGAGGCTCTGCGACGCGCGCCGCGAGGCGAGTCTATGGGTCGGGTAGTGCGAGCCGAGCGGCGGCCGCGGAGACTCTGCGACGCGCGCCGCGAGGCGAGTCTATGGATCGGGTAGTGCGAGCCGAGCGGCGGCCGCGGAAGGCTCTGCGACGCGCGCCGCGAGGCGAGTCTATGGGTCGGGTAGTGCGAGCCGAGGACGTCGCGGGGCGGGGGCCCCAGGGGTGCTGAGACTCCTTCGCGGTTACGCGTTCGCGATCGCCGGGATCGCGATCGGCGTCGCCGGCGTCGTCGCGCTCGGCGCCATGAGCGAGCGCATCGTGCGCTTCATCGAGGGCGGCGACCGCTTCGTCCTGGGCCAGATCTCCGTGGCCGGACGCGGGATGGGGATGGGCGCGGGCTTCACGGCGGGCGGCCTCCTGCCGGCCGCGACGATCAAAAAGATTTCCTCGGTCCCCGGTGTGGCAGGGGTGCAGCCCCAGGTCATGCTCCCGCTGGACCCCTCCACGTCGCAGTTCATGACGCTGACCCAGGAGTTGATCCTGGGGCTCGACCTCTCGGTGCCGATGCCGAACCGCTACTACCGCGCGCTGCCGGTGCGTGCCGGGCGGTTCCTGCGCACGGGCGACCGGCGCGCGGCCGTGGTCGGCGCCGCATTCGCCGCCTCGCGCGGCCTCGGCGTGGGCTCGCGGTTCCCACTCGAGGGTGCGGAGTACGGCGTTGTCGGCATCCTCGAGCGCATGCTCACGGCGCCCGACCGGTTCGTGTTCGTGCCGATCGAGGACGCCCGCGAGCAGTGGGTCGCGAAAGACCGGATGCTCCGGACCCTGCTCGCGTCGGGCGCGGCGGCGCTCACGGCCGCCGACCTCAACACCGGCGTCGCGGTGGGCTGGCGCGAGGGGGAGGACCCCGACGCGGTCGCCCGGCGGATCATGGCCGAGGTGCCGGACGTCAACGTGCAGCTTCCGAGCGAGCTGTCGCGGCTGCTCCGCGCCTCGACCGCGTTCTTCGCGGCGCTGCTCGTCGGGATCGGCGCGCTCGCGCTCGTGATCGGCGGCCTGTCGCTCGCCAACACGATGGCGGCGGCGGTCTTCGAGCGGATCCGAGACTTCGGGGTCAAGCGCGCGCTGGGCGCGACCGACCTGGACCTCGCGCGCGAGGTCCTGGGCGAGGCGCTCGCGGTCACGGTGTGTGGCGGCGCCGGGGGCGTTGGGCTCGCGGTCTTGCTGGGGAGCTCCATCGACGCGTGGGCGGGCCGCTCGGGCCAGCAACTCTTCTACTTCTCGACGCGCCTCCTCACCGGGGCGCTCGCTTTCTCGGTCCTGCTGGGCGCCGCCGCGGCGGCGTGGGCCACCGTCCGTGTCGTCCGCCTCTCGCCGGCCGAGGCGATCCGGCGGGGCGCGTAGGGCGGCGCCGTGCTGCGGGCGACCGGTCTCGTGAAGTCGTACCGGGCCCCCGGGGGCGAGCCGATCCCGGTCCTGCGCGGGGTGGACCTCGTGGTGAAGGGCGGCGAGCTGGTCGCGGTCGTCGGGCAATCCGGTTCCGGCAAGAGCACGCTCCTCTGCGTCCTCGGACTCCTCGAGGACGCCGACGCGGGCGAGATCGTGTACGAAAACGTGTGCGTCAGCGCGCTGCCGCGCTCGGCGAAGAGCCGCGCGCGCGGGCGGTGGGTCGGCTTCGTCTTTCAGTCGTTCCTGTTGCTGCCGTCGCTCACCGCGCTCGAGAACGTCCTGCTCGCGGCGCGCTACACGGGGCGCGACCGCGCGGAGGCCCGGCGGCGCGGGCTCGCGCTGCTCGACGAGCTCGGCGTGGTCGGCCGGAAGGACCATTATCCACAAGAGCTGTCGGGGGGCGAGCAGCAGCGGGTCGCCTTCTGCCGGGCGGTGCTGAACGACCCGCCGCTGCTCCTCGCCGACGAGCCCACCGGCAACCTGGACGACGCCAACGGCGCCGTCATCTTCGACGCGCTCCGGAGCCGGGCGCGCGCGGGCGCCGCCGTCGTCGTCGTGAGCCACCGGCCGGAGGCGGCGACGGGGGCGACGGCGGTCTACCGGCTGCGAGGCGGAGTGCTGGAAGCGTGAGTCGACCCCTGGCCCCGGAGGTTCACGAATGAAGATCAGCGTGTTCGTGCTGCTCGCGCTCGTGGCGCTGGCCCCAACGGCCGACGCGGGGTCGGTCTCCCAGACCTTCCCGGTGTCGCTCGACCGTGCGTGGTCCACCACCGAGAAGGTGTTGAAGATCCTCGGCTGGGAGATCGACACGGTCGATCGCTCCGTCGGCTGGATCATCACCGACTCGCGCAAGCTCGACGGCGAGGACTACGGCGTCTACGCCAAGGGTATGCGCCATCGCCTGCGGGTCCACCTCAAGGCGGACGGGGCGAACCGGACGACGATCACGGTGGAGCGCGGCGTCTTCAAGCGCGAGCGCATCCTGTGGATGAACGCCGACGACCCGGTCCCAACCCCGGACGCGGCGGTCGAGCGCGAGGTGCTCGCGGCGATCGGGAAGTCGTTCTGATGCTGAAGACCATGGTGCTCATCCTGCTCGCCGTCCTGATCGGCGGCACCGGTCACGTCCTGCTCTCGAAGGGGATGAAGACGGTCGGCGACCTCACCGAGGCGCCGGCGTCGATGCTGGGCGCGATGACCGCCCGTGCGCTTTCGAGCCCGTGGCTGCTGCTGGGCGTGGCGCTCCAGGCGACGTTCTTCGTCATGTACCTCACGCTGCTCTCGCGGGCGAATGTGAGCCAGGTGCTCCCGCTGACCGCGATCGACTACATCGTGGTCGCGCTCCTCGCCCGCCTCCTCCTCGCCGAACCGGTGACGCCGGCCCGCTGGGCCGGCATCGCGCTGATCGCGGCCGGCGCGGCCCTGGTCTCACGCACCTGACGCGCGCGCGCGCGGCGCTCGCTGTGGCGGCGCTCGCGGTCGCCCTCGCGGTGCCGCTCGTCTTCGAGGGGCTCGGGCTGGCGCCTTTCGACGACCCCGGCGAGGGCATGCACGCCGAGATCGCGCGCGAGCTCCTGCGCTCGCGCGATCCCTTCGCGCTGACGCTCGGCGGCGTCCGCTACGTGGACAAGCCGCCGCTCCTCTATACCCTGCTCGCCGGAGCGCTGGCGCTCGCCGGGCCGAGTGAGACGACGGCGCGCGCCGTGCCCGCGCTCTCCGCCCTCGCCGCAATCGCGGCCACCGCCTGGCTCGGCGGGCGCCTCCTCGGGGCGCGTGGCGGGTTCATCGCCGGGACGGCGCTCCTGACGAGCGCGGGGTTCTTCGCCTTCGCCCGCTACGTCCGGCCCGAGACGCTCTTCGTCGCGGCGCTCGCGTGGGGCTTCGCGCTCGTCCTCAACGGCATCGCCGAGGGACGGCGGGGGCGTGTCGCGGTGGGCCTCGCGGCCTTCGGTGTGGCGGCGCTCGCGAAGGATCCGGTCGGCGCGCTGGCGCCGCCGCTCGTGATCGGCACGGCGCTCGCCCTCGCACGCCGGGCGCGACCGCTCGGCCGCTGGCTTCCGTTGCCTGGCGTCTTCGCCTGCCTCGCGCTCGGCTTCGCGTGGTGGCCCGCGGTGGAGCGACGGACGCCGGGGTTCGTCTGGTACACGGTGATCGACAACCACCTGCTCAACGTGGCGCGGGTCCGCCAGTTCCCCGACGAAGACGTGCCGCTCTCGGTGGCGCAGTTCCTGGCGGTCGCACTCCTGGGTGCCACGCCGTGGATCCTCTCGGCCGGTGCCGCGCTGTGGGCGCTTGTTCGGCAGCGCGCGTGGCGAGATCCCCGGGAGACGGCGTGGGTCGCCCTCGGCCTCTGGGCGGTGGGCGGCCTCGCGATAACGGCGCTGTCCCCGTTCCGGCTGCCGCACTACGGGCTGCCCGCCTACTTCGCCGTCGCGCTGCTCGCCGCCCGCGGCTGGGAATCGCACGGCGGCCGGCGTCTCGTCGCCGCCCATGCGCTCGTCTTCGCCGCGCTCGCAGTCGCGTGCGCGCTCCTGTGGGCGAGCGACGGGCGCGATTTTCTCGAGTCGGTCCTGGGCGCGACGGACGTCGCCACGCGCAAGAGCGCGGCGGCGGGCCAGGGACCGCCGCTGCCGTCGTTCGCCGAGTTCCAACCGTTGTTGGCCGACGCCGCCCTCGTCTTCGCCGCGGGCGCCATGGCGTCGGGCGCCTGCGTCCTCGTGGGCGGCGGCGCGTGGGCGCGCCCGAACGTCGCCGCGTTCGTCGTGCTCGCCCCGATGCTCGCGCTCCTCCCGTTGATCGCCGGCGCGCTCGGCCTGGTCTCCGGCCACCGCGCGGCGGAGGGGGTCGGCCTCGAGCTCGTTCGGCGCGCCGGGCGGGAGGACCTGATCGTCCACGAGGGTCCGCTCGAGAACTCGGGCGCGCTCGAATGGTACTCGGGCCGCCGCGCGGTGATCGTGGAGGGGCAGAAGAGTGTGCTCGCCTTCGGCGCGCGCCGCCCCGAGGCGCGCGACGTGTTCTGGGACGCGGCGCGACTCGCGAAGGCCTGGGAGGCTGGCCGCGTGTGGGTCGTAAGCGTGCGCCCGCCTGAGGCGAGCGTCGTCGCGCGGCTCCCGGGCGCGCGGCTCGTCTTCGCCTCTGGCGGCCGCTGGCTCTGGGTCAACGAGCCACCGTAGCGGGCGCCGCCTCCAGGAGCTCGGCGATCGTCGCGAGCTCGTAGCCCGCCGCGCGGAGCCCGTCGATCATCGCCGGGAGCGCCTGGACGAGGCGCTCCGGCGCGCGCCGGGTTCCCTCGGCGTCGTGCAGGTCCACGATGGCCCCGGAGTGGGCGCGACGGAGGACGTGACGCACCTGGTCCTCCGCCGCCACGGCCCTGAGCCCTTCCGGCTGAATCGACCAGAACACGCACCGCTCACCCCGGCGGCGGAGCGCGCCGAACATCGCGGCGTTCACCATCCCCCACGGGGGACGGAAGTAACGCGGCTCGCGTCCCGCGAGCGCGGCGAGCGTCGCATGGGCTCGGTCGATCTCGTCGGCGGTGCGCCGCGGGCCGCAGAGCCACAGGGACCGATGAGACCAGCCGTGGCTCCCGACTTCGTGGCCCTCGGCGACCATGCGACGCACGGCATCCGGGACCTGCGCCGCGCGCTCGCCCACCAGGAAAAACGATCCGCGTGCGCGGCGGGCGGCGAGGAGGTCCAGGACGCGCGGTGTCCAGTCGCGATCGGGACCGTCGTCGAAGGTGAGTGCGACACGCCGGGCCGCGTGGCTGCCGCGCCACACACAGCCGAGCGTCAGCACGTGGGCGCCCCACGCGTACGCCGCCCACCCGACGGCGGCGCCGACGCCGAGCCGCGTCAGGATCACGGCCGCGTCGCGGGCTGGCCGAGCGGCTCGAGGACCGCGGAAACGATCCGCTGGGTCGCGTCGCGCCGTCGAACCCGGCGGATCCGCGCGCGCAGCCGCTCGAGGAGGTCCGGATCGTCGAGCGCGCGGTCGAGCAGATGAACGAGCTCGAGGTAGGAGCGCGCGACGAGCGCGATTCCTGCCCGGGCGGCGAAGTGCTCGTTTCGCTGCTCCTGGCCGGGCAGGGAACCGTAGGCGAGGACCGGCAGCCCGGCCGCCATGGCCTCGGCGAGTGTGAGGCCGCCGGCCTTCGTCACCAGAAGGTCGGCGGCCGCCATGAGTCGGGGGACGTCGTCCACGTAGCCGACCGTCCGGACGCGCGTGCCGTCGGTCAGGCGCTCGAGCCTCCGCCTGAGACCCTTGTCATGGCCGGCGACGAGGAGCCCCTGGAGCGGCCACTCGAGAGCGTCGAGGGCTCGCGCGACGTCGGGCAGGCGACCGAACGAGCCCTGCGAGCCCGCCATGGCGAGCACGACGGGGGCCCGGTCCCCGAGCCCGAGCGCGGCGCGCACGGCGGCCGGGTCCACGGGCTCGGCGAACTCGGCGCGGACGGGCATGCCGGTCACGACGATCCGCTGCGCAGGGATGCCGCGGGCGATGAACTCGTGCTTCACCTCGTCGGCCGCGACGCAGTAGCAGTCGATGTGGCGCGCGATCCACTGGCTGTGCGCGACGAAGTCGGTGACGACGGACGTGTGGGGCGGCGTGCGCCGGCCCTCCGCGACCAGCGCAGACATCGCGGTGGCGGGCGTGGCGTGGACGGTCACGACCGCGTCCGGCCGGAGCGAGTCGAGCAACGGCGCGAGCCGGCGGGCGCCCAGGCGCGTGACGCCCAGGGCAAACGGCGAGTCGCTCGCCATCCAGTCGCCGAGCGCGTAACCGATGCCCCAGAGCACCGGGGCGCGGAGGAGGATCGCGTGGTAGAGCGCGCGCGAGGCGCGCTCGAAGAGCGGGGAGACCAGCTCACGGAAGTGGTCCACGACCGTGACGGCGCACCCTTCGCGCTCGAAGGCTTGCGCGAGACACCGGGCCGCCGCGTTGTGGCCCGAGCCATAGCTGGCGGTGAGAAGGAGGACGCGCTTCATGACGGGCTCATGGTAACCTCTCGCGCCGCCGGAGGGAATCCGGAGCGGTGGGCCGCGCCCCGCCTCGCCTTCGAACCGCACGCTGCCAGTCGCTCCTCGGATACAGCTGGGCACGCTTGTTCGCTTCGCCAGCCGCGCGCTATAGTCGTTCGGGAACGAAAGGGGGTGACGGCGTCGCGGTTACGTGAGGCGGCGGGGATCGGTTCGCTACCCCGTGGAGAGGGGCCGGGCCCGTCCGCTGGCCGTCGGTGAGCCAACTTCCGAGGGCCGCGTCTGCTCGACCGTGTTCGCGGAGCCCTGCGCGCTCGCCACTCCAGTCGCCGCACCGAGGACGCCTACGTCGCGTGGATCCGTCGCTACATCATCTTCCATGGCAAGCGGCATCCGGTGGAGATGAGCGCGGCGGAGGTGACCCGGTTCCTCAGCTCGCTCGCGGTCGAGGGCAAGGCCGCCGCCTCGGCGCCGAACGCCGCAGCTCAAGCCGATCGTTAGATCGCAATGTCGCAAGTACCGACTTTATGGAAAGTGCTTCTCGGCCTCAGCCTCGCCTGTGTACTGGCGTGCGTACTTGCATGGTACGTACTTCTTTTCAACATATGCTCGAATCCCCGAGAGGCCAATGCCGCAACACAGAGCACGATTCCATATGGCTGTCACGGTGTCACTGTTTTCATTACTCTCCTTGAGCAAGACACGTGCGATCTAACAAGCGGTTCCACGCGACGCCCCAGGCTTGCGTTCGCTCGGCTGGGGTGCCCTCGCTCGCTGCGCTCGCTCGGCGCGCGTGAACCGCGGCGTTAGGCAGTGGGGCACGGTCATCAAATGAATCGTTGAGGAGGAAACGCTATGATGACGGTCGCGTGGGCGCTGTTGGCTGTGCTGGTACTCGTTCTTGTCCCACGGCTTGGGGCTGAGGAAATCAAGATTATCGGGCGGGACTTCGCTTTCGACGCCCCTGCCACTCTGGGCGCGGGCGTGACCACCTTCGTTGTTGGGAATCC
>Ga0209158_1001111_pt1 | contig 18362 bp, 18 predicted proteins | sample GraSoiAngelo_140_FD_185897 | JGI IMG/M metagenome (GOLD analysis project Ga0209158, IMG submission 185897) | Grasslands soil microbial communities from the Angelo Coastal Reserve, California, USA - 14_0929_12_30cm (SPAdes) (version 2) | ecosystem: Environmental > Terrestrial > Soil > Grasslands ...
AGGCCCATCACGGCGCCCACGTCGATGAACGGGCGCAGCCAGTTGAGCTGGGGAATGCGCGACACCGCGAGCGCCACCGGCGCCCCGACGTTCAGCTCCTTGTAGGAGACCAGGCCGGTGAGCGTGGCCGACATCAACACGTAGAGCAGGGTGCAGACGGCGAGCGACCCGAGGATCCCGATCGGCATGTCCTTCTGGGGGTTGCGCGCCTCCTGCGCCGCGGTGGACACGGCGTCGAAGCCAATGTAGGCGAAGAAGATCAGCGACGCTCCGCGCAGCACTCCGGACCATCCGTACGTGCCCCACTCTCCGGTATTCGGGGGGATGAACGGCTTCCAATTGTCGGGATTCACGTACTGGAGGCCGAACACGATCACGGCGAGCACGATCGTGACCTTCGTGATCACGATGACGTTGTTGACCGTCGCAGACTGTTTGATGCCGACCACGAGCACGTACGACATCAACGCGACGATGAAGATGGCAGGCAGGTTGACATACGCCCCGGTCCCGAACCACCCTGCCTGCGTGCAACCCGCGACCTTGGCGGCGAATTCGCCTTGCGTGCAGAAGTCGAACGGCGCCTGGGTCAGCTTGGCGGGAACGTGGATGCCGAGGAAGTCGAGCAGGCTCAGGAAGTGCCCCGACCACCCGACGCCGACCGTCGCCGCGCCCATCGCGTACTCGAGCACCAGGTCCCAGCCGATGATCCAGGCGACAAACTCCCCCATGGTCGCGTAGGAGTAGGTGTACGCGCTGCCCGCGACCGGCACCGCGCTCGCCATCTCGGCGTAGCACAACCCCGCAAACGCGCACGCGATTCCGGTGAGGATGAAGGAGAGCGGCACGGCCGGGCCTGCATAGAGCGCCGCCGCCTGGCCCGTGAGCACGAAGATTCCCGCGCCGATGATCGCGCCGATGCCGAGCGTGATCAGGTTCAGGGCGCCGAGGTGCCGCCGCAGGGAGCGCTCGCCGACCGCATCGGCCTCGGCGCGCAGGACGGAGATGGACTTGGTCGCCCACAGGCTCATAGACGCGTCACTCCGCTCGGGTACGGGAACGTGAGCCGGGGCGGGCTCCCCCGGGGACGACAGGGCCGGGCTAGACTAGGCCCCGCGGTCGGGAGTGTCAAGCGGTCAGAGGCTGTAGTTGGGGGCTTCGCGCGTGATCACGACGTCGTGCGGGTGCGATTCCCGCAGGCCGGCGGAGGTGACGCGTACGAACTCGGTCTCGGCGCGCAGCGCCGCGACGTTGCACACGCCGCAGTACCCCATGCCGCTGCGCAGCCCGCCCACCATCTGGAAGATCACGTCGGCCACGGGCCCCTTGTACGGCACCCGGCCCTCGATCCCCTCGGGGACGAGCTTCGAGGGCGAGACCTCGCCTTCCTGGAAGTAGCGGTCCGCCGAGCCTTCCTCCATGGCGCCGAGGCTCCCCATGCCCCGGATCACCTTGAAGCGGCGGCCCTCGAGCAGGAACGACTCGCCCGGGCTCTCCTCGGTGCCGCCGAGCAGCGAGCCCATCATCACGCTCGAAGCACCGGCGGCGAGGGCCTTCACCACGTCGCCCGAGTACTTGATCCCGCCGTCGGCGATGACGGGGATCTCGCCCGCGGCCGCGGCGGCCTCGAGGATCGCCGTGACCTGCGGCACGCCGACGCCCGTGACGACCCGCGTCGTGCAGATCGAGCCGGGCCCGACGCCGACCTTGACGGCGTCCACGCCGCGCTCGACGAGCGCCCGGGTGCCGTCCCCGGTCGCGACGTTCCCGCCGACGAGCTGCGCGTCGGGAAACGCTTCGCGCAGGCACCCGACCGTGTCGAGCACACCCTGCGAATGGCCGTGCGCCGAGTCCACGACGATGACGTCGCACCCGGCGTCGAGCAGCGCTCGGGCGCGGGACAGCGCCTCCTTGTTCCCCCCGACCGCGGCGGCGACCCGCAGGCGGCCGTGTTGGTCCTTGTTGGCGTTGGGATGCTGGCGGCGCTTGAAGATGTCCTTCACCGTGATGAGGCCCCTCAGGACGCCGTGCTCGTCCACCACCGGGAGCTTCTCGATGCGGTGCGCGCCGAGGATCCGCTCCGCCTCGTCGAGCGTCGTGCCCTCGGGCGCCGTGACCAAGCGGTCCTTCGTCATGGCGTCGCGGATCGGGCGGTCCAGCTCGCGCTCGAACTGCAGGTCGCGGTTCGTGATGATCCCGATCAGCTTCCCCGCCCCGTCGACGATCGGCACGCCCGAGATCTTGAACCGGGCCATCAACTGGTGGGCCTCGCGCAGCGGGCGGTCCGGGCCCAGCGTGATGGGATTGAGGATCATCCCCGACTCGCTGCGCTTGACGCGGTCCACCTCCGCCGCCTGGCGGTCGATGGGCATGTTCTTGTGCAGCACGCCGATGCCGCCCTCGCGCGCGATCGCCATCGCCATCTCCGCCTCCGTGACGGTGTCCATCGCGGCGGAGACGAGCGGGATGTTGAGGGAGATGCCGCGGGTGAACTGGCTGCGCACGTCCACGTCCCGCGGGTGCACGCTGGAGTGGCGCGGGGCGAGCAGCACATCGTCGAAGGTGAGGGCGACGGCGGGACGGAAGGTTCCCATGGCGAAAGTTACGCGGAGGGGGGCGTTTCCTCAACCTTCCCGGGCTCGCCCTTCTTCTCGTCCGCCTGCTTCGCCGCCTCCTCGACCGCGGCCCTGCCGGCCGCGGCGAACCGCTCCAAGAACTTCCCCGCCTTGCCCACCGCGTCCATGGTGCCCTTGATGATGTTCACCGGCACGCGGCCGGCGCGCATCGTGTCCTCCAATGTCTCCGCCACCTTTTGGAATGGGGCGGCGCCGGCAGGTCGCTCGGCGTACTTCGACTCGAGGAACTCGACGTAGTCGAGCACCAGGTAGGCCTTGTCTTCCGGCAGCGCCTCGAGCTTGCGCAACAGCCGCTCGCGCAGCAGGTCGTTCATGACTGTGGCTCCAGCGACAGGAGGTCGAGCACCGGATTCCCGAGGAAGCGGCTGCGCCCCGCCCGCACCCGGGCGGTCACCTGAATGGTGGCGAGCGGGGCGAGGCCCTCGACCAGGGCCCGCTTTCCCTCCGGGACGATGACATAGACGAATCCGCGCTCGGGTAAGGGCCCACGGGCGAGGAAGTAGATCGCGCCTTTGGGCATTTCGGGCCGCAGCTCGTCCGCCTGCTGCACGGCGATGAACTGCAGGGTCCAGCGCAGCGTCTGCCCCGCAAAGCGCTGCGGTTCGGCGCGCAGCTCGGCCGCGCTCACGCCCACGAGCACCCCCGGCGGCGCCGACTCGAGATCCGACGTCTTGACCCACCCCTCGAACTGCACGCGCGCCCACTCCCCGGACTTGGACAGCACCTTGAGGGGCGTGGAGGGCGTCAGGGTGCCCGCCGGCGGTCCGTCGGGCGCGCGGTATACGACGGTACGGCGGGTGGGCTGGGCGCGGGTCGGGTCCGTGGCGGGGCCGGCGGTGTCGGCACCGCCGGGGACCCCGGGCCGCCGGCCCGGGGTCAACCGCGCCGCTTCGGAGTCCGAGTCCGCCGTGCGCGAGTTCGCCACCACCACCGGCTCGAGCGCCACGCGCTTCACCCAGCCGGCGCGCGCCGCGTGCACCCAGGGCCCGTTCTCCCCCAGCTTCGTGAGCAGGAACCCTTCGGCCAGCTTGGCGATGATCGCCCCCCCGGGCGCGGCCCGGAGGTTCTCCTCCGGCGCGCGCGTCACGGCGAGATCGAATCCCGCCCGCGGCGTCACCCCCACCGACGTGCCGAAGATCCAGCCCTCCAGCGTCACGCCGATCCATTCGCCCTTGGTGTCGCCGCCCGCCACGACGGCGCCGCGCGCCAGGCGCGCCAGCCGCTTGCCGGTCACCTCCTGATAGAACCACTCGCCGTCCGTCGCGACGCGGTAGCGCGCCGCCGCCTGGACGGCCGTGTCGGGGGAGGTGGCGGGAAGCGCCGGCGCGAGGGAGCAGACAACTGGTAGGGCGCGCAGGGCGTGACTAAATTGCATCCCCTCCAATATGGCAAAGAGGCATGGGCCGCGCACCCCGGTCGTCCTGATCGTGCTCGACGGCTGGGGCTTCCGTCCCGGCCAGACGGGGAACGCGATCGAGCTCGGCCGGACGCCCACGTGGCATCGCCTCTGGGCGAAGGCGCCACGCACGCTGCTCAACGCGTCCGGTCTCGCCGTGGGACTCCCCGAAAGCCAAATCGGCAACAGCGAAGTCGGGCATCTGAACCTCGGCGCCGGCCGCGTCGTGCCGCAGGACATCGTGCGCATCTCGCAGGCGATCGATTCGGGCGCCTTCTTCCACATCCCCGCGCTGGTCGAGCTGTGCGGCGAGCTGCGGCGCACCGGACATACCCTCCATCTGCTCGGCCTGATCGGCAACGGCGGCGTGCACGCGCTCGACCACCACCTCGTCGCCGCCGTGATGCTCGGGCACCTGCACGAGCTGCCCGTGGCGATCCACGCCTGGCTCGACGGCCGGGACACGACGCCCCAATCCGGGCTCCCCTTCATGCAGGAGCTCGTCGACCTCCTCGCGCGGCACGGGGGCCGGGCCGTGATCTCCACGGTCGTTGGCCGCTACTACGCGATGGACCGCGACAAGCGCTGGGAGCGGACCAAGGTCGCCTACGACGCGATGGTGCACGGGGTCGGCGAGCCCGCGCCCGACCCCGTGAGCGCCGTGCGCCAGGCCTACGAGGCGGGCGAGACGGACGAGTTCGTGAAGCCGCGGATCGTCGCGGGGACCCCGCGCATCCGAGACGGGGACGGCGTCTTCTGCGTGAACTTCCGCGCCGACCGGATGCGCCAGATCGTGCGCGCGCTCGCGCTCGAAGGGTTCGACGCCTTCGACACGGGCCGGCGGCCACGGGTCCGGCTCGCGACCATGACTCAGTACGACGAGACCTTCCCGTTCCCGGTCGCGTTCGGGCCGGCGGTGCTGTCGCGCATCGTCGCCCAGGTCCTCTCGGAGCGCGGCAAGACGATGTTCCGCACTGCCGAGACAGAGAAGTACGCCCACGTCACCTACTTCTTCAATTGCGGCGTCGAGACCCCGTATCCCGGCGAAGAGCGCGTCCTCGTCCCCTCCCAGAAAGTCCCCACCTACGACCTCATGCCGGAGATGAGCGCGCCCGGCGTCACCGACGTCCTCTGCAAGGCGATCGAGGCGAAGCAGCACGACTTCATCCTCTGCAATTACGCCAACGGGGACATGGTGGGGCATTCCGGGGTACTAAGCGCGGCCGTGAAGGCGGTCGAGGTCGTGGACGGCTGCCTCGCGCGTGTGCTCGGGAGTGCGGAGCGGGCCGGCGCGACGCTGCTCGTCACGGCGGACCACGGCAACTGCGAGCTGATGATCGACCCGACGACCGACGGCCCGCACACGGCCCACACCACAAACCCGGTTCCGTTGCTCATCGTGGGGGACGACGCGAAGGGCCCCTTGCGGCACGGCGGTGCGCTCTGCGACGTGGGCCCGACGCTGCTGCGCATGCTCGACGTGGAGCCGCCGCAGGAAATGACGGGCCGGGATCTGAGGGAGGTGGGCTGATGAGTGCGCAGCCGGTTAGGCGGTTAGGCGGTCAGCGGGCTCGGCGCAGCGCGCTCATCGCTATCGCAGTGCTGCTAACCGCCTATCCGCCTAACCGCCTGTCCGCCCAGGTAGGCCACGAGCCCGGGCAGTCCCCCTACCGCGACATCCGGCGCGGGGGCGTCGTGGTCTTCGGGGTGGGCTACCTGGGCGGCAGCCGCGGGCGCGTGGGCGTGGGGATGTCGGACGGCATCACCTGGAACGTCCATTACGACGCCTCGCTCGGCGGGCCCGTGAGCGCCTCGCTGGGGCTCGCCTACGCCCAGACCACGCGCTACATCGTGGACCCCGCGCAGGGCGCGGCAACGCGGACCCAGGGCCCGGTCGACAGCGACGTCATCCTTGCGGACGTCGGCCTGCAGCTCGTGCTCACGGGCCGCAAGACCTGGCACGGCGTCGCCCCCTATCTCGGCGCCGGTCTCGGCCTCGCGCTGGGCGGCAGCGCCCCGACCGACCCCGCAGGCTACACCTTCCGCACTAAGATCACGCTCAATCCCGGGGCGGGGGTGCGGTGGTACCCCACGCCGCGGCTGTCCATGCGGGCGGACTTCCAGACCGTCTACTGGAAGCTCGCGTACCCCCTCGCCTACAAGGACCCGAGCCCCGTGGACGGGACCCGGGTGCTGCCGCTCGATGCGTCCTTGACCGAGTGGACCGCGCATCCCTGGATCAGCGTCGGCGTAGGATGGACTTTCTAGGCGAAGGGTTCCGGCGCGCCCTCTCGCTGCTGCTGTCGGGCGATCGCGAGGTGTACGGGATCGCCCTCCTGACCTTCAAGGTCGCGGTAGTCGCGACCGGCGTGGCGTGCGCCGCCGGGATCCCGACCGGGTTCCTCCTCGCGACGAGGCCCTTTTGGGGCCGCCGCGCCGCCCTCACCGTCGTCAACACCGCGCTCGCCTTCCCCACCGTCGTCGTCGGGCTGCTGCTCTACGGGCTGCTCTCCCGCCGCGGCCCGCTCGGCGGACTGGGATGGCTCTACACCTGGCAGGCGATCGTCATCGGCGACGTGCTGCTCGCGTTCCCGATCGCGGCGGCGCTCTCGGCGGCCGCCGTGCAGGGCGTGGATCCGCGCATCCGCCGCACCGCGGAGACGCTCGGCGCCGGGCCGTGGCGGGCCGCCTGGACGGTGGCGCGCGAGGCGCGCTTCGCGCTCGCGGCGGTGATCACGGCGGCTTTCGGCCAGACAGTGGCCGAGGTGGGCGCGGCGATGATCGTGGGAGGCAACATCCGCGGGGCCACGCGCACCCTCACGACCGCCGTCGCGCTGTCCACGGCGCAGGGCGACTTCGGGCTCGCGCTCGCGCTCGGGGTCGTGCTGCTGCTGCTGGCGCTGCTGGTGAACGTCGCGCTCCAGGTGTTGCAGGGACGGGGGGGGAGCCGTGGTTGAGCTGCGCGCCGTGCGGCACCGCTACGAGGGACGCGTGGTGCTCGACCTCGAGCGCTTCACCGTGACTCCTGGCGCCGCCGTGGCGATCGTAGGCCCGAATGGCTCGGGCAAGAGCACACTGTTGCGCCTGCTCGCGCTGCTGGAGCGGCCCAGCGAGGGCGACGTCCTGCTGGACGGCCGCGCGGCGTGGAGCGGCAGACACCGCGGCCGGCCGGCGCTCGGGCTGCGCCGGCGCGTCACGCTCGTCGAGCAGCGGCCGATCCTGCTGCGCGGAACCGTGCGGGAGAATCTGGAGTACGGGTTGCGGCTCAGGGGGATGAGGCGCCCGGAGCTGGACAGGACCGTAGAGGCGGTGGCCGAGCGGCTCGGCATCACGCCGCTCGTCAGGCGGCGCCGTCACGAACTGTCGGACGGCGAGGTGCAACGCGTGGCCGTGGCGCGCGCGCTGGGCCTCGAGCCCGACCTGCTGCTGCTCGACGAGCCCGCGAGCTCGGCCGACCGTGCCGCCGCCCAAACGCTGTACCGCGCGCTCGAGGAAGAGCGGCGGCGGCGGCCGCTCGCGATCTGCCTCGCCTCCCATCAGCTCGAGGACGCGTACCGCTGGTCGGACGACGTGCGGGCGCTCGCCGAGGGACGGCTCTCCCCGGTCACTCCCGAGAACCTGTTCCGCGTGGAGCTGCCGCTCGAAGGCGCGAACGGGCTGAAGCACGTGCGGGTGGGAACGGTCTTGATCGCGACCGTGACCGACCGGACGGGACCCGCCATCCTCGCCGTCCCGCCGACCGACATTTTCGTGAGCCGGGAGCCGCTTCCCTCCTCCGCCCGCAACGTATTCACCGGACGGGTGACGCGGCTCGCGCGCCCGCGCCCGGGGGCGGTGCACGTCACCGCCGACGTGGGCGTGGAGCTGGTGGCCGCGGTGACGGAGGAAGCCGCGCGCGACCTGGCACTCGCGCCCGGGAACCCCGTGGCGTTCGCCTTCAAGGCCAGCGCGGTGCGCGTGTTCTAGCACCGCCCGTTCAACTATCTTTCGCATATCGTTGCGTTTACCGCGACAGGAGGTCCGCATCTCTACTCCGAATACGTCCCCCGCCCCCGCCCCCGGCCACGCTCCCGGATCGCGCCGCGGACGGATGCAGGCCGACTCGGCGGCGGTCGAGGAGGTGCCGGTGTGGCTCGAGGTGAACGGCGAGCCTACCGTCACCTGGATGTGCACGCCCGACCAGCTCGAGGAGCTGGCGACGGGGTGGCTGCATGGCGAGGGCTACATCGAGACGATGGACGACCTGATCAGGTTACGCCCCTGCGCGACGGACCTGGGGTTCTGGGCCGACGTCAAGCCGGAGCGCGTGGTCTTCGTGAAGCGGGAGAACAAGAAGCGCGTCCTCGCCTCGGGGTGCGGCGCGGTGTCGACGTTCCTCGCCGATCCGCCGGCGCTGAAGCACACGCCGGCGCGCGGCGAGGCCCCCGCGCCCGACCGGCTGCGTGCGCTCTTCAAGGACGTCTTCACCCGGGGCGATCGTTACAATGAGACGGGCGGGATCCACGCGGCTGCCCTCACGGACGGCGAGCGGCTCCTGTTCCACGCCGAGGACATCGGGCGCCACAACGCTGTGGACAAGGTCGTCGGCGCGGCGGTCATCGCGCGCCAGCCGATCGTCGGCCGCGGGCTGCTCGTGACGGGCCGCATCTCCGCGGAGCTCGCCTACAAGGCGGCCCGCGCAGGGCTCTCCTGGGTGGCCACGCCGAGCGTCCCTTCCACGCTCGCGCTGACGATCGCGCGGCGCTCCGGGATCATCCTCGTGGGTCGGGCCGTCAGCGGCGCTCCGCACGTCCACCGTCCGGAAGCATGAGCCCGGAGGCGCTCCGGGCGCTGCTTCGCGAAGCGCACACGATTGCGGTGGTCGGCCTGTCGCCGAAGTCGCTGCGGCCGAGCCACGTCGTGGCCCGCTATCTCCGAGACGCCGGGTACCGCATCGTCCCCGTGAACCCCGGGCATGCGACACTCCTGGGCGAGCGCTGCTATGCCACCCTGACGGCCGCGGCCGGCGACCACGCGATCGACGTGGTGGACGTGTTCCGCCGCAGCGAGTTCGCGGGCGCCGTGGTGGACGAGGCGATCCCGCTCCGGCCCCGCCTCATCTGGCTGCAAGTGGGCGTGGTGGACGAGGCGGCCTGCGATCGGGCGGCGGCGGCCGAGATTCCCTGCGTCATGGACCGGTGTCTGATGGTGGAGCACCACCTGGTCCAGGTGTGACGGGCGTGCGCGGCGCCGTGCTCGCCGGCGGCGGCGCCCGTCGCTATGGCGGCCTCCCCAAGGGCCTGGTCGAGCTCGGCGGCCGCCGCATCCTCGATCGCGTCGTGGAGGCGGTCCAGGCGGCGACGCAAACACCACCCCTGGTCGTCGCCAACGCTCCCGAGGGACCGTCCTGGCGGCCCGATCTGCGCACCATCCCCGACGTCCGGCCGGGCTGCGGCAGCCTCGGGGGCATCTACACGGCGGTGGTCGCGGGCGACGGCCCGGTGTTATGCGTGGCGTGGGACATGCCTTTCCTCACGGAGGACTTCCTGCGGGCGCTGGTGGCGGGGGCGGGGGCGGGGGGCTACGACGCCTATCTCCCCGAGAGCGACCCTAAAGGACTCCCTACCGGTCGCGGCCGCCGCGGCGTGGAGCCGCTTTGCGCCGTGTACGGACCCGGCTGCGGACCGGCGATCGAGCGCCGGCTCGCGCGGGGCGAGCTCGAGGCCATCGGCTTCCACCCCGACGTGAAGGTCGGTACACTACCCCTCGACCGCGTGCGCCCGTTCGGCGACCCGGACGTGCTGTTCTTCAACGTCAATCGACCCGAGGACCTCGCGCGGGCGGAGGACCTGTGGCGGCGACGCGGATGATCTCGATCGTCGGCAAGAAGGACGCGGGCAAGACGTCCCTGGTGGTGGCGCTCGCGGCGGAGCTGGCGCGTCAGGGCAAGCTGCGCGTGATGACGATCAAGCACGGCACGCACGCGGCCGACGTGGATCAGCGCGGCAAGGACACCTGGCGGCACTACCACGAGGGCAAGGCGGAGCGCGTCGTGATGGAAGCGCCGGGCCAGCGGGTGATCTGGGAGCGGCGCGAGCGGGAGTCCGACCCGATCTCCCTGGCGCGGCGCTACCTCGACGGCGCCGACCTCGTGCTGGTGGAGGGATTCGCCGCCCAGCCGCTGCCGAAGATCGAGACCTACCGGCTCGCCTGCGGCCAGGACCCGCTGTACGACTCCGCGCGCCCCGACGCGGAGCTGTGGGTGGCGATGATCACCGACAACCCCCGCTACCGCGCCGCCTTTCCCGTCTTCCGCTTCAGCGATACGGCGTGGCTCATGACGCTCGCCAACATCGCCTGGGACCGCGCGAAGATTCTCGACTCCTGAGATGCTGTCGCCCGCCGCAGCGGCCCGCCTGATCCTCGAGCACGTCCGACCCCTCGAGACGATCCGCCGCCCCCTGCTGGAAGCGCTGGACCTCGTGCTCGCCGAGGACGTCACCAGCCCGATCGACCTGCCCGCCTGGGACAATTCCGCGATGGACGGCTACGCCGTCCGCTCGACGGACGTGACGGGCGCCTCCCCCGAGCGCCCGGTGACGCTCCGCGTCATCGAGACCGTCCCCGCGGGCCGGTTCCCCGAGCGGGCGCTCGGCCCGGGGGAGGTCACCCGCATCTTCACCGGCGCGCCGCTCCCCGGGGGCGCGGACGGCGTCATCCGCCAGGAGGACACGGAGCCGCTCCCGGACGGGCGCGTGGCGGTGCGCAACGACCGGGACAACGGGCGCAACGTGCGGCACCGGGGCGAGGACATCCGGGCGGGCGCCGTGGTGCTCGTCCGGGGAGCGGCGCTCGGGCCGGCGCAGCTCGGCGTCCTCGCCTCCATCGCGCACGGCACGCCGCTCGTGCATCGCCCGCCGCGCGTCGCGTTCATGGGCTCGGGCGACGAGATCGCGGACCTCGACCGCGCGGACGAGATCCTCGCCGGGAAGAAGATCGCGACCTCGAACTCCTACACCCTGCACGGCATGATCCGCCGTGCCGGCGGGATGCCGCTCGACCTCGGCGTGGCGCGCGACACCAAGGACAGCCTGCGCGAGCACCTCGCGGGGGCGCGCGACGCGGACCTGCTCGTCACCACCGCGGGCGTGAGCGTGGGCGAGCACGACCTGGTGCGCGAGGTGCTCACCGCGCTCGGCTGCGACATGAAGCTGTGGCGCATCCGCATGCGCCCGGGGGCGCCACTCGGCTTCGGGCTACTCGACGGCCGGCCCTGGATCGGCCTCCCCGGCAACCCGGTGAGCACCATGGTCACCTTCGAGCTGTTCGTGCGGCCGATCATCCGGCGGCTGCTCGGGCACGCCCTCCCGTTCCGGCGCACGGTCGCCGTGTGCGTGGCGGAGCCGATCACCCTGGGACCGAAGCTGCGGCACTACCTGCGGGCGATCGTCGCCCCCCAGGGCGCGGACGGAGCCCTGGCGGCGCGCTTGACGGGGCCGCAGGGTTCCGGCATCCTCACGTCCATGGCGCGCGCCAACGCCCTCCTCATCGTGCCCGAGGACCACCCTGCGGTCGCCGTGGGGGAGGTGTTGCAGGCCCTGGTGCTGGACGACCCTCACCACGTAGCCGAGGCTCCGTTCTAAGTGCCCATTGCGAAGCAGCTTCGGCGCCCCCTCCGGCTGGCCGGCGCGCTCCTCCTGATCGGGCTCGTGTACCTGGGGAATACGAGGACCCCGCCCGAGTTCCGGCTCGGCATCCTGTACGTCATCCCCGTGCTGCTCGCCGCCTGGCACGACGGTCTCGGCTGGGGGATCGCCTTCGCGTTCGCCACGGCGCTGCTGCGCTTCGTCGGGGGAATCGACCAGATGGCGCCCGGCACAGCGCTCGTGACGCGGCTCGCGAACGAGGGGGCCTACCTCGCGGTGGTCGGGATCGCGATCACCGGGCTGTCGCAGCTGCGGCGGACGCAGGGCGAGCTGCACCAGCTCGCGACCCAGGACACGCTCACCACCGTCCTCAACGCGCGCGCCTTCTCCCAGGAGCTGGGCCAGGAGCTGGGCCGCAACCGCCGCTATGGCCGCCCGCTGGCGCTGATCTACCTCGACCTGGACGACTTCAAGCGGGTGAACGACGCGCACGGTCACGCGACGGGCGACGCGGTGCTGCGCCTCGTCGCGGACGCGATGCGCTCCGCCGTGCGCCAGGCGGACATCGTCGGCCGGCTCGGGGGCGACGAGTTCGCGGTCCTGATGCCCGAGACCGACGGCACCGTCGCCAACGCCGCGGCCGCCCGGCTGGCGAGCAGCATCCGAACCGTGTTCCGCGGCACCCCGTCCGTGACGGCGAGCATCGGGGTCGTGTCCTGGACCGGTGGCAACACGGACTCCGACGACGTGCTCCGCAAGGCCGACGCGGCGATGTACGAGGCCAAACGGGCGGGCAAGGACCGGGTCGTGCAGGTGGCGATCTGACCAGCGCCCCATGGTGAAGACCGTGCAGGAGCTGTTCCTGATCTTCACCTCGGTGCTGTTCATCGTCGACCCCCTGACCGCAGTGCCCAGCTTCCTCGCGATGACGGCGCGCGACACGCCCGAGGTGCGCCGGGCGATGGCGCGCCGCGGCGCGTGGACGTGCGCGATCACGCTCACCGCATTCGCGCTGGGCGGCGGCCTTATTTTCCGGCTGTTCGGCATCACGATCGGCGCGTTCAAGATTGCGGGCGGGATCCTGATCGGACTGAACGCGCTCGACATGGTCCAGGCGCGCCGCAGCCAGCAGAAGGAGACGCCCGCCGAGCAAGCGGAGGGCATCGAGAAGGAGGACGTCGGCATCATGCCGCTCGGCGTGCCGATGCTCGCGGGACCCGGCGCCATCTCGACCGTCATGGTGCTCACCGGCGCTTCCAAGGGCAGCGCCATCACCCTCGGGGTCTTCGGCGCGATCGCGCTCACCGCCTACCTGTCGTACCTGACTCTCGCCGCCGCGGCGCGGGTCGAGCGGCGGCTCGGCCAAACGGGGGTGCGCATCCTCACCCGGCTGATGGGGCTGGTGCTGTGCGCGATCGCGGTGCAGTTCGTTGTGGACGGCATCAAGATGACGGGATTGTAGAACGGGAAACGGGAAAGGGGAAACGTCATGCACGTGAAAGCATTGCTCGCGATTCTCGGTGTCGGGATCGTACCTGCCGCGCCCATCGTCGAGTACGACATCCCCACGCCGAACAGCGCCCCCCACTGCCTCGTCGCCGCCCCGGACGGTCTGATCTGGTTCGCCGAGATCGGCGCCAACAAGCTGGGGCGGTTCGATCCGCAGACGGAAAGGTTCACCGAGTGGCCGGTGCCCACCGTGGACGGGCGGCCGCACGGCATCGCCTGGGCCTCGGACGGACGGGTCTACTTCACCGAGCAGCACGGCAACAAGATCGCCGCCTTCGACCCGAAGACCGAACGCTTCACCGAGTATCCGCTCCCGCACGACGGGTCGGGCCCGCACACGCCGATCCAGGGCCCGGACGGGATGCTCTGGTTCACCGAGCAGGCGGGGAACCGCATCGGACGCCTCGATCCCGCGACCGGAAGGATCGTGGAGTACGACGTCCCGACGCCGCGCGCCAACGCCTACGGCATCATCGGATCGCGGCGCGAGATGGCCGTCTACTTCGCGGAGCTCGAGGGGCACAAGCTCGGCCGGGTGGACGTGCGCACGGGGAAGGTGACGGAGTTTCCCACCCCGACGCCGAACTCCGGCGTCCGGCGGCTCGCCATCGACCGCAGCGGAGGGATCTGGATGAGCTACAACCGCGCGGGCAAGGTGGCGCGCTTCGACCCCAGCACCAAGGCCTTCAAGGAGTACGACGCGCCGGGCGGCCCCCGCGGCCAACCGTACTCGATCGAGGTGGACTCGACCGGGCACGTCTGGTTCAGCCAGTTCGACCCCACCGAGAACGACCTCGTCGAGCTCGATCCCGCCACCGGGAAGATGACGAGCTACAAGATCCCGGGCGGGCCGGCGCTGGTGCGCAAGCTCACCGTGGACGCCCACAACACCCTCTGGTATGCGAACAACGGGCAGTCGAAGATCGGGAAGGTAAGCAGATAGCCCCTCGGGGGGCGCCCCCCGACGAACGGCGCGCAGCCGCACCAGCGCGACTCCGTCACCGCTACGGGACCCCCGAGGGACCGTTAACAACCTCTCGGGTTACAAGCTCGGCAGGATGGGGGACGCGCGAAACTAGGGAATCCCCTGGAAGCGACACCGGGGAAAGCCTAGGTTGGCCCTATGGCTCGATCAGCCCCGTGCGAATCGCGTACCGCACCAGGCCGGCCGTCTCGTGGATGTCGAGCTTTTTCATGATGCGGGTGCGGTGGAATTCGGCCGTCTTGACGCTGATCTCCAGGACGCCCGCGATCTGCTTGGTGCCCTTCCCCTCGACCAGCAGCTGCAACACCTCCCGCTCGCGGTGCGTGAGCGGCTGCCGCGGTCCGGCCGCGGCCCGCAGCGCCTGCACGACCGCGGCGGAGATGCCGGGACTGACGTAGATGCCGCCCCGACGCACCTCCCGAATCGCCTGAAAGAGGTCCTCCGCCGCCTGCGTCTTGATGACGAACCCGCGGACGCCGTCACGGATCGCGTCCAGGACGTAGTGATCCTCGGTGTGCATCGTCAGCAGGATCACTCCGACCCCGGGGCACGTCCGGGTGATGTGGTGGGCCGCCTCGACGCCGTTGAGACGGGGCATGACGATGTCGAGCACGACCACGTCGGGGCGGAGGCGCGTGGTGAGATCCACCGCCGCCTGGCCGTCGGCCGCCTCTCCCACGACTTCCAGGCCTCGCTTCTCCAGCAGCGCTCTCAGTCCCTGCCGAAAAACCGCGTGGTCATCGGCGAGCAACACCCGCTCGGACATCCCTGCCCCTCCGTTGCGACTGGTCGGCAAGTGCAATGGCGTGATTGTACCGGCGACGGAGAACCACAGCAAGCGGCGGACGCTACATCCGCTTGTACTTCGGGCCGCTGCCCCCCTCCCGGGGCGTCCAGCGCGGCCCCAGCACGTCGGTCGCCTTACAGTCCACGCAGTTCGGCGCGTTCACCCGCAGCCGCCCGTCCACCAGCTCGTACACCCCCGCCGGGCACACGTGGGCGTAGAACGCGGCTACCTCGGCTGGGACGTCCCGCCCCACGACGAGATGGCTCGGCATCGTGTCGCGGGTCGTGTTCCCCGACTTGAACACCGCGTCCACCTTACTGAACGTCAGCTTCCCGTCGGGCCTCTCAACTGACCCCGGGCGCAAGCCCGGGGTGAGCTGGCGCTCCACGTTGGCATCGCTCTCCATGGAGATCTTTGCACCGGGAAACCGCCCCCCCGTCGCCGTCATTACCGCCGCCTTCACTCCGCCGATGTACAGGCCATCCTTGAAGGCGAGCCGCATGTTCCGCGTACGGTACAGGTCCCGCATGATGAACGAGTCGTCCACCAGCCGGTCGTAGCGAGCGAGCTGCGTGCCGTCTCCCGCCCGGAGCGAGGCGAACATCGCGCGCGCGGCGTAGATGCCCGACTGCATCGCGTAGTGGATCCCCTTGAGCGAGGGGACGTCCACGAAGCCGGCCGAGTCGCCCAAGAGGACGACGCCCGCGCCGTGGCGGCGCTGCGGGACCGCGTAGTAGCCCCCTTCGGGGATCGTCTTCGCCCCCCACTCGAGCGCCTCCCCACCGTCGAGATAGCGCCGGAACAGCGGATGGAGCTTGAGCCTCTGGAGCAGCACGTGCACGTCGAGCGCGGCGCTCCGGTAGTCGAGCCCCACGACGAGACCGAGCGCCAGCAGGTTCGGCTCGAGCGGGTAGAGAAAGCTGCCGCCGAAGGCGTCCGTGGGAAGCGGCCAGCCGAGCGTGTGGATCACCCGGTCGAGGGGACGCTGCGTCTCCCAGATCTCCTTCACGCCCAGCGCAAAGATCTGCGGGTTCTCGGACGGCACGCCCTGCCACTCGAGCCACGCCTGCGCCAGCATTCCTCGCGTCCCCTCGGCGAGCGCCGTGACCTTGGCGACGATGTCATTCGGCGCTTGGTAGCTCGGGAGCGGCTTGCCGTCGCGATCGAGCCCCGTCGCCGCCGTGCGCACGCCCACGACGCGCTCGCCGTCCACGAGCAGGCCGGCCGCGGGGAAGCCCGTGAACACCGTGACCCCGAGCTCCTCCGCCTTGTGCCCGAGCCACCGGACGATCTCGCACAGCGAGGCGACGTAGTGGCCCTTGTTGTGCATGGTGGGAGGGGTGGGAAGGCGCCATTGGCCGTTGGCCGTCAGCAGATACACGGCTTCTTTGCGAACCGGCCCGCGGAAAGGGAAGTCCGAATCCTTCAGGTTGGGGAACAGCTGGCGGAACGCGCAGGGATTGACGACCGCCCCGGACAGGCAATGCTCCCCCAGCGCCTCCGCCTTCTCGAGCACACCGATGCCGAGCTCGGCGCCGCTGCGGCGCGCCAGCCCGGCCAGCTCGATCGCGGCCGCGAGCCCCGCAGGGCCCGCGCCCACGATCAGCACGTCCAGCTCCATGCGATCGCCGGCGCCGGGTGCATCCTGGGGGAGGATGAGCCGCTCGCGCGGCAGCGGCGGCTGATAGCGTGCGGGAATCATGCTAATGGCTAATGGCCAACAGCCTTCTTGATTTCCTGAGTCAGCTTCGGCACGATCTCGAACAGGTCTCCCACGATCCCGTAGTCCGCGACCTTGAAGATCGGCGCGTCCTTGTCCTTGTTGATCGCGACGATGACCTTCGACGTGCGCATGCCGGCGAGATGCTGGATCGCGCCCGAGATCCCGACGGCGACGTACAGCGTCGGTGAGACGGTCTTCCCCGTCTGGCCCACCTGATCGCCGTGCGGCCGCCAGCCCGCGTCCACGACGGCGCGGGACGCCCCCACCGCGGCGCTGCCGCCGAACGCCCGCGCCAGCTCCTCGAGCAGCTTGAAGTTCACGGGCTCCTTGAGTCCGCGACCGCCCGAGATCACGATCGGCGCCTCCGCCACATCCACGGCCCCCGCCGCGGCCGCCTTCACCTGCTTCACGACCACGCGGCCCGCCGGGACGTCGAGCGCAACCGTCGCCGCGGCGCCCGGGCGGGGCCGCTCGACCGGCGTGAACACGTTGGGCCGCAGGGCCAGAATCGCGGGCGTGCCGCTGAGCTTGACCCGCAGGAGCGCCTTCCCGGCGTACACCGGCCTGGTGGCGGTCACGGCGCCGCCTTCGACCGCGACGTCCGTCACGTCCATGGCGAGCGCGACACCGAGCCGCGCCGCGACGCGGGGCGCGAGGTCCTTCCCCGCGGCGCTCGCAGCGAACAGGACGGCCCGGTACCCACCTGCCTGCGCGCGCTCGGCCACGGCGCGGGCCCACCCCTCCGGCGCGTAGCTGCCGAACGCGGCGGCCGTCGCGGTGACGATCCTGTCGGCGCCGTACTTGGCGAGCTGGTCGATGCCGCGGACCGGGCCGGCGCCGAGCACGAGGGCCTCGACCTCCCCACCTAGCCCGTCGGCGAGCCGCCGGGCGCCGGTGACGACTTCCTGGGAGACCTTCCGAAGCGCCCCGTCGCGCTGCTCGAGCACGGCGAGGACGGCCGTCACAGGACCTTCGCGTCTTCGCGCAGCAGCCGCACCAGCTCCGGCACCGCATCCGGCCCCTCGCCCACGATCCTTCCTTCCTTGCGCTCGGCCGGTGGGAGCAGTGCGAGCACCTCGATTCCTCCGGTGGCCAAGGCCACCGGCTTCGTTGCGAGCGGCTTCTTCTTCGCCGCCATGATGCCCTTGAGCGCCGGGTAGCGTGGCTCGTTCAGGCCCTTCTCGGTAGTCAGCACGGCGGGGAGCGGGAACTCGACCACCTCGATCCCGCCCTCAATCTCGCGCTCGGCGGTCCCCGTCCCGGCCGCCAGCTCGAGGTGCGCCACCGCGGTGACGCAGGGGAGCCCGAGCAGCTCCGCCACCATGGGCCCGACCTGATGGTTGTAGTCGTCGATCGCCATCTTGCCGAACAGGATCAAGTCCCAGCCGCCGTCCTTGAGCTCGGCGGCGAGCGCCTTCGCGACCTCGAGGCCGTCGGTCGGGATCTGGTCGGTCTGGAGCAGCACGCCGCGGTCCGCGCCCATCGCGAGAGCGCTGCGGATCGTCTCCTGCGCGGCCGTGGGGCCGAGGCACACGATCACGACCTCGCCCGCGCCGGCCTGCTCTTTGCGCCGCAGGGCTTCCTCGACTGCGAACTCATCGTAGGGGTTGATGACGAACTTCACGCCGGCCTCGTCGAGCGACTTGCCGTCGGGGGCGATCTTCACGCGCGTCTCGCTGTCGGGGACGCGCTTGATGCAGA
>Ga0209158_1001112_pt1 | contig 18351 bp, 17 predicted proteins | sample GraSoiAngelo_140_FD_185897 | JGI IMG/M metagenome (GOLD analysis project Ga0209158, IMG submission 185897) | Grasslands soil microbial communities from the Angelo Coastal Reserve, California, USA - 14_0929_12_30cm (SPAdes) (version 2) | ecosystem: Environmental > Terrestrial > Soil > Grasslands ...
CCGTCGGCTTTGTTCTTCCTTAGGTCCTGGAGTTCCTCGCGCGCCTCCATGAGTTCGCCCTCGAGTTCCTTGAGGGCTTTCTTGGTCTCGCGTTCGGCACCGGCACTCGCGGCCTCGAGTTCCTTCACCCGGGTCTGCAGGCCATGGATCGTATCGTCGTGGCGGGCGATCTGCGCGGTCTTCGCGTCAGACAGCTTGCGGGCGTCCTCGAGATCCTTGCGGAGCTGGGCCTCGCGGGCCTTCGCCTCTTCCCGCTCGGCGGCATCGACCTTCAGGAGGACCGGCGCATCAAGCTCTTCCTCGTCGGTCTCGAGGGACTTCCGGGCCTTCTCGCGCAGTCCCATCCGCCATCACAACAGCTGGAGCTGTTCGAGGAGCTTCTCGTAGAGCGCAAATCGCTCCGACTTCGCGAACTTCCGGATCTTGTCTTTCGGCAGGTCTCCGAGCAGCTCGTCGATGTCTTTCATGACGACCTTCAATTCGCCTTTCAAGTTGAGCAGTTCCTTCTGCTGCTCCATCAACTGGTTCCGTTCCTCCATGAGGCGCTCCATCTGCTCCTCGAGCTGGATCATCCGGGCCTGAAGTGCGCCCAGCTCTTGATCCGACTTGATCGTGACCGGCGTCGGCTCGTCTTTCGAAGCGGCGCGGGCCGCGGTGGACTTCTGCTCCAGGTCCCACCGTCGCCGTTCGAGGTCGACTTCCGCCTCGCTCAGCGCGTGGTGCCGCTCGTCGAGAAGCCGCGCCTTCTCCCGCATCAGCTCCTCCCGTTTCTCGATCTCCCGTTCCCGCTCGTGGACGCGATTCATGACGGTCCGGAACTCGTCCTCCCGCCGGACGAAGTCCGACTCCCGCTCCTTGAGTTGCCCGAACGCCTTCTCCCGCGACTCTAGCTCGTGCCGGAACGCGGAGATCCGACCGCGGAGGGACGACTCGCGCGCCTTGAGCTCCTCCTTCTGCATCCGCAAGATGTTACGGTACGTCGTCTCCATGTCGACGAGGCCTTCCTCGAGTTTCAGAATGTCCTCCTTCTCCAGGAGGAGTGTCTCGATCTGCCGCTTCAGTTCCTCGCGCTCCCGCAGCTGGTCGGGATCCTCGGAGCCCTCGAGCGCTTTGATTCGGGCCTGCGCTCGTTCGATCAACGCCTCCATCTGTTCGAGGCGCTGCTTGCGCCTCTCGAGCATGCGGTCGAACGGTTCGGCGAGCTTCCAGAGCGATTCCTCCATCTCTCCCTCGGTGCGATCCGCCTCGAGGGACGACGCCGGCTCCGCTCCCGGGCCGCCTCCGGGCGCCCCACGGCTCCGCGCCTTCTCGCGGCTGAGTTGCAGGATCCGCCGTAGGTATACCTCCTCCGGGGATTCCTGATTGGGGGGCGTCGGGACTTCGTCGAATCCGGGCTCCGGGAACTTCGCGTTGCAGTTCAAGCACTCGGTGGCGGAGGCGGGATTGATCGAATTGCAGATCGGGCAGAGGACGGCCTGCATCGAGCCTTCGAAGGGCTCGCCGCAACGGGCGCACGACGCGGCGTCCGGCGGCGTTTCCGCTCCGCATTCGCTGCAGTAGGCGGCCTTGCTGGGGGTGAGGGCGCGCTGGGCCATCGATGCCTGCTCGAGGAAGATGGGATGCCGGGTCGCTCAGTCGTACGCGTTGTACGCGAGGATCTCCGACAGATGCTTCCTGCCCGCCGGGGCCTCGTAGGCCTCCGGGATGCCCAACGGTGTCAACCCTACCACGTGGGCGTCGGCCGGGATGTTCAGGAGGGATTTCACCTTCTCCTCGTTGAAGGTGAAGATCCAGGAGGTCCCCAACCCCTCACTCGTGGCCGCCACGGTGACGTTCGCAAGGGCCATGCCGAGATCGACCGGATACGAGTTCATGTATCCGCCGATCATCGCGACCGCCTCGTCGAGCCGGGCACAGGCGACGACCACCAGGGGCGCGTCGGTCATGTGCCTCCCGTTCGTACAGGCGCCCGCGAGCTTCCGCTTCGCGTCCTCGTCCGAGACGACGATGAACTTCCAGGGCTGGATGTTGTCCGCGGACACGGCGAACCGCGCGGCGTTCACCACCGCCTGGACTTTCTGCTCGGGGACCGGATCGGGCTTGTACTTGCTCACGCTCTTCACCGACTTAATGGCCTCAAGGACCTCCATTTAGTCCCGAGGCGTCCGATTTGGCGTCGTGATAATAAGCGTTACGGCCACGAAATCAGGCGAACAACCGTCCCTTGCGGGTCCCGCAGCACGAGCGACCCGCATGCGCGCTTCGGCGACTACGGTTTCCGGGGGACTAACGGCCAGCCGATGTGCGGGGCGAAGATGACGTAGAGTCCGGCAACAAGAAGGATGAGCCCCGCCAGTGTGATCCCGCGGCCGAGGAGGTCAAATCCATATTCGATGCATCCGTTTTCCCCTGGGCCGTACTTTGTACACGTCGAGGAAACGAATGTCCCAGCGATGAGACTCGCACCACCGACGAGCGCCGATGCGATCGGGACCCAGAACTGCCAATCGACCTGGCGCCGGTTGCGCCCCCCTTCGCTATCTGAACGTTCCGGAGTCTTCAACATTCACCGCCGAACGAGACCGACCGAATCCCCTTGGAAGGTCTCGGTCGAACGAAGCGAGAAACTGATTCGCCGCGGTTGCGGCAAGAAATGAGGCTCCATCCTGAGGGAACGTTTAAGTCGGCCCTGGGTCTACGCCGCGGCCGCGGGCCCGTAGCTTAGCCTGGTTGGAGCGTCCGGCTGATAACCGGAAGGTCGCCAGTCCAAATCTGGCCGGGCCCACTTCGGGCCTGGGTTGTCCGGTTCTTCACCAGGGCTCGACTCACTGACCGAGGGCCGCGAGGTCGCGGGCGACTCCCCGCCTTCGACACAAAGGTCGCTCCTAGAAACCCCGCGAAAGCTTAAGCCGTGGATGTGCAGCGTACGACCCGGTGTCACTCCCATCCTCGGTCTCTCATCGGTGGTTCCTGGTTGTCGTCTTCGCGGCCATCGGGCTGGTCATCGCCACGTCCTTCGTTCTGTACTCCGAGCAACTAGCGCGGCCACCGCCTACGGAGAATCTCGTCTTCTCTCCGGCGGCGTTGGTGGACGGCAACGCCTCGTTCACCGTTCAGAACGTGTCCCACGGACCATACCTGTTCTCGGGATTCCAGATTTCGCTCATCGTAAACGACTTCGCGGGAGGGCCGGTCGCCCTGGAGCCGAACAACTCGGTCGCGCGCATGACGATCGGGCCGAACCATTACCGGATCGCGTGGTCGGATTCGGACGGAGATGGAGCGGTCGATGTCGGCGATTCGTTCCGTGTCGCGGGCGACGGAGGTCCGCTGCCGGTGTTGAGCTATTACGAATTCGATCTCCGCTGGCAGATGCAGTGGACCACGAAGGCCACCTGGTCGACATCGTGAGGGACGCGCCTCGCGATCGATGCCGCGTTATGCCGGCCCGAATAATTCTCGTCGCAACTCTTATCACCGCACCGGCGGTCCAACGGCCGGAATTCGGAGAAGACCCCGTTGGGATACGTCCGAGGCCTCCGGTGTCGCGCGTGCGGCGCGGAGTTTCCCGCCGTACAGCTCGCCGTCTGCGAATCGTGTTTCGGTCCCCTCGAAGTCACGTACGAGCTGTCCGCCGTCCGGGATTCGTTCCGCCGCGCGGATCTCGCGGAACGACCGCGCGACCTGTGGAGATACCGCGAACTCCTTCCGGTCCTCGATGAATCCGCGAGGGTCGATCTCGCGGTGGGCTGCACGCCGCTGCGACGAGCCGCGGACCTCGGAAAGGCGCTGAATGTCCGCGAGATCTGGGTCAAGGATGACACCGTCAACCCGACGTATTCCTTCAAAGACCGGCCCGTCGCCGTCGCGGTCGCGAAGGCCCGCGAATGGGACCTCCCGGCGATCGGCTGCGCCTCGACGGGCAACCTCGCAGCGGCCACCGCGGCGGCGGCCGCGAAAGCCCATCTCCCCTGCTACGTGTTCGCGCCCGCGTCCCTCGAGCCCGCGAAGCTCCTCGTGCCGCGAATCTTCGGGGCCACCGTGGTCCCGATCGAGGGAACGTACGACGACGCGAACCGGATCGCCCTCTTGACCGCGGACCGACGCGGCTGGGGATTCGTGAACATCAACTTGCGGCCATACTACGCGGAAGGATCGAAGACCTTGCTCTTCGAGACGTGGGAGCAGTTGGGCTTCGAACTGCCCGACATCATCGTGGTCCCGTTGGGTTCGGGCCTTCTCATGACATCGCTCGAGAAGGGGTTTCGGGAACTCCGGGAGCTCGGCGAAGTGGCCGATCCTCCGCGACTCGTCGGCACGCAGGCCGCGGGATGCGCACCGATCGTCCAAGGCTTCGAATCGCCGGACGGCCGGCCGAAGCCCGTAAGGCGACCGGAGACGGTCGCGGAGTCTCTGGCGATCGGCGATCCCGGCTCCGGGTTCGAGGCGATCCAAGCGATGCGAGCGACGCGCGGTTTCGCCGACGCTCCGAACGATCCTGACATCCTCGATGGCGTGCGGCTCCTCGCGCGGGCGGAAGGCGTGTTCACCGAGCCGGCGGGCGGGACGACGGTCGCGACGCTGAGGCGAGCCCGCGAGGATGGTCGGATCGACCGAGACGAGCGGGTCGTGCTGCTGATCACGGGGAGCGGACTCAAGACGCCGGCCGTTTGGCGCGATGCGTTCCAGCCGCTCGCTCCCGTTCCGCCGAATTCCGCTGCGGTCGATGCCTATCTCGGAGGCCTCCATCATGGTTAGGCTCGTCCTGGCCTCTCCGATTGCCGTCGCGACGCGCGGCGAACGGGAGATTGAGATCGAGTTCGAAGGGACCCTTCGCGGCCTCTTCGACCTCGTGACGAATCGATACGGGAAGCCGTTCCAGCAGCGGATCTTTGAGGGTGACGGGGCGCTGAAGCGTTTCGTGAATGTCTACGTGAACGGCGAAGACGCACGGTATCTTCGGGGTCTCGACACACCGATTCCCCGGGATGCGACTGTCGACCTGCTCCCTGCGATAGCCGGCGGCTGAGGCGGTCGAATGCGCAACGGGTGGGTGTGGGGCCGCGCGCCGGCGACGATCGCGAACGTCGGCCCGGGCTTCGACGTCTTCGCCCTCGCGATCCATGGTCCGCGTGACGAGGTCGCGATCCGCCCCGCGGACAAAGACTCCCTGGCGGTGGAAGGCGTTGGCGCCGCAGGCCTCCCGACGAAGTTCTCCGAGAACACCGCGGGAATCGTAATCGACGCCCTCCGGGCGGCGACGGGGATTTTCCAGCCCCTCCAGGTCCGGGTGCGAAAAGGCGTCCCACCGAGCCGCGGGCTCGGCAGCTCCGCGGCGTCGTGCGCGGGTGCGGCGCTCGCCTACCTGAAGGCGTTCCCGTCCTCGAGTTCGCTCGGAGCCGAGGGTTTCATCCATGCGGCCGTCGCCGGCGAGGCCGCCGTCTCAGGCCGCCACTACGACAACGTCGCGGCCGCGCTGCTCGGTGGCTTCGTCACGGTCGCTTCGACGCAGCCGCTGATCCTGCAGCGCGTGACAGTGAGTTCGCGGGTCGCCCTCGCAATCGCGATTCCGGATATCCTCCTGAAGACCGCGGACATGAGGCGAGTCCTCCCCGACCTCGTGCCCCTCCGGGACGCGGTCGGGAACATCGGCCGTGCCGCGACGCTGGCCTTGGCCCTCTCCCGCGGGGACGCGTCCCTCGCGGGCCGATGCCTCGAGGACCGGATTGCTGAGCCCGCACGCGCATCGTTCCTCTCCGGATTCGCGGAGGCAAAGGCGGCCGCGCTCGGGGCCGGTGCGACCGGATTCGCCATCAGTGGCTCCGGATCGACGGTGTTCGGGTTCGCGCCGAATCAGGCAATCGCGGGATCAGCCGCGAACGCGATGTGTGGGGCCTTCAAGGCGCTCGGAACCCACGCCACGCCACTCGTCACGACGGCCGACAACTCCGTGCCGCTGGGCGCGGTCGTGTCGAAGGCCGGTCCGCGATTCTCCATCGTCGCGGCCTGACCCCCGTCACCGCGTTGCAGCGCCGGTCGTTCGGTCAGGGGCGGGGCGCGTGGCCCTGTTCGATGTCCCGCATCATCTGGTCGAACTGGTCCTTGGTGATCTCGCCGCTCGCGTACCGCCGCCGGAGGATCTCGGTCGCGCCGTCAGGACCGTAGTGGTACCGTCCGTACATCGGGTAGCCTCGCCAGCCCCACCCACCCCAGCCCCAGAAGAGGCCGCGGAACAGGAAGAACAAGAAGAAGACGAAGATGAAGAACCCGAACGGGAAGAAGAACGGGAAGTAGCCAACGCCCGCCCCCGGTCCGACGATTGCCCGGATGATCAGGCCGATTACAATTGCGACGCCGATCAGGAAGAGGAACGCTGCGATCCCCCATCCGATGAACCTTCGATGCCGATTCCAGTCATGATCCGCTTGCATGCTTGCCATGGTGGACCCCCACCGCAAGGGCTAAGGCATGGGCGGTATTTAGGCGTATCGAATTTCCGATACCGGAAAACCGATTCGAGTGGTAAGGGATAAATATCGGTTATCCGATTCGATTTCTGACGCACATGTTTCCTCCTTTCCGTTGGATGATGCACCGCCGGAGAGGTCTTCGCACGTGGATCATCTCGATCCTCGCGAACGCGCCGAAGAACGGTGCGGAGATCATGGACGAGATCGAGACGATGACGCAAGGATGGTGGAGGCCATCTCCGGGTTCTGTCTATCCGCTCTTGGACCAGATGACCCAGGAAGAGCTCCTGAAGAAGCGCGACGACGGCCGGTACGAGCTGACCGCCAAGGCGAAGGAAGAGCTCGAGTGGCCGTTCGGGATGCCGGGCCGGAAGCCGCAAACCGTCGAGGACATGGTGAACGAGATGGTCGGCTTCGCCTCGTACTTGGAGGATCTGAGCCGTTCCGATCGGTCGAAGATCGCCCCCCTCCGGGACAAGATCAAGAGCGTTGCAGAGCGCCTCGCCGCGCTTGTCGGGACCACCAAGCCGTAGATGCTCACCAAGCCCCTTGAATGGGTTGCGTCGCAGCAATCGATGCCGCTCGTCGGCTTTTTACTCAATTGGGTAAAAACGCTACCGTGATGGGAGTCCTGTCGAACGATGGGGTCTACCTCTAAACAGAGGTAGCTGACCTCCGCCTCTCCGCAGCCGTCTCTTTGGCCGCCTTGCCGAATTTGTACCTTCGATGGCCGTACCATAAGGGTCTTACTCGGCTACACCCCGACCGGAGGTGGAGGTGACGGATGATATCCCTCGGGATCGCAGCCGCCATCGGAGCCGCGATTGGAGCCGTCGCACTCGGGGCCGCGTCCGCTGCAACGCACGGAGACGTCCCCGGACTCGCGATTGCGCTCCAGCACATCCCGCCGACGACGCACGGCTACGAAGTCGTGACGGCCGTGAAGAACGCATTGGCGGGGGGCGCGGCAGGCGGTGGAATCGGCGCAGCCGTTTCCGCCGTCGCGAAAGCCGGTGCCAAGGGCGCTGCTGCCGCGGCTCACTAGCTGCGGGCAGCGTCTCTTTTCTTTTCTGCGGGCCAACGCCGCATCGTGGCGTTCGCTTCACTCGAGGCGACACCCCGTCCGCGCGGACAACCCTGCCTCTATCCGTGCGCCTTCGCGACTTCGGCCGCGAGCTCCGCGGCGCGCTTCGATGCCGCGACAATCGCATCGCTGATGGCCGGCGGGACCCCGCGCTTCTCCATGACGGCCCACCCCGCCTCTGTCGTCCCGTTCGGCGTCGCGACCATCCGGAAGAGCTGCATCGGCTCGAGGCCGTCGATCAGGAGGAGTTCCGCGGTCCCTTTCATCGTCTGGAGGGCGAGCTTGTACGCGACGTCCCTCGGCAACCCGGATCGCACGCCGCCTTCGATCATCGAGTGAGCGAGGGCCGCGATGAACCCCGGACCGCTGCCACTCAGGCCGGTCACCGCATCGAGCATCGGCTCGTCGACCATCGTCACCCGACCGATCGCGCCGAAGATCTCCTCGACGACGAGCGCATCGTGTTCGGTCGCGCTCCGCCCCAACGCGAACGCCGTCGCGCCCTCGCCCACGGCGCAGGCGAGATTCGGCATGATCCGCACGACCCGACCTCTCCCGTTGAGCGACTTCTCGACAAATGCGGTGCGGACGCCCGCGGCGAGGGTGATGACCAACGCGTCGCGCTTCACATGGGCCGCGATCCCGGCGACGAGGGAGGGCATGTCTTTCGGCTTCGCCGCGAGCACGAGGATGTCCGATTCCCGCGCGAGGTCCGCCACGGTCTCGAGCGAGGTCACGCCGTGTTTCGCGGCGATCTCCTTCGCGCGCGCCGGAATCGCATCGCTGACGAGAACCCTCGACGCGGGGACCACGCGCCCGACGATCAAGCCACGGACGAGCGCTTCGCCCATCTTGCCGACGCCCGCGATTCCGATCGTGTTCTGCGTTTCCATGCTGTTCCTCTCCGCGAGTGTTGCCCACAAGCCACGGTCCTTCCTTCTCCTTTTCCGTCCCTGGAAACTGTATAAATAGCGAGAATACATCGGAGCCTTCCTTGACGAACGTCGGCGTGCGGCACGACGACCTCGTGGACCTGGTCGGCAAGTCGTTGTCCATCGAGGAGTTCGTGGACCGGATCACGTTCATGGGCGCGGGTCCGGAGGGGGTCCAGGGCGACGTGATGACGTTCGACGTGTTCCCGAACCGGCCGGACCTCTATTCGGTCGAAGGGATCGCTCGCGGGCTTCGCGGCTTCCTCGGAATGGAGCTCGGCCTGCCGGTGTACCCGGTCGAGGCGTCCGGAATCGACTTCATCGTGGATCGAAGCGTGGCCGACGTGCGACCGTACGCGGTCGGCGGCATCGTCCGCGGTCTCGAGCTCGAGGACGCCCTGCTGCGGTCCCTCGTCGACCTTCAGGAAAAGCTCCACTTGGCGGTCGGCCGTCGTCGCAAGAAGGTGGCGATCGGGATCCACGATATGGACAAGGTCACGCCGCCGTACACCTACAAGGCGGTCCTCCCGCCGGACGTCCGCTTCACGCCGCTCGGGATGGCGCAGGAGATGGATCTCCGGGACATCCTGACGAAGCACGAAAAGGGCCGCGAGTACGCGCACCTCGTCGCCTCGCAGCCGGTCTTCCCCATCATCACGGACGCGAAGGGCCAGGTGTTGAGCTTCCCTCCTGTGATCAACGGGATCCTGACTCAGCTCACGCCGGACACGCGCAACCTGTTCATCGACGTCACCGGGACGGACCTCGAGGCGGTCAGCGGCTGCCTCGCGATCCTGTCGACGGCCCTCGCCGAGCGTGGAGGGCGGATCCAGACCGTCCGGACGAAGTACGCGGACCGGACGCTCGAGACGCCGGACCTCTCGCCCCGACCGCATTTGGTCGATTTGAAGCGCGCGAACGAACTCCTCGGCCTCTCGCTGAAACCGGGTGAGGCGGTCGACTTCCTCCGGAGGATGCGGCACGACGCGCGCGCGAATGGAGACGCCATCTCGGTCCTCTCGCCGGCCTATCGGCTCGACATCCTGCACGAGGTGGACCTCGTGGAAGACCTGGCGATCGCCTCGGGATACGACCGGTATCCGCGAGGCCTGCCGCACCGCCAGACGATCGGCGAGTCGCTCGAGGCGAACGATTTCGCGGAGACCCTTCGCGTCCTCCTCGTGGGCTACGGATACCAGGAGGTGATGTCGCTGACGATCGCGTCCTCAAAGGACGCCTTCGAGACGCCGGACCGCGTCCTAATCCGGAACCCGCTGAACGAAGATCTCACGACCCTCCGCTCGTCGATGCTCCCGGCGCTGATGAACATCTTCCGCTTGAACAAGCACCGCGAACTGCCGCAGCGGATCTTTGAAATCGCAGACGTCGTGCTCGAAGCGAGGAACGTGCGGCGCATCGGAGCCGCGGCGACCCATCACAAAGCCTCGTTCACGGAGGCGAAGTCCCTGGTCCTCAGCCTGATGCGGGACGTCGGTCGGACCGCGGACGTGGATCCGGTCGAGGACGGGAATTTCATTCCCGGACGCGGCGCCTCGATCGTGCTCGACGGTCGCGAGATCGGTCGCTTCGGAGAGATTCACCCGCGGATCTTGGAGACCTACACTTTGGTCCAACCCGTCATGGCCTTCGAACTCGATGTCGAGCCGTTGCGGTCCTCCCGCTGAGTTAGGAGAGAAGGTATTTCTCACCTCGGACGATGGCGACGCGCTGAGGTAGCGAAGCTCGGTCCAACGCGCCAGACTTGAGATCTGGTGGGCCGCAAGGCCCTCGGGAGTTCGAATCTCCCCCTCAGCGTTTCCCGATCACAGGGCGTTTGCACGGCTCGGATTGCCTACGACAGGCCGCACCAGCTCGCCAAGAGCGTCGCATTTGAGGTCGCGTTGTCACCACCGGGGTAAACGAGCTGGATCGTCCGCGTGACAACGAACGTACCTTCGGGGAATCCCGCATCGAACTCCATCGTGTATGTCCCGGGCGCGAGGGAGACGTCCGCCGTCCCGTTCCAAGGCATGTACGCGATACAAGGGAGAAACATGACGCGGGAGGGCGGCGAGTTCGACGGGTAAATCCAGATCAGGCCTCCGTGGTTGGCGTACCACGCTCCGGCGAGTCGTCCGGGGGTGCCGGAGACGGTGAAGGTCACATTGAATCCCTGCTTGGTAATTACCGTCCCCGCCGGGAGAGGCAAGGAAGTCACGGCGCGCGGCAAGAAGAAATACGCGCTGCCGACCACCACGACCACGGCGGCTATGGCGACGGCTGCGGTCATGAGCCCTCGTCTCTCCGGCCTCATTTGCATTATCTGACGGCTCTTCCAACACTTAGCCCTTGTTGAAAACGTGAGCGAGAAGTACGGGGGTGCTCGAGCTCCGTACGGAGCCAGCATCGTGCCAAGGCGTTTCCATTAGTAGGGTGCGTGACCGCCGGAACCTCCCGTCGCGCCGACGCTTCACTCCGTGCTCTTCTGGATGGCGGCTTGGCCGGAGTGTCCGGGGAAGATCTCGACCGTCTTGATGTTGACCATCTCGAGGAGGCCGTATCGGCTCAGCTCGCGTCCCACCCCGCTATGCTTCACGCCGCCGAACGGCATCCGCGGATCGACTTGACGACGCCGTTGATGAACACCATCCCGGATTCGACCTGAGCGGCGAGTTCATCGGCCTGACCGAGGTTCCGCGTCCAGATGCTCGCGCCCAAGCCGAACTCGGAGTCGTTCGCCTCCTCGATCGCGGCGTGCAGGTTCGGCACCGCCATCACGGGCGCGACGGGGCCGAACGTTTCCTCGCGGAGGACGCGCATGTCCTTCGTGACGTGGCTCAGTAGGGTGGGCTCGAAGTACCACCCCGCTCGACGGCCGCGCTTTCCGCCGACCTCGACCTTCGCGCCCTTCGCGATTGCGTCCTTCACCTGGCTTTCGATCTCATCCCGTTGCGTCTTGCTGACCAGCGGACCGACATCGGTCGTCGGATCGAGCGGATCGCCCACACGAAGGCGCTTCATTCGCTCTGCGAACTTTGCGGTGAACTCGTCGGCGGCGGAGTCGACGACGAAGAAGCGTTTGGCGGCGATGCACGACTGTCCGCCGTTGACGAATCGTCCCGCGACCGCGCCTTTCGCCGCGGCGTCCAGGTCGGCGTCACCCGCCACGATGAACGGATCCGACCCGCCGAGCTCGAGGACCACTTTCTTCAGATCCTTCGAGGCCTCGCGGGCGACGTAGACCCCGGTGCGGACAGATCCCGTTAAGCTGACGACGGACACGGGCGAGTGGATCAGAGCAGTCGCCGTAGTCCGATCGCCGATGACGATCTGGAACACCCCATCGGGAAGACCCGCTTCGCGGAACGCAATTTCCAAGTTGCACCCGGATTGCGGTGAGGCACTCGCCGGCTTCACGACGACCGTGTTGCCGGCGATGAGGGCGGGCACCGCAAACCGGACGATCTGCCACATCGGGAAGTTCCACGGCATGATGGACCCGAGGACGCCGCGGGGATGGAACGCAATGTAGGACCGCATCGCATCGGTCGCGACGAGCTCCGGCTGCAGGAGGGCCGGCCCGTTCTCCCCGAAGTACTCGGCGGCCCAGGCGCACTTCTCGACCTCGGCGATTGCCTCGCGGATGACCTTGCCCATCTCGAGGGTCATCGTCTCCGCGTACGCGTCCTTGTGTTTCCGGAGGACTTCGGCGAACCGGAGTAGGTAGGCCGCGCGCTCCTTCGGATCGAGACGGGACCAGGATCGGAACGCGTCGCGGGCGGCCTCGACTTTCGCGCGGACCTGTGGTGCTGTCGCGATCGGATACGATGCAAGGGCCTTCCCCGTCGCGGGGTTGATCACATCGAACGTGCGACGCTTCGCGGCTCGGGACTTCCGTCGAGACGGCATGCGCTTCTCCATTCCCGCCTACGGGCTCCGCGCCAAATAATCCTTTGCGGCCACTCGAGGCGGAGCACCCATCCTTGCGTCACGACGAATCGCTGAAGGAAGATTAATATCGAGGCCCGCGATGAAAGCGCCCCGTGCGTGGGTGGCCCAGCTTGGTCAAAGGCGCAGCGTTGAGGTCGCTGTCCCGCAGGGGTTCGCAGGTTCAAATCCTGCCCCACGCATCTTCTCCGGCCACCGGTCCCGCGGCAGCGTGACTCAACCGATGAGCCAACCGCGTGCGTCGGCCATGAGGATCGCGAGCGTGACGACCGCGGACTCGAATTCTCCGGCTCGCGCGCTCGAGAGCGCCTGCGTAACACTCATGCGCTCGACGGCCTGGATCTCGTCGGGATCCGGTCGCCGTTCGGTGGCCTGACAGTCCCTTGCGAAGTAGAGGTGCAACGTACCCTCCAGGTACGCGGTCAGATTGTTCCCGGCGTACATCTCGAGGAGCTTCGATGCCTGGTAGCCCGTCTCCTCCATCAGCTCGCGCCGCGCGCACGCCTCCGCCGACTCTCCGTTCCGCGCGGTCCCGCCGGGCAACGAGTGCACGATCCGCCCGAGCCCATGGCGGTACTCACGGGTGAGGACGATCTGCTTCTGCGGGGTGGTTGCCAAGACCGCTGCCGACGTCCCGAAGTGCACTCGGATCCAGCGCTTCCGCGCGCCGCTCGGAAGTTCGACCTCCTCCTCGGAGATCGGAGGCCATCCCTCTCGCACCGTCTGTGAGGACAAGACACGGGGCGCAGACGTCAAGGGGACACGGCGGCCGCCGGGGCTACGCGACCCGGCTACTTATCGCCGTCGATGGTACGTCGGTCTGGATTGCGGTCCTCAGGGCGCAACTCTTATTATCAGCCACCCGGGTTTCCGCGGGTGATGCCCCTCCGATTCTGGAAGAAAGAAAAGCCCGAGAAGGGCAAGCCCGAGGCGGAATCGGAGAAGCCGAAGGCGAAGCCGAAAGAGAAACCCGCGGTACAGCCAGCGCCGATCGAGAAGGCCGAGAAACCGGAACCGGTCGTAAAGAAACCGGAGGAGAAGCCCGCGGCGCCGGCCGCGCCGCCGAAACCGGGCGAGGTCGAGGTGTTCGTCAGCGAGGCGCACGCCGGGCTCGTCGACCTCGGTCTCACCGTCGCACCAACGAAGGCCGTGTTCGCGAAGCGCGTGGCCGCCTACCCGGGCGGCGAGGCGGCGTTCGTCGCGGAGTACCGCAGCGCGCCGTACAAGGCCGTGACCCGCGTCCTCGCGGACTGGCTCGGCTTCCGCGTGCCGGAGGCGTTCGAGCTCGATGCGGTCCTGAAGGAAGTTAACCCGCGACTCAGTTCGTTCAAGCTGACGCTCGCCGCGAAGGATCCCACGTGGCTGGACCAGGAACTGAACCTGCGGAAGGTCAAGCTCATCTTGGCGGAGCAGGAGAAGGTCGTCCGGTTCAAAGACGCCCGGGATTTCCTGAAGGGCGTCAACGACCTCCTCGTCGGCCGGAAGCTCGCGTTCCTCGAACTCGAGACGTGGGCCGACGACTTCGCGTTCCTCCTCGTCCGCGATCCGCGGTGGGACAAGCTGAAGAATCCGGAGCTCGTCGTCATCAAGGCGGACCAGACCGCGACCGGCGGCGAGTGCGGGGAGTGCGGCGCGCCGGTCGGCAAGTACTGGAGCGACTGCCTGAAGTGCGGGGCGGTCTTCGGCTAGTCCTTCCTCTCGCCTCTCTCGCCTTCTTCGCGGCGTTGACCAGGGCGGCTGGGCACGGCCTAGGGACGGCATCCCCCGGACGCCATCGAGCATCGTCCCGGTTTCCTCCGGACATCGGCCCGAACATCCTCGTTAGCCTTATCATGTCCACAACCATTCCCCCGCCGAGTTGGGGGCGGCGCTCCACCGTTCGGAGGAGTGCCAGAGGGAGAGATCCTACCGTTCAGTCAGGGAGAGGGATTCGCATGAGTGCTGGCACGCTTGATGGAGTAGCTAACGCTGTGTCTCGTCGGTCGTGGAGCCGCGTCGTCGCATTCGTTTTGGTCTTCGTCATGGTTGCGTCAGCCTTGGCGATCGTGATGACACCCGCGCGGGCTTCGTCACAACCGCGGATCGGACTGCCGGAAGCCATGCCAGACTACATGAAATTCATCGTCGTGAATAATTTCCGCTTCGATCCGCTCGCGGCGATGCCAACGATGCCGACGTCTCTCCAATACAACTCGGTCCCAAGGAACCAGCCCTTCTATTACCTCGTACAATTCAACGGTCCCGTTACGCCGCTGATGAAAGCCCAACTCACAGCGACGGGCGCAACGATCCTCTATTACATTCCCTACAACGCGTTCATCGTGCGGGCCGACGGCCCGACAATGGACCGCGTTTCGGCTCTTGCGAGTATCCGGTGGACTGGCGTGTTTGAGCCTGCCTACAAGCTCAGCCCGCGCCTGTCGGATGACTACGACCTCCTGGCCCAACGTGCCTTGGAGCGTTCGCTTCCGGGCAGCAGCGCGACAAACATCGCGACGGGCAGTAGCATTAGTTCATTCAGCTCGGACCTCGCCGCCACCGGCCCGCGTACCAGCCCTCGGTACGCAGACAACCTCGACCAGCGAAGCACCGCCGTCTCACTCGACCGCCTGGCTTCATCGGATTCACGTGCTTCGGTCTCAAGAATCTCGCTCGAAATCACCGCGTTCGAGCCGTCCCGACTGTCAGAGATTCTCCGAGTCGTGTCCTACCTCGGCGGCGTGCAGCCGATTTTCAGCTTCGGGCAATCGGGTTCCGTGCGGGTCGAGCTCGATAAGAGCACCCTCCCGTTGCTCGCGCGCGCACCCGGCGTGATGTACGTCGATCGATTCGTACAGCCGACCGTTTCGAATGACATCGCACGATGGGTCATCCAGAGCGGCGACACGGTCAACTTCGCGACCCCGGTCCACGATCATGGCATCTACGGCACCGGTCAGCTCGTGACCCTCGGCGACACGGGCCTCGACTTCGGTCACCCCGACTTCGCCGACCCGAACCACACGGCTCCCGGTCCCGACCACCGCAAGGTCAAGGACTACTACAGTCCGCCATGCCCGGTGGGCGGATGCAACACCCACGACGATGGCATCAATCACGGCACGCACACCTCGGGATCGATCGGAGGCGACGATGGCGTCTGGCATGTGTACAACGGAGACGCGACCGGGTCGAACGGGACGACCGGTCCGCACGACGGCCAGGCATTCGACGCGTCCCTGGAGATGCAGGACCTCTCCGCGGATGGCAACTCGATCAATTTCAACTCCGTCACCGACCTCTGGCAGATGGCCCTGAATCGAAACTCCTCGATCCACTCCGATAGCTGGGGGAGCTGCTGCAACGCGTACATCCAAGAATCCGCCGACACGGACAACTTCATCTGGAACAACCAGGACTTCCTCGTCGTCTTCGCGGCGGGGAACTGCGGCTCGGGCTTCTGCGGACCGCCTCCCGGCCTCCACACGATGAACCCGTTCGCGGAAGCGAAGAACGTGATCGCGGCCGGCGCCACTTTCAATGGGCCGGGCCTCGAGGATGTCGCGGACTTCAGCAGCCGCGGTCCCTCCGCAGACGGCCGGATCAAGCCCGATGTCATGGCGCCCGGGGTATCCGTCTGGTCGGCCCAAGGCGCCGACCCGTTCGGGGACGGCACGAGCTACTTCCAGTTGAGCGGCACGAGCATGGCCACACCGACGACCGCGGGAGCCGCGACCCTGGTTCGGCAGTATTTCATGGACGGATGGTACCCGACCGGTAGCCCGCAACCGGCGAACGGCTTCACGCCCTCGGCGGCTCTCCTGAAGTCGATGCTCATCAACAGCGCCCGCGAGATGACCGGCACCGGTGCATATGCCTTCGGCGAGACGCGGTACCCGAACTTCGATCAGGGGTTCGGGCGTGTCACCCTGGACGACGCAATGTTCTTTGCGGGCGATGCACGGGGCCTCGCGATCGACGACCACCGCGTGGGCATCAACACAGGCGACGCGGTCAGCTACTCACTCGCGATCGGGGACCCCTCTCAGTCGGTCGAAGTAACCCTCGTATGGACCGACTTCCCGGGAACGGCCGGGTGCAGCGTGTGTCTGGTGAACGATCTCGATCTCACGATCACAGCACCAGGCGGTACAGTGTATCGCGGCAACCAGTACACGGGCTCGAACCCGGGCGAATCGACGCCGAATCCCGCGGGGCGCGACGCCGCGAACAACGTCGAAAGCGTCCTCGTCCTCACGGGCGTGCAGGTCGGCCTGTGGACCGTCTCAGTATCCGGGTTCGATGTGCCTCAGGGACCGCAGTCGTATGCGCTCGTGATGACCGGTGGGATCTCGACGAACCGTGGCGTGATCGGAATGGACCGCAGTGTGTACCAGTCCACGGCAACGGTGGGCATCAAGGTCATCGACACGGGCCTGAACGTGGACCCCGGCGCTCCAGACACGGTGGACATCAACATGACGAGCACCACGGAGGCCACGCCGGAGGTTGTCACGCTGACGGAGACCGCGAACGCCAGTTCCGTCTTCGCGGGGTCAATCAACCTGGTGAACGGTCCCGCAAATCCAGGTGACGGACTCCTTCAAGTCGCCAACGGCGACACGATTACCGCCGAGTACTTTGATAACGATGACGGGCTCGGCGGTCGAGGACCCACGACCGACACCGCGCTCGTCGACGACACGCCGCCCGTCATCAGCGGCGTGAGTGTATCGGGCGTGAGGTTCAACCGCGCGTCGATCGGGTGGACGACGGACGAGCCAGCAGACTCGTTCGTCTCCTGGGGCACAGCGCCTCCGTTCCCGGACTCACTTTCTGATTCACGTCACGTGGCGAACCATTCCCTGACGTTGCGGAACCTCCTCGAAAACACGACCTACTTGTTCTACGTGCGGTCGACGGACGAAGCAGGCAACACCGCGACGGACGACAACGGCACGAACTTCTATACGTTCACGACGCCACCGCGGCCACCGACCGCCCCCTCAAGCCCCGAGTGGCCGACGTTCCAGAACAACCCGCCGCGGCAAGGCGTGTCACCCAGCGTCTTCCTCCCGCCTCTCACCCTCCGGTGGTCCGCGGGCCCCTACCAGAATAGCCTGTGGAGCAGTCCGATCTTCGCGGACGGGACGCTGTTCGAGACGACGTGGGACGGTCACCTCCGGGCCCGCGATCCGTATAGCGGCACGATCCAATGGGATCGCAAGCTCGGCGTTAGCGGCGCCCGTACCGGAACCCCGTCGTTCGACAATGGAGTCCTGTACACCGCGTTCGCAGGGCAATTGAGCGACCAACTATACGCGTTGGACGCGACCACGGGCGACACCTTGTGGGTCGTCGACCGGGGCGTTGGGGTCGATGTCAATCCTGACCTGCCGTTGCTCGCTACAGACGGACTCGTCTTCGGGCTGGCTTTTAGTGGCGAGATTTTTGCTATCAATGAGGCGACCGGGACACTGGCATGGGCGTACCAGACGCGGGACACCCCCTGGGGCGGCGTGGCCGTTTCCGGCGGAGTCGCGTATGCAGGCACGACCGGATTCTCGGGGGCTCCGACAATGTACGCGCTGGATGAGTTCAGCGGGGCACTGATCTGGTCCTCGGGAGTCGATAACACGATCGCGATGGCGCCCTTGGTCGCCCAGGGCAACGTCTACGTTGGTACCTATTCCGGGACTATGTATGCGTTCGATGCCGCGACGGGAGGGCTGGCGTGGCAGACGACCGGCTTTGGCCTGCTCGACTTCGCAACACCTGCCTACGACGGTTCCTCGATCTTCTTCGGATCGTGCGGGGGCTGCGGACTTGGCCCCGACGAGTACGTCGGCGTCGACGCCACGACCGGATCGATCTTGTGGCGCACACCGGTCGGACCGGTCGGGGTTTCCGTCGCCTATGCCAACGGACTTCTCTACGG
>Ga0209158_1001116_pt1 | contig 18345 bp, 17 predicted proteins | sample GraSoiAngelo_140_FD_185897 | JGI IMG/M metagenome (GOLD analysis project Ga0209158, IMG submission 185897) | Grasslands soil microbial communities from the Angelo Coastal Reserve, California, USA - 14_0929_12_30cm (SPAdes) (version 2) | ecosystem: Environmental > Terrestrial > Soil > Grasslands ...
CTGCAGATCGGCGGCGAGCTCATCGAAGAATAACTGCACCAGACCGAGCGACGAAGCATCGAGGTCGTACACGACGAGTGCCACTAGCCGGCCGCGCCCGGTCGGGACGGCCGCCAGGAAGATGCCGTGCCGCTCGCCCTGATGATTGAGTCCGGCGAACGGCGGTTGGCGCATTTGCCGGGCGATCTCATCGGTCGAGGCCATGATGGCAGCGCCGAGCGCCGCGGCCGACATCACGTCCACCGCGCGCGAGAACCCATGCTGCGCGAGCACCTGTCCGGCCGGGGTCATCAACAGGACCAGGCGCGCCCCGGCCTCCTTCACGAACTTGACCAGCGGCTCGAAAATCCACGGCTCGACCGCGCGTGTCGTCATCCCACCGCCTCCGCCGCGCGCAGCAGCTCGAGCCGCACCAGGCCCACGTTGACGTCGGGCTCCGCCACGGCGACCACCAGGACTCCCGAGACCGCGGTCACGACCAGCAACGCGCCCTTTTCCGCCTGGAGATGCCAGAACTGACCCGCGCCCACGCCCGCGGCCTCGAGCGCGCGACGCAGCCGGCTCGCGAGACTGGCGGCGAGCGCCGCCACGGCCGGCCCCTTGATCCCCTCCATCAACTGCTCGGCGACCACGAGCCCGTCGTCGCCGGCGACCAGCATCGCGCCGCGCACTCCGCGGACGCGCGTCACGAGATCGAGCACGCGGCCGAATCCCGCGGGAGCCGTCGTCACGCCTGCGCCTCCAGCCACCGGCGCGCCGCGACGGCAGCGCGCTGGGCCATGATCGCGAGGCGTCCCATGGGGACCGCGCGCTCGCGCACCACGAGCAGTAAGGCCGACCCCGTGGGCGGAGTGAGGTGGGCGTGGCCGTGCTGGCCTTCCGCCGCGAGTCCGGTCCAGCTTCCCAGACCGAGCAGCTTGGCGGTACGCCCCGCCTCCTGCGACACACCCGCCAGGTAGGCCGCCACCGCGTCCGTCACGTCCCGGCCGGCGGGATCCTTCAACGCGCCCCCCAGCACCCGGCCCGACGGGTCGAGCAGCAGCAGGCCTTCCTCGGCCCCTTCCAGCCCGGCGAATACGCGGGCCTCCTCGAGTGGTTGCGCTGCCGGCGCAGCCGCCATCGGCTCCGGCGCCGGCGCCGCGGCACTCTGACCGGCCTCGCCGCCGTGCGCCAGCGCCAGCGCCTGCGCGATCCCCGGATCGTCCGGGGCGACGCGCTGCGCCGCCGCGAGGTGGGCGGCTGCCTGCTGCACGTCGCCCACCTTGAAATAGAGGAAGGCGAGCCCCTTCAGCGCCCCCACGTGGTCGGGGGCGATTCGCAGCGCCATGTCCCATTCGTCGAAGGCGCGCTCGAAGTCGTGCTTGTCGGCGAGAATGCGCGCGTACAGGTCGTGCGCGTCGGCCAGATGCGGGTGGCGCTCGAGACCGGTGAGGGCGACGCGATGGGCGGCGTCGAGCTGCCCCTTGTGACGCAGCAGCTCGGCCAGCCGCAGGAACACCAGGCTGTCCGGGTCTTGCGCCAGCTCGGCCGAGAGCGCCTTGACGTCGTCAGCCATGCGTCCCCGCGCCGGCAAGCGTCTGGGCGGCGGCACGCGCGCGGCGTACCTCGTCGAGCCGCGCCAGCTCCGCCTCCGAGCGTGGCGCCAGGCGCTCCCACTGGCTCCACTGGTCCAGGGCCTCGGCGAACCGACCCGTCGCGACGAGCGCGTAGCCGAGCAGCCGGTATGCCGTGACGCCCAGGGGATCGAGCCGCAGCGCGCGACGCAGTTCTTCCACCGCGTCCGGACCCCGTCCTGCCGCGAGCGCGATGCGACCGAGCAGCAGGTGCACGGCGGGATCGTGCGGATGCACGCCGGCGGCCTGTTCGGCCACGCCGCGCGCCTCCTCCATGTCGCGCCGCGCCAGCGCGTCTTCGGCGCGCGCGACCAGCTCCGCCAGATCGGCGGCGAGCGTGGTCCGCTCGCGTTTGGTTGTGCCGGGGTCCGCGAGCACGACGACGCCCGCGCTCTCGAGTCCGAACAACGTCTTCGCCACCTCGAAGTCGGAGCGGCCCAGCGCGGAGGCGATCGCGCGCACATCGCGTTGGCCGTCGATGGCCGCCAGCATCTCCCACTCGGGCGGCAGTAGATCGAGGTCCCCGGCATCCCCCTCCTGCGGTGGGGCGAGCGCCGGCACGACGCCCAGGTGCGGGATCCGACTCTCGATCCGCGACCACTCGTCGATGCGCCGGGCGCCCTCCATCAGGAGGGCCTCGGTGGGAATGCGAACCGTCGCCTCCGTCGGCACGTCGCTGAGCGCGCCTTCGGTGAAGGAGAAGTAGCCCTCCCGCCAGCTCATCATTTCGAACACGACTTCCTCGATCTGGAAGCGCACTTGGCGCTCGAGCTCGCGCGGGGTGATGGCGCCGAGCGAGACGAGGATCTCGCCCAGCCGGCGCTTGTCGCCCTGCCGCTCCTGCATGTCGCGCGCGCGCTCCAGGTCGGCGTCGGTGATCTTACCCGTGCGCAAGAGCAGCGCGCCGAGCGGATGCGGATTCGAGCGGATCTCGGCGAAGATGATCGTGCCGCCCTCGAAGGACACCGTGCCCGCGTTGTGACGCAGCTCCGAGGTCACGCGCAGCGCGCCCGTCTTCCGGCTCAGATCGAGCAGCTGGAACACGTCGTGGATGCCGAGCTCGCGAAGCGGTCCCTCGATCGCCATCAGGCCGCGTCCGAGTCGAAGATGTGCTGGAGGTCGAGCGCGGTGCGGGCGTGCACGCGCGCCCGCTGCGCGAACGGGCCGCCGGGATCGATGCGCGTCACCTTCTCCCACGCTTCCACCGCTTCGGCGTAGCGGTGCAGCCGCGCGAGCACGACGCCCAGCTGGAACAGCGCCTCCACCTGCTCGGGGTCGAACTTCAGGGCCCGCCGGAACGCTTCGAGGGCCTGCGCGTCGCGCTTGTCGTCCAGCAGCGCCCGTCCCAGCAGCAGCAGCGCCGGCAGGTCGTAGGGGTCCTGCTCGAGCATCTCCGCGAGCCGCACCACGGCCTGGCGCAGCTGCCCCGCGCGCCGCAGCAGGTCGGCCAGCGCGAGCGCCGCCTCGTGGAAGGTGGGGAGCGCATCGAGCGCCCGCTCGTACGCCTGCTGCGCGGCGCTCCAGTCTTCTCTCTCTTCGTGCAACCGGCCGAGGTCCACGCACACCTGCACGTAGCCCGGGTCGAGCTCGAGCGCCGCGCGGTACGCGGCGAGCGCGCCCTGCTTGTCGCCGACCTTCATCGCCACGTCACCCTGGAGCTTGTGCAGGTCGGCGCGTCCCGGCGCCCGGGTCTGCGCCTGCTGCAGCGCCGTGAGCGCCCCGGCCGCGTCGCCCGCGGCTGCCCGTCCCCGCGCGACGGCCACCAGCGCGTCCACGTGGTCGGGGGCGAGCAGGAGCAGCTCCTCCGCCAGCGCGTGCGCCTCCTCGGCGCGGCGGCCGCCGAGGGCGAACAACGCCTTCACCTCGCCGAGGCGCGCTGCGACGCGGTCGGTCTCGAGCGCGCGCGCCTCGCGGTAGCGCTCCAGCGCCTCGCCGTGCAAACCCCGCTTCGCGAAGATGTCCCCGAGGAGCACGGCCGCATCGGCGCGGCTGGCGCCCCGCTGCACCGCGCGCACCGCCTCCGCCGCTGCGACGTCCATCAACCCCTTGCTCACGTAGTCGCGCGCCAGTGCCAGCGGGTCTTCGGCTGCCTTCCCCGCCGCCGGCTCGGGGGCGGCGGCCGGCGCGAGCTCCTGGAAGATGTTGTCCAGCAGCCGTTGATCGAAATTGAAGTCCTCGCCGATCGTCTCGGCCGTCACGTCCGCCGAAATCTCGGGGGCGATCCCGATCGTGGTCTTCTCGTATTGGAGGTCGATCGTGAGCGCGAATTTCTGCGAGACGTAGTACGGATCGAGCTCCAGGGCGCGCTTGGTGGCACGGAGCGCCCCGTCGAAGTCGCCGAGGTTCGACAGGGTGAAGCTCAGGTTGTAGTGCGCGCCCGCGTGCGCGGGGTCCGCTTCCACCGCCCGCACGAACGCGTTGCGCGCGTCCGGAAAGCGTTTCAGCTCCACCAGCACCAGCCCGACGCCGTTCCAGGCCGCGGCGGAGGCGGGCTCGCCCGACAGCACCTGGCGGTACGCCTCGAGCGCCAGCTGGAAGCGGCGCAGCTGGTAAAGGAGCAACGCCAGGTTGAGGCGCGCCGCGCTGAACGCCCCCTGCAGCCGCAGGGCTGTCCGAAACGACTCTACGCCCGCGTCGGACGCGGTCTTGTGCGCCTGCACCACACCGAGGTTGTTCCAGGCGAGCGCGTAGTTCGCATCCACCTCCACCGCCTGCTGGTAGGAGGCCAGCGCGTCGTCGGTGCGGCCCGCCTGGTGCAGCACGACCCCGCGCTCGTTCCACAGCTTGGGTGAGTCCGGGACCTCGCGCAGCAGCGTATCGTACAGCTCGAGCGCCGCCGCGAAGTCGTGCTTCAGGAGATGCACCTCCGCCATCGCCTGCAGCGTCAGCCGCCGGTCCTCACCGCGCTCCAGCGCCAGCCGGTACTCCCGCAGCGCCTCGTTGTAGTAGCCCTTCTGCCGGAAGGCGAGCCCGAGGTTGTAGTGCGCCAGCTCGTTCCCTTCCACCACCTGCGGCTCGGGCGCCAGGCGCTGGCGCCGCTCCTGGCTCTTGCGCTCCGCGTTGTAGCGCTCGAGCGAGAGGTTAGTCTGGGCGCGCGCCAGGGGGGGATTGAGCTGGATCGCGCGCTTCGAGGACGCCCGGGCGTCCTGATGCCGACCCAGGTCGCCCAGGACGAAGGCCATCAGGTAGTGGGCGTTGGCGTTGTCGGGGTTCAGCGCCACCGCACGCTCCAGCGCTCCGAGCGCCTCGGCGTTCAGGCCACGATTGTAATAGATCTCGCCCAGATAGAAGTGCACGACGCTCGACTCGGGCTCGAGCTCGACGGCGCGCAGGAACCACTCCGTCGACGCTTCCGGCCGCCCGCGGTTCTTTTCCGCAAGCCCGAGCTGGATGATGGCGGCCACGTCCGTGGGGCGGTGCGCCAGCAGCTGCTCGAACTCGCCGACCGCGTCCTCATGGGCACCGAGGATCGCGTAGGCGCGGCCCAGCTCCCAGCGCGCGTCGCGGTCGTCGGGGGCGCTGCGCAGCCGCTCCCGCAGGTGGGCCACGCGCTGGTCGTAGTAGCCCGTGTCGTGATAGGCGATCTCGAGGTTGCGCTGCGCGACCTGCATCTTCGGGTCGAGCTCGAGCGCGCGGGTGAACTCGGCGATCGCGTCCTCGACCAGTCCCTTCTGGTAATAGAGGACGCCGAGGTTGTTGTGCGCCCCGGCGTCCGAGGGGTCGATCCGGCGGGCGAAGGATCGGAGGACGGCGAGGTCGCGTTCCGAGAGCGCCGGCGCCGTCACGGGTCAGCTCAGGCGGATGGCGTCAAAAATGGCCTTGAGCGACGCCAGATCGGGAAGCAGCAGGAAGTGGCCCCGCAGCTCCTCGGCCGACTCGATGGAGAACTCGGTCTCGACGCAGAACACGAAGTCACGCTCGTGTCCGAAGTTGAGGTAGGTGGTGGTGAGCACCGCGGCCGACAGGTCCACCACGAGGCTCGGCACCGAGGGCAGGAGCAGCATGCCCAAGAAGTCCGACAGGGCGTTCATGTAGGCGCCCGAGAGAATGTTGCCGGTCTCCTTGAGGCACGACTGCTCGAGCGCGTCGAACGCCGCCGTCGTGCCGATTGGACGGCGCAGCAGCATGTCGCACAACCGCCGCCCCACCGCCTCGGGGAACAAGAGCAGGGTCCGCCCGGTCAGGTCCCCCAGCATGTGCATGAGCACCGCGGCGACCACCTCCTGGGCGTGGCCCAGCAGGTCGGGCACCTCCTCCAGCCGCGCGATGTTGATCTGCGGCACGCTGATCATGATGCGGCGGTTCGTGAGCTGCGACAACGCCGTGGCGGCGTGCCCCGCCCCGATGTTGGCCACCTCGCGCAGCGCGTCGATCTGCAGCTCCTTCAGATCCCGCACGTCCTCCATGCCGCCTCTCCCTTCCGTGAGCCTAGACGAGCCCGCCGGCGTCGAGAATCAACGCCGGGATCCCGTCGCCCATGATGGTCGCTCCGCTGAACACCGGGAGCGTACCCTGCGGCGGGTCGAAGCCCTTCACGACGATCTCCTGCTGGCCCAGCATCCCGTCCACGACGATGCCGCTGCGGCGCTCGCCCATCTCGAGCACGATGATCGGGCAGCGCCGCGGGGCGTCCCCGCTCACACCCAGCATGCGCCGCAGGTGCACGAGCGGGACCACCCGATCGTGCAATACGATGGCTTCGCGCCCCTCCACGAGGGTGGTCGGCTGCACCCCGAATTCCACCGTCTCCGCCACGTACGTCAGCGGCAGCGCGTAGCGCTCCCGGCCCACCCCGGCGATCAGCGCCCGCACGATCGCCAGCGTCACCGGCAGTCGCAGCACGAAGCTCGTCCCCTTCCCCGCCTCCGTACGTATGTCGATCGAGCCGCCCAGCGCGCGGATGCGCGTCACAGCCACGTCGATCCCCACCCCCCGCCCCGATACGCTGGTCACGGCGTCCGCGGTCGAGAACCCGGGCCGCGCCAGGACTCGCAGCAGCTGGTCGTCCGATAGCGCCTCCGCGTGGGGATCGACCAGCCCCTCGCGTTGCGCCCGCTCCAGGATCCGGGCGCGGTCGATGCCACGCCCGTCATCGCTCACGCTGATCGCGACGCTCGCCCGCTCGCGCACCGCCGTCAGGACGATCTCGCCCTCGGGCGGCTTGCCGCGGCGGCGCCGCTCGGCCGGCGTCTCGATGCCGTGGTCCACCGCGTTGCGGAGCAGGTGCAGCAACGGATCCCCCAGCTCGTCGAGGATCGCCCGATCGAGCTCGATCTCCTTCCCCTCCACGCGGAACGCCACCTGCTTGTCCAGCTCGCGCGCCAGATCGCGCACCAGGCGCGGGAAGCGATCGAACACCTGCCACACCGGCGTCATGCGCGCCTGGATGATCCCAGCCTGGAGGTCGGCCGAGAGGCGGGAGATCTGGATCGCCACGTCGTCCACCGCGGGATCGCGCCGCGCCGCCGCCAGCTCGTTCAACCGGCCGCGCACCGTCACCAGCTCGCCGATCAGGTCCATCAGCTCGTCGAGGCGCCGCAGGTCCACCCGGATGTGCCGGCTCTTCTCCGGCGTCGCCTCGACTGGGGCTCCCGCTGGCGCCGGCGCCCGCGGGGCCGCGCCGCGACGCTCTTCGCCCCCGACCGACACGTGCTCCACGTCACCCGCCTCGCGCACCGCCCGCTCGATATCCGCCGCGGCCGCGGGCGAATCGAGCCGGAAGCTGAACCGGCCGTCGAAGTCGTCCGACTCGAACGCCGCCTGGGGCGGCGTGACGCCGTGGACGACCCCGAGCCCCTGGGCGCGCTTGAGAGCGAGCAGCGCGCGGCCGCCTTTGATCGGCGCCTCGGCGCGCAGCGTCACCTCGACCAGCCGCCCCGCCCCCGGCGCCGCCGGCGGCTCGACCGCCGCCGCCGCGCGGGAGGCCGGTGTCGACCGCGCGGGTCCCGCGAGGAGCGCGGCCGCACTCTCCAGATCGGCCACGACCTCCGCCACGTCGAGCTCGTCCTCCCGTCCCACGACCGACAGCTCCACGGCGGTCTCGAGCGCGTCCCGCGCTCGGAACAGGAGCTGCAGCAGCTCGTCGGTCGCGGGGCGCGACCCGCGGCGCAGCAGGTCGAGCAGATTCTCGGTACGGTGGGCGATATCCGTGACACGGCCGTAGCCCATGGTCGCCGCCATGCCCTTCACGGTGTGCACGGCGCGGAACAGCCCGCCCACGGGCGCGGGGTTGGCGGGGGTGCGCTCCCAGTCGAGCAGCAGCTGGTTGCAGGCGCTCAAGTGCTCCCGGCTCTCGGCCAGGAACAGCTCGGCGTACTGCGAGAGGTCCATGGCGTCAGCCGAGGACCCGCTGCACGGCTTCGAGGACGCGCGAGGGCTGGAACGGCTTCACGACGAAGTCCTTCGCCCCCGCCTGAATCGCCTCGACCACGAGCGCCTGCTGCCCCATCGCGCTGCACATGAGGATCTTCGCGTCGGGGTCCTGCTTCACGATCTCGCGCACCGCATCGATGCCGCCCATGTCCGGCATGACGATGTCCATGGTGACGAGATCGGGCTTGAGCTGTCGGTATTTCTCGACCGCCTGGGACCCCGTCTCGGCTTCTCCCACGATCTCGAACCCCGCCTGGGCCAGGATGTCCGAGATCATCGTCCGCATGAAGATGGCGTCGTCGCAGACGAGGACAGTGTGGCTCACACATCCTCCCTAGGAAGACAGAATGGGGGTTAGCAGCGCGTCGGTATCGAGGACCACGAAGAGTTGACCGGCGCGACGCCCGACGGCCCGCACCAGGGTCGGATCGATGCCGGGCAGCGCCTGCCGGCGTTCCAGCGCCTCCCCACCCACGGAGAGGAGGTCCACCACTTCGTCCACCGTGAAGCCGAGGACCTTCTTCCCGCGGCCCACCTCGAGCACGATCGTGGTCCCGGGACCGGCATCGCCGGGCGGCTCAGGCTGGCGCAGCGCCCGCCACCCCTCGACGACCGTGACCAGGGTTCCCCGCACGTTGACCAGGCCCGCCACGACGGGCGGCGCCCCAGGGATCCGCGTGGGTGCGAGCCAGGGCAGGATCTCGCGGACCCGCTCCGCTTCGGCGGCACAGACGAGAGTGCCGACCCGAAACAGCAGCAGTCGGACGACCCCGGAGTCACTCATCCGAAGCGAAGAAGCCAAGATACTGCAACGGGTTGCGTTGAGCAAGCAAAGTCGCATCGGCGGCCGCTTCGGCGAGCGCCGGCACGAGGTCGCGCGGCCATTCCGAGCGCAGCACAAGCCGTGCGCCGGTCACCGGATGCACCAGCGTGAGCAATGCCGCGTGCAGCAGCTGGCGCGGCGCCAGCGCTTCGAGGCGCTCGGCCGCCGGGCGCGAAGCCGGCGTGACGCGGCGGCTGCCGCCGAACGCGTACTCGCGGTCTCCCACGACCGGGTGGCCGACGTGCGCGAGGTGGACGCGGATCTGGTGCGTGCGCCCGGTCCCGAGCTGGACGCGCGCCAGGTCGGCGTGAGCGAAGCGCGCGACGACGCGCACGTGCGTGACGGCATGGCGCCCGCCCGCGAGCACCGTCATGCGCTTGCGATCCTTCGGATGCCGCGTGATCGGCGCCTCGATGTCCACCGGGCTGTTGGCGAAATGGCCCCACGCGAGCGCCGCGTACACGCGCTGCACCTCGCGCCGCTCGATCATGCGCGTGAGCCGGCGGTGCGCCAGCTCGGTCTTAGCGACCAGCAGCAGTCCCGACGTGTCGCGGTCGAGCCGGTGGACGATGCCCGGCCGCCCCTCGGTGGCCCCCTGCGCCAGCGCGGTGCCGCGTCCCACCAGCACGTTCACCAGCGTGTCGTCCCAGTGACCGGGGCCGGGATGGACCACCAGGCCGGCGGGCTTGTCGAGCACCGCGAGGTGCTCGTCTTCGTAGGCGAACACGAGGTCGCGATGGGCGGGCGCGTAGCTCGGCGGTGCCGGCTCGTCGGGCGGGAGCTCGACCGTCACCACGGCCCCGCGCTCGAGCTGGGCGGCGGCACGCAGGGGCCGCCCGTCGCGCGTGACGTGCTTGGCGGCGATGAGGCGGGCGGCGACGGTACGGGACAGGGCGAGCTGATCGGCGAGGAAGCGGTCGAGACGCTCGGTCTCGGGAGCGACGACGCAGAAGGTGACGGCGGCCATCAGGGCCCGGCCGCCCTGGCCTCCTTCGCCCGCTCCTGCGCCCGGCCCTCGAGCCACAGCGACACGGCGAGCGCGATCGCCCCCACCGTGATGGCGGAGTCGGCGACGTTGAAGGTCGGCCAGCGCGTGCTCCCGATCCCCACGTCCACGAAATCCACGACGCCGCGCGCGCTGCGGACGCGATCGATCACGTTGCCGACCGCGCCGGCGCACACCAGCGCGAGCGCGACGATTCGAAAGCGGTCGCCCGGGCGCGTCGCCAGGACCATGGACCGCAGCACGAACAAGGCGACCAGGGCGAGCCCGAAGAAGATCCAGCGCGAGTAGGCGCCGAGGCACAGCCCGAACGCCGCGCACTGGTTGAAGACCAGGCGCAGCTGCACGTAATCGCCGGCGAGTGGGATGGGCCGCGTGGGCGCGAGCCACGCCTCCGCGAGCAATTTGGTGGCGAGGTCCGCGACGACGACCGCGACGGCCGTTCCCCAGAACACGCGCCGATCAGCGACGCTTGCCATCTTCCTCCTTGGCCTTGCACTTGATGCAGAGCCGCGCATGCGGGAGCGCGTCGAGCCGCTCGAACAGGATGTCCTCCCCGCATTGCTCGCACTTGCCGAACTTGTCGGGCGTCTGATACAGGCGGCGCAGGGCCTGGTTGACGTGCCAGAGATAGCGGCCCTCCTGCGAGGCGAACAGGAACGCCTTCTCGCGCTCCATGGCGTCGGTGCCCTGGTCCGCCATGTGGAACGAGTAGCTCGAGAGATCGCCGTCCGATGCCTGCAGGCTCGAGTTGAACGACTCGTCGTAATAGCCGAGCTCTTTCATCACGCGGGCCCGCTCCTCGTGCAGTCGCTTTTCGAGGTGGCTCAGCTGCTTCTTGCTCAGGCCACCCTTGGTCGTCTTGGCTTTCGATTTCGTCGGCATTATCGCGTACCGCCCTTTCGTCCGTCATGGCGCCGGATTGCAATCGTCACCCGGCGCGCCTCGATGTCCAATTCTCGTGTCACGTCCGCCTCGTCGAACACGGCGCCCAGCACCACCTTGCGGGCCAGGGTCTCGCCCTCGACGAAGTTCTGAAAGGCCGACACGGCCGCCACAATGTCCGCCGCGCCGGCCACGCTCAGCTCGATGCGGGTGGTGTACTCATAGCCCGCTTCCTTCCGCAGCCGCTGGACGCGATGCACGAGCTCACGTGCCAGGCCCTCCTGGATCAGGTCCTCCGACAACCGCGGGTCGACGGCGACGACGTACGGACCGTCGGCCTGGACCGCCCAGTCGCTCACCACCTCGCGTGTGACCACCACGTCCTCGGGGTGGAAGGCGAACTCCCCCGCCCGTACGGGGTCCCCACGTTCGAGCGCCGCGAGCTGCTCCGCCGTGAGCTGCGACACCAACGCGGCCGCCCGGGGCGTCTCCTTGCCGTACCGCTTCCCCAGGCTGCGGAACTCGGGCTTCCCTTTGAGCCGCACGAGCTCGTGGTCGGAGCCCGCGACGTCCACGGCCTTGGCGTTCACTTCCGCGGCCAGGATATCTAACAGGTCGGCAAAGGCCGGGCCCTTCACGGCCGTCGGGACGGCCACCTGGAGCCGGGCCACGGGCTGGCGCACGTTGAGCTTCCTGGTCTCCCGCGCGGCGCGCGCCAGGGACGCCAGGCGACGATGGGCCGCCATGGCCTCGAGCAGCTCCGGCTCGCGTCGCCCTTGATCGGCCGGGAACGGCGCCAGATGTACCGAGGTTCCCGTGAGCGAGCGGTGCATCCAGTCCGCGATGAACGGCGCCACGGGCGCGAGCAGCCGGGCCGCCGTCACGAGCACCTCGTGCAGCGTCGCCAACGCGACCGGGTCGGCCGCCCGGTCCGGGGCCCAGAAGCGCGGTCGGTTGGTGCGGACGTACCAGTTGGAGAGGTCGTCCACCACGAACCCCATGATGGCGCGCACGCCGGTCGTCACGTCGTAGTCGTTCCACGCCGCGCGCGCCGCCGCGACCACCTCGTCGAGCCGGGCCAGCACCCAGCGGTCGGTGAGGGGACGGCCGGCCACCGGCGGGCCACCGTCGGACGGCTTCCAGTCGCCCGCATACTGCGCGAAAAAATTGTAGGTGTGGCGCACCGTGTTCAGGAACCCGCCCGCGACATCGGGCACCTGGCGCCGGTCGAACCGCTTGGGCAGCCACACCTGGCTCTGACCGAGCAGGTACAGGCGCACCGCGTCCGCGCCGTATTCCTCGATCACTTCCCAGGGGTTCACGACGTTGCCGCGGCTCTTCGACATCTTCTGGCCGTGCGCGTCGAGCACCAGCTCGTTCACGATCACGTTCTTGTACACGAGCGAGTCGAAGGCCGCCACGCCGATCGCCAGCAGCGAGTAGAACCAGCCGCGCGTCTGATCCACCCCCTCGCAGATGAAGTCCGCGGGGAAGTGCGCCTTGAAGTCGGCCTGGTGCACGAACGGGTAATGCCACTGCGCGTACGGCATCGCGCCCGAGTCGAACCAGGCATCGATCACCTCGGGCACCCGCCGCATGGTGCCGCCACACGTGCGGCAACGCCAGGTGTACCGATCGATGGTCGGCTTGTGCGGGTCGAAGTCCGCCGGCAGCCCCTTCCCCCAGCGCTCCGCCAGGTCGGCGAAGGAGCCGATCACCTCGCGGTGCTCGGCCTCCGCATCGCACTCCCACACGTTCAGCGGCGTGCCCCAGTAGCGGTCGCGCGACAGCGCCCAGTCGACGTTGTTCTCGAGCCACGCGCCGAACCGCCCGCTCCCGACCTCCGGCGGGTGCCAGCCGACTTGCGCGTTGACCTCGAGCATGCGGCTCTTCACCGCCGTGGTGCGCACGAACCAGGAGCTGCGCGCGTAGTAGATGAGCGCCGAATCGCAGCGCCAGCAGAACGGGTAGGTGTGCGTGTACGGCAGCGTCTCGAGCCAGCGACCCTCGCGCTTCAAGCGCTCGATGATCAGCCGGTTCGTCTCCTTGTCGGTCACGAGCCTGCCGTTGATCTCGTCCCAGCGGGTGCCCTGGAACGTGCCATCCGGGGCCACTGGGTTCACCATGGCGAGCCCGTATTGCTGCGCGGCGGCGTAGTCGTCGGCGCCGAAGGCGGGGGCCATGTGCACGAGCCCCGTGCCCTCCTCCGCCGACACGAAGCCTCCCGCCACCACGACGGCCCGCTGCCCCTCCTGCGGCAGCGGCATGACGTCGAACGGGCGCACGTACTTGAGGCCCACGAGCTCGCGCCCCGGGTACCCGGCCACCCGCGGGGCCGCCGCCAGCGGCTTGCCGCCCACGTGCACGTGCGTCGCGCGCTCGACCGCCGCGACGTAGCGGATCCCGTTGACCTCGTACTCGCCGTACTCCAGGTCGGGATGGACCGCCACCGCCACGTTCGAAAGCAGGGTCCAGGGCGTCGTGGTCCAGATGACCAGCTGGCGGTTCGGGTCGCTCGCCAAGGGAAAGGTGACATACACCGAATTGGTCTGGACCTCTTCGTAGCCCAGCGCCAGCTCGTGCGACGACAGCGCCGTCCCGCAGCGCGGGCAGTACGGCAGCACCTTGTGTCCCCGGTACAGCAGCGCCTTGTCGTGCAGCCGCTTCAGGAGCCACCACACCGTCTCGATGTATTCGGGCGTGTACGTGATGTAGGGATGCTCGTAATCGAGCCAATACCCGACGCGCTCCGAGAGCGACTCCCAGTCCGTCTTGTAGGTGAAGACGCTCTCGCGGCACAGCTGGTTGAACTTCTCGACACCGTATGCCTCAATCTGCTTCTTGCCGGAGATCCCGAGGGTCTTTTCGACCTCGATCTCGACGGGCAAGCCGTGCGTGTCCCAGCCCGCGATGCGCGTGACGCCCTGCCCCAGCATCGTGTGGTAGCGGCACACCAGATCCTTGATCGTGCGCGCGAACACGTGGTGGATGCCCGGCCGCCCGTTGGCCGTGGGCGGCCCCTCGTAGAACACGAACGGCGGGCCGTACCGGGCGGCCTCCTGCGTTTTCTGGAACAGGCGCTCGTGCTTCCAAGCCGCGAGCAGCTGCTTCTCCAGCGCGTCGGGCGAGAGCTTGGGATCGAACAGCCGGTACGCCATCAGTTGAGGCGCTCCAACACGCCGCGCACCAGCGCCGTGAGCTTGGGCTCGGCGCCGCGTGCCACGGCGATGATCTGCTCCACCGACGTGGGGACCAGCGCGTCGGGCAGGCACTGGTCGGTGATGATCGACACCCCGAGCACCCGGACGCCCAGGTGCACTGCGGCGATCACTTCCGGGACCGTGCTCATGCCCACGACATCGGCGCCGAGCGCGCGGAGCATGCGGTACTCGGCGCGGGTCTCGAGACTGGGACCCGCGACGGCGACGTAGACGCCCTCGCGCAAGGTGAGGCCGCGCTCCAGCGCCACCGCGCGCGCCAGGGCCCGCAGGCCGGCGTCGTAGGGCTGGGACATGTCGGGAAACCGCGGGCCCAGCCGGTCGTCGTTGGGCCCGACGAGCGGGTTGTCGCCCAACAGGTTGATGTGATCGGCGATGAGCATCAAGTCGCCCGGGCTCCACAGGGGATGCATCCCGCCGCACGCGTTCGACACGATCATGGTGCGCGCGCCGAGCTGCCGCAGCACGCGGACCGGGAAGACGATCTGCGGGAGCGTGTATCCCTCATAACGGTGGAACCGCCCCTGCATCGCCATGACGCGCCGCCCGGCCAGCGTCCCCACCAGCAGCGACCCGGCGTGGCTCTCCACCGTCGACAGCGGAAACCCGGGGATCTCCCCGTAGGGGATCCGCGTCTCCACGCTCACCTCGTCGGCGAGTCCCCCGAGCCCGGTGCCGAGGATGATCGCGACGTCCGGGACGAGCTGGGTCCGCGCCTGCACCGCGCGGACCGCATCCGCGATCATCCGTCCCGTTGACCGTCCAGCGCGCGGAGCTCGGCGAGCTGCCGCTCGAGCAGCGCGCGGAATCCGGCCACGTACGCCTGGAACTGGCGCTGCACGTCCGCGCTCTGGCGCTCGACCTCGCCCTGCGAGGCGCGCGCGCCGTCGAGGATCCGCTGCGCTTCGGCCTGGGCCTCGCGCACAATCACCTGCGCCTCCCGCGCCGCCCCCGCGCGCGTCTCCTCGCGCAGCTGTTGGGCCGCCACCAGCGCCTCGTTCATGGCGCGCTCGCGGTCGCGGTACACCCGCAGCTGCTCCCCAAGCGCCGCCACGCGCTCCTCGAGCACGGCCTTCTCGCGCAGGATCCGCTCCAGCTCGTCGGCCACGCGGGCGCGAAAGTCCTCGACGCCGACCGGCTCGTACCCGCGCAGGCTGCGCCGGAACTCCTGCTTCCGGACGTCGAGCGGGGTGAGATGGAACGCGGGCTCGCTCACGGCGTCGTCGCCTCCCTCGGACCGAACAGGACGGTACCCAAGCGGATCACCGTTGCCCCCTCCTCGACCGCCGTGCCGTAGTCGGCGGACATCCCCATCGAGAGCGTCGGCAGCCATAGCCCCTCCTCCTGCAAAGCGTCCCGCAACTCGCGCAGCCCACGGAACGTGCGCCGCTGCACGTCCGGAGCATCGGTGAACGGCGCGATCGTCATCAGCCCCTCGAGCATCAGATGCGGCAACGCGGCCAAGCGGCGCGCCACCGCCGGCGCCTCCGCCGGCGCGCACCCGCTCTTCTGCGCCTCCCCCGCCACATTCACCTGCAGCAACACCCGCTGGCGCACGCCCTGCGCCGCCGCCCGCTGGTCCAGCTCCTCCGCCAGTGCGGCCGAGTCCACCGAGTGCACCAGCGCGAACCGCCCGGCCACGAGCTTCGCCTTGTTGCGCTGCAGGTGCCCGATCAAGTGCCACGTCGCCCGCCGCCCCACAGGCGTGTCGAGCTTCTCCATCGCTTCCTGCACGCGGTTCTCGCCCAGCTCCGTGAGTCCCGCGTCGAGCGCCGCTGCCACCGCGTCCAGCCCGAAGCCCTTCGTCACCGCCACGATGGTCACCGGGTGCGTCCGACCGGCGATCGCCTGCCGCCGAGCGATCTCGGCCCGTACGTGGGCCAGGCGCTCGGGGAAGGCCCCAAAATTCATAACCGCAAAAATTAGCCCAGCGCGCTTATTGAAACAATCGGGGGGTCAGCTGGCGGCAGCGGTAACTCGTTCGCCGCCTTCGAGGTGCGCGATGGCGCCCGAGAGGAGATCGCGCACCTGCTGCGGCGTGAGATGGCGGTGCAGCAGCCCGTGACTGGCCACCGAGATGGTCGAGGTCTCCTCCGAGACCACGAACACGGTGGCGTCGGTCTCTTCGGAAAGGCCGAGTGCGGCGCGGTGGCGCGTCCCGAGCGACTTGTCCGCGACCTTGAACTGGGTGAGGGGGAGCACACAGCCGGCGCCGATGATGCGGTCGCCCCGCACCAGCACGGCACCGTCGTGCAAGGGGGAGTACGGAGTGAAGATCGTGGTGAGCAGATCGGCGGAGACCTTGGCCTCCATCGGGACTCCGGAGGAGATGAACTCCTCGAGCCCGATGTCGCCCTCGACGGCGACGATGGCGCCGGTGCCGGCGCGCGACAGCCGGTCCATCGCCTCGGCGATCTCCTCGGCCACCGACTGGCGCTCGCTCTGCGAGAAGCGGCGCATGAGCCGCGACTGGCCGAGACGGGCCAGGGCATTCCGCAGCTCGGGCTGGAACACCACCACGGCCGCGAACGCCCCGAACGTGAACACGTACGAGAGCAGCGCGCTGATCATCGTGAACTTGGCGAGCAGCGACGCGAAATAGGCGATCGACAAAATCATGACGCCGACCACGATCTGCATCGCCCGCGTCCCGACCAGGAACAGCAGGAAGCGGTAGATCACGAACGCGACGAGCAGGATCTCGACCACGTCCGGCCAGAACCGCGGGATCAGGAACCGGTAGGCTTCGAAGTTCACGTTGCGCTCGTCGTCGCGCCGGCCACCCGCAGCGCCTCGCAGGTGAGCGCGGCGTCGTGGACCCGGAACAGGCGTGCCCCGCGCTCCCACGCGAGCGCGCACGCCACCGCCGTGGCGCGGTCGCGATCCTCGACCGGCCGCCCGGTGGCGGCCCCGAGGAAGCGTTTGCGCGACGGCCCCACGGCTACAGGATACCCCAAGCCGACCACGGTTGCTAGCTCGTCGAGCAGGCGAAAGTTCTGCTCCGGACCCTTCGCGAACCCGAACCCCGGATCCACCACGATCCGCTCGCGCGGCACGTCGGCCCGCTCGGCCCGCGCCGCCGCGGCGCCCAGCTCGGCGGCGACCTCGACCGCCACCTGCCGGTACACGGCGAGTCCCTCCATCGTGTCGGGCGTCCCGCGCATGTGCATGACGATCACGCCGGCTCCCCCCTCCGCCACTACGCGCGCCAGATCGGGATCGAAGGCCAGGCCCGACACGTCGTTGATCACCGCGGCCCCGGCCGCGAGCGCCGCGCGCGCGACGGCCGCCTTGCGCGTATCCACCGATATGGGCCCCAGCCCGCGACGCGCCAGCTGCGCGATCACCGGCGCCACCCGCCCGATTTCCTCGGTGCTGGCCACGGGCGCCGCGCCGGGCCGCGTCGACTCGCCGCCGACGTCCAGCAGCTCGCACCCCTCTGCCACCAGCCGCTCGGCCTGCGCCACCGCGCGATCCACCGTGGAGAACCGGCCGCCGTCCGAAAAGGAGTCGGGCGTCACGTTCACGATGCCGATCAAGACCGGATGGTCGAGGGAGAGCGTGCGCCCGACGATCTCCCAGCGGCGCGGCGGATCGGCGTAGCTCGCGAGGAAACGGCCCAGCTCGGGCGCCAGGCGCTCGAGCCCCGGCGGCACCCGGTCGGGGCGCGCCAGCGGCGCCAGCCGGCTGGCCGCCGCGCTCACGAGCGCCCATCCCTCGCCGGTGAGCACATCGGCACCGGCCTTCGCGCCCCAGCGCACCAGGGCTTCGCGCTCGGGCTCGGTGACGTCCTCGAGCAGGACGACGAGGGACTGGAGGCCCGTGGCGGCGAACCACGCGGGCTGGGCGTCCCAGCCCCGCGCCGCGAGCGCCGCACGCACGGCTTCGGGAGTGTGGGCGGCGAGCGGGGTGAGCTTCACCGCACCAGTCTCTCGTGCTACGACGCGCGCAACGCGCTCACGATGTTGAGCCGCGCCGCCCGCACCGCCGGGAGGAAGCCGCCGACGACGCCCATCACCACGGCGAAGATCAGGGCGCCCGTGACGACGCCCGGCGACAATGCGAACCCGAAGCCGATCTCCGAGAAACTCTGGAAGTTGACGACCGAAATCCGCTCGAAAGAGAGGAGCGCGGCGAGCGCGACGCCGAGGGCACCGCCCACGAGCGCCAGCAGCACGGACTCGACCAGGAACGCTCCCAGGACGCTGCGTCGCCTGAACCCGAGGGCCCGCAGCGTGCCCACCTCGACGGTCCGGTTCGCGACCGCCGCGTACATCGTGATCATCGCCCCGATCATCGCGCCGAAGCTGAAGATCGTGGTCACGACGATCCCGAGGGTCCGGATGAACATGGCGAGCGTCTTCGACTGTTCCTGGTAGTAGTCCCGCTCGTGTTTGAGCTCGACGTACTGCATGCGGGGATCGGCCTGGA
>Ga0209158_1001117_pt1 | contig 18325 bp, 13 predicted proteins | sample GraSoiAngelo_140_FD_185897 | JGI IMG/M metagenome (GOLD analysis project Ga0209158, IMG submission 185897) | Grasslands soil microbial communities from the Angelo Coastal Reserve, California, USA - 14_0929_12_30cm (SPAdes) (version 2) | ecosystem: Environmental > Terrestrial > Soil > Grasslands ...
AGTTGAGTGTTGATCTCTGACTCCGCTCGTTACACTCGAAACGAGGAGGTCGCACGATGGAATCCTTCCTGAAGGATGTCAAGCATTCGATTCGCGTGCTCCGGCAGAGTCCGAGCTTCACCATGACCGCCGTGGCCGCGCTTGCCATTGGCATCGCAGCGAACACCGCGATTTTTACAATGGTCAATGCGGTGGTCCTTCGTCCTTTGCCGTATGCGGATTCAGGCCGCATTGTGAACATCGGTCGTCAAGGAGGCAACGGCACCGCTTCCATTCCGATGTTCAATTTCTGGGAACAGCACAATCCCGGCTTCGAGGATCTGGCAGCCTACTCCCCCGGGGCAAGCATGAATATGAACGGCGGCGACAAGCCGGAACTGGTGGCGGCGATGCCGTCATCGCAAAACTACTTCCGGCTATTTGGGGCGAATCCGGTCCTGGGGAGAACCTTCACGGCGGCGGAGGACCGGCCCGGAGGTCCGCGAGTATTGGTGTTGAGTTACGGTCTGTGGCAGCGGCGATTTGGCGGCGATCCATCGGTCTTGTACCGGACGATTCGGCTCGGAGGAGCGCCCTATGCTGTAGTTGGAGTGCTTTCGCCAGGCTTCACTCCATACCCTGCGACAGACGTGTGGCTACCGCTACAGGCCGACACGAACAGCACCGATCAGGCCCATGTGCTGACGGTTTGTGGCCGACTCGCACGCAGCGAAAGCGTCGCGCAGGCCAATGCGCAAATGATGGTGATCGGGAAGCTGTACGCGCAGACCTTTGCCCGACGAATCGTAGGGCATGACGACCAGATTCAGGTTACTCTTTTGCAAGAACAGTTGACCGGCAAGATTCGGCCTGCGTTGACGATCCTGCTGGGCGCGGTGGGGCTGGTGTTGCTGATTGCTTGCGCGAATGTTGCGAACCTGTTGTTGGCGCGCGCCACCGGGCGCCAGACGGAAATCGCCATCCGCACTGTCATGGGAGCCAGCCGCGGGCGCATCGTGCGGCAACTGCTCACAGAGAGTTTGCTGCTGGCTCTCGCTGGCGGAGCCTTGGGCCTGATGCTTGGCTCATGGGGCGTGCGAGCATTGTTGGCACTGACGCCGGGCGACCTGCCGCGCGTGCAGGAGATCGCATCCATTCCGGCGCTCGATCCGAGTGTAGCCGGATTTACACTGCTGCTGGCGGTGATCACTGCAGTGGTCTTCGGCCTGTTTCCCGCGCTACAGGTTTCGCGGACGGAGCTTGCGTCCGCGCTCAAAGAAGCGAGCGAACGCGCGGGCACGGGACGGAAGCATAACCGCACCCGCAACACGCTGGTGGGCGCAGAGGTGGCGATTGCAGTGGTCCTCTTATGTGGGGCCACGCTGCTGATTCGCAGCTTTGTGGCCATGCATGCAGTGAGTCTAGGTTTTGAACCCCACAATCTGCTCACAATGGAAGTATCGCTGGCAGGACCGGGCTATGCGAAATCGAGCGCGGTTGACCGCCTCGGGCGCGGGTTCGTAACCCGGGCAGAGACGATTCCCGGCGTGGAGTCGGCCGCGCTGGCGAGTGCGCTTCCGCTTTCGGGCCGTCAGGACATGCTCTTCGACATCCCCGGAAGGACGCCACTCGAGGGCCACAAATTTAACGATGTGCAGTGGCGTATCGTCTCGCCGCACTATTTTGATGTTTTGCGGATTCCGCTGATTTCCGGCAGGCTTTTGCAGGAGCGAGAGCCGGGACGAACCGTGGTCATCAGCCAAGCCATGGCGAACGAATACTGGCCGAACTCTAACCCCGTCGGACAGACCATCGTCATCGGTCCCGGGCTGGGGCCGGAGTACGAGGCGGGAGCGACCGAGATCGTCGGAGTGGTCGGCGATGTGCGCGAGCGGCTGGATATCGGTCCAACACCCATCATGTACCAAGCGCCATCCCAAGTTCCAGATGGCGCAATGGCGCTGGTGAACCGGTACGATACACCCGCCATCCTGGTTCGCACGCGGCCGGGTGTCGCGCCCATGAGCGTCAGCCAGACGGTTCAGGATGCGCTGTTGGCCACCGATCAACTGCCGACGAGGAATATGCGCACCATAGATCAGGTGGGCCTGGACTCGACGGCGAGACAAAACTTCAATCTTCTGCTGCTCGGTTTATTCGCAGCCATTGCGCTCTTGCTGGCGGCAGTGGGTATCTACGGCGTGATGTCCTATAGCGTAGAGCAACGGACGCATGAGATCGGCATCCGTGTGGCCCTGGGCGCGGACCGCTACGACACGCTGAATCTCGTGCTTCTGCAAGCCTTGCGCATGACGGTGGCAGGGATTGCCGTCGGAGGCGCGGCGTCGTTCGGGCTGACTCGGCTGCTGCGGGCGGAGTTATTCGGTGTGAAACCGTCGGACCCGCTGACCTTTGCCGTCGTGCCAGTCGTTTTGCTCGCGGTCGCGCTGGCAGGCGCGTGTATTCCGGCGCTGCGAGCTAGCCGTGTAGACCCGCTGGTGGCGTTGCGTCACGAGTAGTGGAAAGCGGATCCGAGCCCGGCAGTTTCCAGCAGCATAACTCCGAAGCAGCGCCGCTATGTGAACCGGCACAATCCAAAGTTACTCGTGGATCGTCGGCTAACCTTACCTTACCGGGTTAGGTAAGAGTAGCCCGTCATCCGCCCGTAAATGCGGCAAGGACGGACTTCCCACCGGGTTCAGGCGACGCAGCGCGTTCGTCACTTGCCATTCGCCATCTGCGGCGTTTGCTCGCCAATTTTGGCCGAGTACAGAATGTATTTAAACGGGTCGGTGTTTTGATATTTTTCCATCAGTTTGAGGTAGACGAGCTGCTCAGCTTTGGTGATGGACTCGGTGCGACCGAACCTGGCTGCAGATGCTTCGAGCAAAGAAGTGGCCAGCTCGTATTTGCCGTCGGCCGCCATTTTTTCCGCCGCGGTCACAAGACGTTTTTCTGACAGGGCTAGGTAATCAACCAAGAGTTCTGCGCGATCGGAATCACCGAGATGATCGAGGCCTTCGAGGTCCGCCTGCCAATATCCCACATTTTGGTGATAGAGCCGGTCGATCACGTGTTCGCGCAGGACCAGGTACGGCAGGAGCGCGTCGGCGCGTCCGTTGAGAAGGCCAGGCGGAATGAGATTCGCCTGATGGATCGCAGCGCGCGTGTCACCACGGCGGATTGCCGTTAGCACCTGGTCGCGCAGCCAACTGAGGTTTACCTTCAACTGGGCCAGCATCTCGGGAGAGGAGAAGTTCCGCGTCAAAGGTTCATGCCCGTGCAGCATGTAGCGCGGATTCTTCTGTACCACAATGTCGATTGCGTCGAGCAGGCCCTGAAAGTCGCCTTCCACAACAAACGGCGCACCGAGGTAAGGCATGATGAAATCTCCGACAAAGAGCACGCCCAAATCGGGGAGGTGGATGAACATGGCGTCGTGCGTTTCTCCGCCATGAACGGGAACCAACTCGATGCGCGTCCCGCCGATTTTTAGTTTTGTAGGGCCGTCGATCGTTGCGTCCGGCTTGAAACTGCGCACGTCGTCGAGGTTGAAGCGCTCACCGAAAAAATACTTCGCGATAGACTGTGGCGCATCGAGTTCGCCGTCAATCTCTTCCTTATAGTTGCTCCTGGCGTAGAAACGCGGTTTCGGGTTCAGACTGCGAAAATAGGCTTGTCCGCCGATGTGGTCCCAATGCGAATGCGTGACAAAGATTGTGGTCAGCTCCGGCAGATTGGGAGCGTAGGCGCGCAATGCTTCGTAGGCAGTTTTTGCGGAATCGCCGCGCGTTCCCGCGTCTATTCCGATCAACTCTCGCCGATCGTCGGAAACGACGAAGTAGTACTCCGTGAACTCGAAACCCGAGAGAGCATACACCCGGGCCGGAATGATCTCCGCGATGCGGTGTGACGCAAAAGCGTGCCCCGACAACGTGTCTTCTGAAAATGGCGTGGTAAGGACAACCGGCTTTTCGAAACGTTTATAGCCGCTCCGGCGGAGATAATCCTGCGCTTTGACCTGATCGCCATCAGCGAGGACAAGCGTTCCCAAACGAAAATCCACTTCCCGCAGCCAGCCGGCGTCTGGCGCTTTGGCGATGTTCGCGGCGCACCAGTTCAAATCGTCGCGCGCGGCCTGCTTTTGATGAAAGAAACTGGGGAGTTGTGAACGGACGACCCCGGAAATCCAGTTCACCACAAAGATTTGGCCGCCGGAGAGTCGCTTGGCCTGGTCCAGCATTGCGATGGTGTCTTTCACATAGCCGATGCGGTGGAGCAAAGAAACCGAGGAGGCGTGTTGGGCCCGCAACAAACCGATGGCGCTCAGATAAAGAGCCTTTTGCGGATCGCTAAGGCGAGGGCCGAATTCGTTCAAGCGCGCGGAGAGGAATTCGGCGCCTTCCGCCTGCTGGTTGGCGTTGGCGTATGCCCCCATGAGAAGGAACAGCAGTTGCGGATCCTTTGGGGGCGCGGCGCTGTTGACCGCTTTCAGGTATTCGAGTTCCGGGCGGGAAGCACCGAATTGATTCTGGTTGGGGCTACCCTTGGGGGTCCGACTTATTCCAGCGCAAGCCAGAAAGCCCGCGCCGAGCGCCAGTACCGCCAATAAAGAAATGACTTTTCGCATCAGAGCAATCCTTTCCGAGGGCTTATTCCATTCATATAGATGCATATACATCTATTGTGTGTACAAAAATTTACGCCTCGGCCGCCGCGTTCGTGACTTGGGCCACCGTGGTCTGCATTTGCTTCCAACCCGAAGGTCCCAACGTCTTGCGCAAGCGGCGTTCCGCCGCCTCCCAATGTCGCTGAGCCGCCGCGGTTTGACGCTTTCCTGCTTCTGTTAGACGAAAGACGCGTTCTCGTCTGTCCTTTCCAGGTTTGACCTGGATCCAACCCTGCCGGCGCAACAGGGCCAAAGTGCGAGTGAGCGTTGTGCTATCCATGGCAAAGCCTGCGCTCAACGTCTTCTGGTTGGCCTCGCCGGCTATGGCGAGCGCGGTCAGCAGGCCAAACTGGGTGATTTCGATTCCAGCCTTGCGAAGCTCCCGGTCATAAATGCGCGTTACGATCCTGGTGAGGCGACGCAGGTTTTGACACGCACAGGGCAATTGAAAAAGTGCGTCCGCAGGCCGCCTCGCAAAGGCTTCTTGCTTCATAGTAGATGTATATACATCTTATGATGCCGATTGTCAAATGGATTTTTCGGCCTCTCCTGGCGCTTGACGTTTTACGGACAAGGAGGTGCCCCCGCTGAAAAACGGCGGCCCGAATGGTGTCGTTCCTCCGCCATCAGGCGGGCAGCGTTGCGCAACGAGACGCGGAGGTTCCGGACGAGTTGTCGGCAACTCTTACCCAATCCGGTTACTTCAGGGTTGCCCGTCCAGGCACAATCGCGAAAGGTGAAAAGAGAGAGCAGTCACATCTACCGCTGGCAGACTACCCGACTATTTGAACTCGATTGTAGCAGCCGCCTCCACGCTGCCACAGAAATCGCTTGACAGCGGGATTCACAGGTGTCACAGTACGACTGTGACGGTGCTTCGCTTCCAACTTCGTCCTGGGCAATCCATCTTTGACCAGGTTGTCTTTGCTGCGACGAAAGCATTCCTCAGCGGCGAATTTCAACCGGGACAGCCGTTTCCGTCAGTGCGAACACTGGCCGCTGAATTGAAGATCCATCCGAATACGGCGCACAAAGTTGTGCAGTACCTGATCCAGGAAGGATGGCTCGAGTCCAGGCCCGGCATCGGCACCGTCGTTGCGGATCCCCCGCAGGCGCGCGCCGGGGAGAGGAAGCGGATCTTGCAGCAAGAAGTGGAGCAGTTGGTGGTGGAGGCCAGGAGAGTGGGGTTGGAATTAGAAGAAATCATCGCAGCCATCGAGTCGCACTGGGTGCGGTTCGAGAAGCCGCTGGAAGTGAGTCGAAAATGATCCGCATCAATAAGCTATGCAAGAAATTCGGACACCATGAGGCCGTCAGGGATTTGAGCTTCTCCGTCCCCGAAGGCAGCGCCTTTGCGCTGATTGGAGCCAACGGCGCTGGCAAGACCACCACCATCAAGGTTTTGATGAACATTGTGGAACCTACGCGCGGCACGGCCGAAGTATTGGGTGTCGATTCACGCAAGATTTCGCCGCGAGAACTTGGTCAAATCGGATATGTCTCCGAGAACCAGGACATGCCTGAAAAACTTACGGTCGAGGAGTTTCTCGCCTACTTGCGGCCTTTCTACCCGACCTGGGACACAGAGCTAGAAAAATCCATCTTGAACCAGTTACGGCTGCCGCCGGAGCGGAAAATTTGCGACCTTTCACACGGAATGCGAATGAAGATGTCGCTGGCCTGCGCATTGCCATTTCGCCCTAAGCTCCTCGTTCTGGATGAGCCGTTCAGCGGCCTCGATCCGCTGGTGCGCGACGAATTCATGGAGGGCCTGCTACAACAGGCCGGTGAGATGACCATCCTGATCTCCTCGCATGAGCTTGGCGAAATTGATGGCGTGGCGACGCACGTGGCGTTTCTTGATGAGGGCAGGCTACTTTTCGAGGAATCCATGAGCGACCTGGTGGCGCGCTTCCGCGAGGTGCACGTCACATTGGAGCGGAACGGAACCCAGAACCGCAACGAACTAGTGGCGCCTGCTTTTCCCAAGTGCTGGTTGAGAGTACGCACCGTGGGGAATGTGCTTTCGTTCGTGGATACACAATTTTCCGAAGGAGACGTTGGCGAGCGACTGCGCGCGCTGGTCGGCAATGTCAGAACCGTTGATGCCCAACCGATGGCACTGCGCTCCATTTTTACAACTCTGGCGCGCGCGGCGAGAGAAGGAGCACTTCCATGAAGCCGACTACGAACATGATTTGGCATATTTGCAAAAAAGATTTGAAATTACTATGGCCGTTTGTTCTGGGCGCAGCCGGAATTCAGGTCACGTCGGCGGGCCTGTGCTATGCGATGGACCACATTCGTGTGACCGAAGCGCTGCTAAATATATCCAACCTGCTGCAATTAGGTGCGCTCCTGGCAAGCGCTCTTCTCATTGCTACGGTGGTGCACCTGGACGCAATCCCTGGCGTCCGGCAAGATTGGCTGGTGCGTCCCCTGAGCCGACGAGATCTACTGCTGGCCAAGGTGCTCTTTGTCTTGTTGCTGGTGCATGGACCAATTTTGCTCACCGACACGATGGAAGGATTGCTGAACGGATTTCCCGTCGGCCAGAGCCTGACCGCTGCGGCATCGCGCAGCCTCTATTTGCTACTTGGTCTCAGTTTGCCTGTACTGGCATTCGCGTCACTGACTAGAAACATGGCTGAGTTGGTGATTGGAGCTGTCCTCGGTTCTTTAGGCTTTGTGCTCTTTAAGCTCTTCATTAATCTCATTAACAATTACGGTGAGATAGGGCCAGTAATGGCTACCGGGCTGTCCTGGATTCGGGAATCAACGATGTTTGCTGTGGCTGTCGTGGGGTCAAGCACAGTGCTGGCAATACAGTACTTCCGCAGGAAGACCATACGTGCACGCTGGTTGATGGCAGTCGCAGGTTTTGTCTTTCTTCTGGGACACACGGTGCCCTGGCACTTCGCCTTTGCAGTGGAACAGCGGCTTTCTCCAAATCCGGGCGCTGGCCGCGCCATTACAGCGATATTCGATCCCAGCGGAAGCAAGTTCCGGCTCCCTGAAGGGCTGAACCATAATAGTTGGTTCCGGGCTGGAGGACTTACACGGGACGAAGGTTCCACCATCTATTTGCCGATAAGGGTTGCAGGCCTTGCCGAAAGTACCGTGCTGAACGCCGATAGGGCAGAGGTGCTACTTACCACTAGTGATGGCAAGATGGTGTACCAGGGTCGCGCAGACGACCTTCTCGTTCGCAAAGATAGCAATTTGGAGCCAGTTAGCTTCAACATCGGCCTGCGCCCGATGGGTTGGCGGGAAATTGGCCCCGCAGACATGGCGGTGCCGAAGAATTTTGTACCTGGGAGCGGTGAGGCGTTGGTCTATCAGGGTCTTCCGATTCCACGTCATCTCTATGAAAGAATTAAGGACCAGCCGCTGCGTCTCGAGATAAATTATTCGTTGACCCTGCTCGACAGTAGTAGCTACAGCATCCCAGCCTTGGGTGGAGATATGCTGATACCAAAGTTTGGACATTGCAGGACACAAATGGATGATGACGGTGACGACGTACAACTTCGTTGCATTCAGGCCGGAGGCGAGTCAAACTGCGTCGCGTTTTTCCTGGAACACGCGCCTTCCGGACGCCAGAACCCGATAAGGTTTGGTTGCTGGCCCAATTACTCACCATATTCGGCGCAATATACGCCTGATTCCCTAACGCGTTTCGAAGGGGCCGTCCCGTTTCGAGATCTCTCTGGATTGGCAAAGTATCCGGTGGATGCCGCGAAACTTCCAGAGTCGCGAGTAGTGTTGCGGATATATCAGCCGCAGGAACACTTCACCCGCCGATTGGTCATCCCCGAGATTCACTTAAGCGATTGGGAATCGTTGGAACACGATCGAGCGGTAGCAAGCCGCTGACCCCCGCTGGCACCGAACGGTCGCAAAACGGACTGGAAGCGGCTCTGGCAAGTACATACAAGGTTTTCTGGGCGTATAGTCGGCAACCCTTACCTAATCTGGTTACGTCAGAGTTGCCCACTCGTCCCAGAGCTAGGACTCGCCTCTGACGGAAAACGGGTAAAATGACGCTGTTGCTGTCGATTTCATAAATTAGAGGAGATGAAACCAATGAGCGGCGGCTACGCAGACGTGAACGGCATCAAGCTCTATCACGAGATCTACGGCCAGGGCGAACCCCTGGTACTGATCCATGGCGGGCTGACGACGATCGGCGAGATGCAAGGATGGGTGCAGCCACTGGCGAAGACGCGCCGGGTAATCGCGGTGGAGACGCTCTCCGGGTTGCCCGTTATTCGCTAACAATTCAGGATTCGGAACTGCTCACGAGGCCTCGCTAGATTCGTGCTAAGCTTCCGCCGTGAAGAGCCTTGCCGCGAAACCACGCTCACCCGCCCTGGCAGCATTCGTAAAGTCATTCCATTACCACGAGACGAACTTTCCATTCGCACTGGAACGAATCATGCCAAACGGCCAGGCTCACCTGATGGTGAACCTTGCTGAAGATGAGTTCAGGATTTACGACGCAGCGCGCCCGGAACGAATGGACAGGCACTCGGGCGCTGTGCTGGCCGGGCCTCATGCGCGGCCTACAGTTATCGATACACGAGAGCAGCGCTGGCTCGCCGCGGTGGAGTTTCGAAGCGGCGGAGCCGGACGTTTTTTCTCCATGCCCATGACTGAGGTTTGCAACCGGATCGTACAACTGGAAAACCTATGGGGCCGCGACGGAGAGTCGTTGCGCGACAGACTGCTGGATGCGCCCACACTGGAGGCGAAGTTCCGCGTTTTCGAAGAAGTGCTCCTCGAGCACCTCGCGGCGGAGTTCGATCCGGCTATTCGGTACGCGATCGCCGCATTGAAAGCCGGGGCGCCGGTATCGCAGGTCGCGTCGCGCCTGGGTCTTTTGCCCAGGACACTCGCGCGCCGGTTTTCCAACCAGGTGGGGATTACTCCAAAACGGTTTGCCCGTGTGCATCGCCTGCAGCGAGTCTTGCGCGCGGTGCGCCGTTCCTCTGAGCCTGACTGGTGCGCGCTGGCAGCGGAACACGGCTATACCGATCAGGCGCATCTGATCCATGATTTTCGTGATTTGGCGGGCATCACACCGTTGGGTTACAAGCCGCAATCGCCGCAGCGGAATAACCATGTGGTGATGGGAGCCGTGTGACGTTTTTTTACAATACAAGCGGATGCTGGTTTCACTATCGTAGGTGGCTGAAGCACGCTCTTGCTGGTTGCGTGATCTTCCCAAGAGGGACACAATCAAGTGATTTCAAATCGTTCCGTGCCGACTGATGCGGTGCTTCCTCATGTAACGTATCGGGATCTGGAAGAAGCCATCGCTTGGCTGAGCAACGCGTTCAGTTTTGTTGAGCATTACCGTTACGGTAGTCCGGTCAGCGGGGCTCAGATGAGAGCCGGCAACGCCTGGATCATGCTGAGACAAGGTCGGCGTGAAGATGCAACCCCGAAAGAACTTGGTTTTGGGACGCAGAGCCTAACCGTATTCATCGAAGACATCGAGGCGCACTTGCAACGGACCAAATCTGCCGGAGCCGTCATCGTGGAAGATCTGCACGAGAGTGAGTACGGTGAACTGCAGTATGGAGTCGAGGACCTCGACGGTCATCATTGGCTTTTCTCACGTCATGCGAGGGACATGAGCCCCGAGCAGTGGGGCGCTTCGGTTTCGCACTCGGTAGTCTTGACACCTCAAATTTCTCCGATGCTGGCTGTCAGCGACGCAAACGCTGCGATCGAGTTCTATAAGGCTGCATTCTCCGCGACGCTTCTGTGGCACCTGGATGGGGCAGTCGCTGGACTCTCGATTGACGGCGCCCAATTCTTCCTCGCCCAGGAGTCGCCACCTCACGGCACGCGCGGCCCGGCCTCGGTGGGTTTCTCGACCGTGAGGATTGAGCTATTCGTGGAGGACCCCGTTGCGGTCCAGATGCGGGCATTGGGCGCCGGAGCTACCGAGCACAGTCCAATAGAGGAACACACGCACGCCACGACCGGGCCGCGTCCGGTCACTCGGATGCTGCAAGGCGCTGTGTTGGACCCGTTCGGACACATATGGCTCATCGGAAAAATTCTCGAATGACCTAGGGACCGTCGCTTTGTAGCACAGACGGATCGAAACAGAGGTGCTGCTTATTTCACGTCTATGAACAAACGTCCCCTCTCTGTAACAATCCTTGCCTGCATTTATATCGGTGTCGGGGCTGTCGGTTTTGTTTACCACCTCCGCGAGATCTTGGCGAGGCATGCGTTTCACAATGGCGATTTTTTGGTCGAACTCACTGAATTTGTTGCAATTGTCTGTGGGGCATTTCTGCTGCGAGGCCACAACTGGGCGCGTTGGCTTGCGTTGGCTTGGGTCGCGTTCCACGTGGGGATCAGCTTTTTCGATTCGCTGCAGAAAGTGGTGGTTCATGGTTTGATTCTCTTGCTGATCGCCTATTTTCTCTTCCGTCCTGAAGCAAGAACCTATTTTCGCCACAGAGAAACGACCGGCGCCTAGACAGCACGCCTCAGCTACTCCGCGCGACGAAATGACTTGCTTGGGGCTGTTTTGGGGGCGACAGGAGATCGAAGAATCAAAACTTGGACTGCCCCTGACTGGCACCCTTTGATACTGCGAGGAAGCTGCTAAGGGTTAGGCATAGGAGCTTCCTTCCAATCGTAAAATTCTGGTTACCGTCAGGCGGAAGCGCAATGCGACTACACAGGCAGGTCTCGGGGCCGTCCGGGACCGAATTCTTTTTCTTTCATATGAGCCCAAAACCGATCTACATTTTGGACATGGAAGATTATCCGCCCCCAAACGGAGGCGACATGGCCCCTTCTCTAGGCTCGGAATCGTATCTTTCGCGCCGAGCGGCTGAAGGGAAGAAAAGTGAGCGTTTTCACGGCCGTAGAGAACCTTCTCAAGGCGGTGGTCAGCGGCCGATCCAACTCCTCTTTCATCCAGTACCTCAAGGAGCCCTATGCAATCGTTGCGACTGAACCCCATCCTCAACACGGACTCCTACAAGCTCACCCACTGGTGGCAATATCCTCCCGACACGCGCCACATCTACTCCTACCTCGAATCCCGCGGGGGCATGTTCGAAGAAACCATGCTCGCCATGCTGCAGTACATCATCAAATCCAATTTCGCCGGCCAGGTCTTCACCCTCGACGACGTCGAAGAAGCCCGCCGCGTTGCCCACGCTCATTTCTCAGGTCACCCGAGAACTTTCAACTACGAAGGTTTTAGATCTCTCTATGCGAAGCACGGTGGCCGGCTGCCCCTCCGCATCCGCGCCGTCAAAGAAGGCACCGTCGTCAAAACTCACAACGCGCTCATCACCATCGAAAACACCGACCCGGAGTTCTACTGGCTCACCAACTGGGCCGAAACGCTTCTGGTCCAGGTTTGGTATCCCATCACGGTCGCCACGGTTTCCCGCGCGATCAAGCAGGTTATCGGCAAAGCCCTAGCCCGCACTGGCGATCCGTCGCTTCTTCCTTTCAAGCTCCACGACTTCGGCTTTCGCGGGGTCTCTTCCAAGGAATCGGCCGCCATCGGCGGCGCCGCGCATCTCATCAATTTTCTCGGCACGGACACGCTTGCTGCCATTCAGCTTCTCAATCAGTTTTATTCCGCTGATCTCACCGCGCGGAATCCACTCGACTGCGCGGCCTACAGCATTCCGGCCTCCGAGCACTCCACCATTACAGCCTGGGGCGAAGCCAACGAGCTCGATGCCTACGCCAACATCCTCGAAAACTGCCCTGAAGGCGTTGTCGCCTGCGTCAGCGACTCTTATGACGTTTTCAACGCGGTTCGCAACCTCTGGGGCGGCGCGCTGCGCGACAAGGTTCTTCAGCGCAAGGGCACCCTTATCATCCGCCCAGATTCCGGTGACGCCGTCATTGTCCTCGAGGAACTCTTCAAAATTGTCAGTGACAAATTCGGCTATGAAGTGAACCGCAAAGGCTGGAAGACGACCGTGCCTTGCGTTCGTTTCATCCAGGGCGACGGCGTCAATTTCTACACCATTCAGAACATCACTGCGCAGCTCACGCGCAAAGGCTGGTCACAGGACATTTGGAGCTACGGCATGGGCGGCGCGCTTCTGCAACAGGTGAATCGCGACACGCTGAAATTCGCGTTGAAGTGTTCTGCGATCGACCGCAGCGGCAAATGGCACAACGTCTACAAGAATCCGGTAACAGATCCAAGCAAAGCCAGCAAAGGCGGCCGCTTCAACCTCATCCTCAAAGGCAAGGAATTCGTTACCGTCGAAGTCGTCGACGGCGAGCCCATCTCTCCCAGCAACGCTCTCGACACCGTTCTCGAGGACGGCAAACTCCTCCGCGACCAAACTCTCGCCGAAATCCGCGCCATTGCCTCATCCCAAGACATCTACAACGACCACGCATGATCTGTTTTCTGAAAATGTAGCGCGTCGGGGCGGGCATTGGCCCGCCCGCTTACCTTTACCCACGCAACTTGAATCGCTGAATTTTTCCCTGACCGTCTTCGGCAGTTCGCTACAAGAGCGCCCTTCGCGGCAGCAAACTCCAAATGGAGCTGCCAATTCCCCACAAAGGGACTAGATCGGCCATGATTGTCGCCATCCTTGGGTTCATGCCTGCGCTTGATCGACGTCTGAGCATCGCGGTCAAGTCCGGCACGGCGGCAAAGGTCGTTCCAAATCCCGCCAAAAAGCCAAAGATCTCTGACCGGCGAAGACTGGGGATGAGTAGGCTCCGCGTGTCGCGTGGAACCAGGTCCTGACAGGCACAGAGCGTGATCAGGCCCGGGACGAGAACTGCGAGCATCAATTTGTTGAATCGGCCCATCTGATCTCCCTCCCTGCGCCGTGCATGGTCTGAATGACCACGACATTCCCTACTTTTCCCCCTACTCCCACGCCAGGCATCCCGCATGGAGGCCGGTCCCTGAGGCCCATGACTTCCCTCCTCAGTCCGCAGCGCTGCGGGCGGCCTGAGTGTGAGTGAACGCTTCCCGCTTGCCCACTTCGAGGAGCCGCTTGGCATCCATTAAGCCGTAAATCTGAATGAGCTTGGCCACGAGTCCGGTCCAGCCAGTCTGGTGGCTTGCGCCCAGTCCGGCGCCGTTGTCGCCGTGGAAGTACTCGTAGAACAGGATGTGGTCGCGCCAGTGGGGATCGCTCTGGAATTTCTCCGCGCCACCATAGACGGGACGCCGGCCATGCTCGTCGCGGGTGAAGATCCGGGTGAGCCGGTCGGAGATCTCTTTGCTCACCTCGAACAGGTTCATCATCTTCCCGGAACCTGTGGGGCATTCGATTTTGAAGTTGTCGCCGTAATAGAGATAGAAGTTCCCGAGCGCCCGGATGATGAGCAGGTTGACCGGCATCCAGATCGGTCCCCGCCAGTTGGAGTTGCCGCCGAACATGCCGGTGTTCGACTCGGCCGGCAGGTAGTCCACGCGGTACTCCTGGCCGCCTACGTTCAAGACGAACGGATGCTGCTGGTGGAACTTGGAGAGCGAGCGGATTCCATAGGGGCTCAGGAACTCGTTCTCGTCGAGCATCTTGGTGAGGATCCGGCGCAGCCGTTCCGGGTTGAGCAGGGCCGCGATCCCGCGCTCGGCTACACCAAAATGTCCCGGGCCCGTGGGGTGGATGGTCTCCTTGAGTTCGGGTATCCGCCGCAGGCGTTCATACATTCGAGCCATCGTCCGCGGGATACGCTCCCGCATCGACTTTTCGAGAATCGTCGTCGCGCACAGGGGCAGGAGGCCCACCATTGAACGCACCTTCAGCCTCTGGGCGCTGCCGTCGGGGAGCCGCAACAGGTCGTAGTAGAAGCCGTCCTCCTCGTCCCACATTCCTTCCTGACCGGGCCGGTTCATGGCCGCGCCGATGTAGAAGAAGTGCTCGGCGAACTTCATGATCATGGGTTCGTAGCTGGGGTCGTGGGCGGTGAGCTCGAACGCGAGTTCCATCATGTTCTGACTGAACAGGGCCATCCAGGCCGTGCCGTCCGCCTGCTCCAGGTGGCCGCCGGTAGGAAGCGGGGCGCTGCGGTCGAAGACGCCGATGTTGTCGAGACCGAGGAAGCCTCCTTCGAACACGTTCTTGCCGAAGCGGTCCTTGCGGTTCACCCACCAGGTGAAGTTCAGCAGCAGCTTGTTGAACGTGGACTTCAGGAAATCCATGTCTGACTCGCCGCGCAGCGCTTGCTCGATGCGGTGGAGAAAGAGAGTGGCAAAAGCATGGACCGGGGGATTCACATCGCTGAAGTTCCACTCGTAGGCCGGCATCTGCCCGTTGGGGTGCAAATAGGCGGAGCGGAGCATCAGGTCCATCTGCTCCTTGGCGAAGTCAGGGTCCACGATGGAGAGCGGGAGGGTGTGGAAGGCCAAATCCCAGGCCGCGTACCAGGGATACTCCCACTTGTCGGGCATGGAGATGATGTCCTCATTCAGCATGTGGTACCACTCCGAGTTCCGGGCATTTTTGTATCCGGTATGGAGCGGGTTGGAGTGGTGCTCGTCCAGCCAGTTGTCACCGTCAAAGAAGAAGAACTGCTTGCTCCAGAGCATGCCGGCGATGGCCTGGCGCATCACCCTGGCCGCGTCTTCACCCACCGATGGCGGCGTGACCGACTTGTAAAACTCATCGGCTTCACGCAGGCGGTCAGCGAAGAGTTCATCAAATTGCTTACCGAAGGGTTTGTCTTTAATGTCTGGGGAACTCTTGGAGAGGCGCAGGCGAATCACTTTGCTCTGACCGGCGCCTACATTGATCCGGTAGTGCGCCGCGACCTTGGTGCCCTTCTTTCCGGGGTTTACCGCGCCCTGCTTGCCCTGCACCACGCAGTTGTTGATGCCGTCCTTGACGTGGGGGCTCTCGTTCTTTTGCCCGGGGAAAAGCAGTTCGTGGTTTGTTTCGTTTTCGGTGAAGAGCAGCGGCACATCGCCTTCGCAGGAAAAGATGTATTTGCCCAGCAGCGGATGTGTGGCCGTGACCGTGCTCGTGCCTGCAGCCGCCTCGATCTGCTTGAGGATTGGTTTCTCGGCAGCCCTGTTGGATGCGGCAATCCACGCCGACCAGTCATTGCGGAACCAGAGTGTCGGCAACAAATGCAGTTCTGCCGCCCCCGGTCCCCGGTTGGCGGCCGTGATCCGCACCAGGATGTCTTCCGGGCCCTCTTTGGCATACTCCACAAAAACGTCGAAATACCGGTCGCCATTGAATACGCCTGTGTCGAGGAGTTCATACTCCATGTCGCCACGGTTGCGCCGCTTGTTTGTCCCGATCAGATCCGCGTAGGGAAATGCCGCTTGCGGGTACTTGTAGAGGTACTTCATGTAGGAATGAGTCGGCGTGCTGTCGAGGTAGAAGTAGTACTCCTTCACATCCTCTCCGTGGTTGCCCTCGCTGTTGGTCAATCCGAAGAGCCGCTCCTTGAGAATCGGGTCCTTGCCGTTCCACACGGCCAGCGCGAAGCACAGGTGCTGTTTGTCATCGGAAACGCCGGCAATGCCGTCCTCCCCCCAGCGGTAGGCACGTGAGCGGGCCTGATCGTGGGTGAAGTAATCCCAGGCGTCACCGCCTTCGCTATAGTCCTCGCGGACGGTGCCCCACTGTCGCTCGCTGAGGTAGGGTCCCCATTTTTTCCACGCAAATTTTTCCTGTCGCGTATCATTTAACCGCTGCTGTTCCGCTGTAAGCATGATTTTCCTCCCCGCCGCAGGTTTGCCCGTCCAGGTAATTCTTTTGTTGCTGGCGCCTTCGGCCAGGCCCTAGCGCCGAAGGGTCTTTTGTCAATCCTAGCGTGATCCAAAATGCCGCGACTTTTCAGAATTGCACGCTTCAAAGGCAACGCCGCTTCGCCGCAAGCGTGAGGATCGGTGGGTCAGTTATAGCCGTTAGGCCGCGCGGTGTCCCGCATCACAAAGGATGATGACCCCGGCAAGAAAGCGTACGCAACTGTCAAAAGTAGCAGTCAGTTTGTGCCAGGCAAAGGCTACGACTGGAAGCACCAAGAAGGGTCTACGGATCCCAAGTCCTGGTTTTTCACCGTCATTTGTGCCGCGACGTAATCGATTCCGCCAGGGGTGGACGGCTAACCGGACACACTCCCCGTCGCTGGCCAGAAACGGGGTTCTGGGAGATCAGAGCGCGAGCGGCATTCGATTACTCCAGACTTCCCCCGACGGGACTTCTGGCCCGGAATAACTTCCGGCTTGCCGTGATCCGGCCACAATCGCCAAGGCGACATGGTGGACCACCTCTTCGGTTAGCCAACTGTTATGAGGTCGGTGAAACGCGTTTTCCTTGACGCATGTAAACATCCACATTTTCGCTTCAGTCTACTTCTCTCCGGCTACTCCACTGTCAGTGTCAACAGGATGTTGTGGCTCAACGAGCCAGAAGTTCCCGTCAAAGTGAGAGTATAGGTTCCCGGCGCAGTGCCTGCCTTTGGCGTCGGACTGCGCCCACTTCCAGCAGCGCCGGCGCAACCACCACAAATCAGCAATGCAAACATGGCCACACCGGAGACCTGCCACACGTACCGTCGCCTGGGTGCGGCAAACCTGCTAAGAATGGCGCAAGCTACAAGCGCCAGAAGCCACGTCAGCCCGATTCGTAAGCTGCCCCACGGCCAAGGCACGATCGTGCCTGGCGGCACCAACGACGGGGCCGTCGTCGTCACTGTAATATTGAACGGCGCATAGGAGCTGCCTGTAGGAGTCACCGATCCAGGAGCTGTGCAAACAGCCAACATCGGAGCGCCGCTGCACTGAAACGCAATCGTCTGGCTGAATCCGCCCTGCGGAGTGATGGTGATCGCGTAGGTTGATGTCGATCCGGCCGTGGCCGACGCGGCGTTCGGGGACGCTGAAAGGGAGAAGTCCGCCACCGTCTGCGTCAGGACCGGCGAAGTGCTGCCGGCGAAGTTCGCATCGCCGCCGTAGATTGCGGTGATCGAATGCGTTCCCGCCGTCAGCCCCGAAGTGGTGAACGTCGCTGTTCCGCCGCTCAGCGTGCCCGTGCCCAGCGCAGAAGCACCGTCCTGAAACGTGACCGTCCCGGTGGGTGTGCCCGTCGCTGACGACGTCACCGTGGCGGTGAAGGTAACCGCTGTTCCGGAGATTGATGGATTATTCGATGAGGCGACGGAAGTGGAGCTAGCTGCCTTGTTCACCGTCTGCGTCAGGACTGGCGAAGTGCTGCCGGCGAAGTTCGCATCGCCGCCGTAGATTGCGGTGATCGAATGCGTTCCCGCCGTCAGCCCCGAAGTGGTGAACGTCGCCGTTCCGCCGCTCAGCGTGCCCGTGCCCAGCGCAGAAGCGCCGTCCTGAAACGTGACCGTCCCGGTGAGTGTGCCTGTGACCGGCGAAGTCACCGAGGCGGTGAAAGTCACAGCCGTTCCAACAATGGATGGATTATTCGATGCGGTCACGACGGAAGAGGAGCTAGCCGTCTGGTAAATCGTCTGCGTCAGGATCGGCGAAGTGCTGCCGGTGAAGTTCGCATCGCCGCCGTAGATTGCGGTGATCGAATGCGTCCCCGCCGTCAGCGCCGAAGTGGTGAACGTCGCCGTTCCGCCGCTCAGCGTGCCCGTGCCCAGCGCAGAAGCGCCGTCCTGAAACGTGACCGTCCCGGTGAGTGTGCCTGTGACCGGCGAAGTCACCGAGGCGGTGAAAGT
>Ga0209158_1001123_pt1 | contig 18267 bp, 14 predicted proteins | sample GraSoiAngelo_140_FD_185897 | JGI IMG/M metagenome (GOLD analysis project Ga0209158, IMG submission 185897) | Grasslands soil microbial communities from the Angelo Coastal Reserve, California, USA - 14_0929_12_30cm (SPAdes) (version 2) | ecosystem: Environmental > Terrestrial > Soil > Grasslands ...
GCGGGAAGCGGCGCGCCAGACCGTGAACCGCTGGATCCGCGGCAGCGGCGCGTTCGATGCGGTCATCGACTTCGACGCGGTGCTGCGCGATCCCGCGCAGCCCGCGCGCTTGCTGCCTGCGGCCGACACGGGGGACCACCTGCACCCCAACGAGGCAGGGTACCGCTTGATGGCCGACGCGATCGACCTGGCGCTGTTTACTCGGTGAATGCGAGTCCCCAGATGAGCAGGAGATGAGCGCGTCGCCGTTTTCGGTCGCGGGCCGCGTGGCCGTCGTGACGGGTGGCTACGGGGTGCTGGGGGGCGCCATCGCCGCCGGCTTGGCGCGGGCGGGCGCGACGGTCGCGATCCTGGGCCGGCGGCCCGAGGCCGCCGAGGCAAAGGCCGCCGCGATCCGCGGGGACGGCGGCGATGCCTCCGTGCTCATCGCGGACGTGCTCGACGAGGGGCAGCTCGAGGGCGCGCGCGACCGGCTGCTCGAGGCGCACGGCCGCGTGGACATCCTGGTCAACGCCGCCGGTGGCAACGTCGCACGCGCCCGCAGCGACAACCGGCCCGCGTTCGACGTGCCGGTGGACGCCCTGGACGAGGTGCTCCGGCTCAACCTGCACGGGACCCTCATCCCGTCGTTCATCTTCGGCGAGGTGATGGGGCGCCAGGGCTCCGGCTGCATCGTGAACATCTCCTCGATGGCGGCGCAGCGCGCGCTCTCGGGCGTGCTCGGATATTCCATTGCCAAGGCGGGCATCGACATGCTCACGCAGTGGCTCGCCGCCGACCTGGCGCGCCGCTACGGCGACAAGCTACGCGTGAACGCGGTCGCGCCGGGCTTCTTCGTGACGGAGCAGAACCGCAGCGTGCTCGTCAATCCGGACGGCGCTTACACCGATCGCGCTCGCGCGATCATCGCGCACACTCCCATGGGGCGACTCGGCACGCCCGACGAGATCGTGGGCGCGGTGCAGTGGCTGTGCAGCGACGCGGCGTCGTTCGTGACGGGCGTCGTCCTCCCGGTGGACGGCGGGTTCAGCGTCTCGAGCGGTGTCTGAGCCGACCGGAACCGCCATCACCCGGGTCAGGTGGACCGTCGTGGCGCTGCTGTTCGGGGCGACCACCGTCAACTACATCGATCGTCAAGTCCTCGCGATCCTCGCCCCGACGCTCACGCGCGAGCTCGGATGGCGGGAGACGGACTACGCGGGGATAGTCTCCTGGTTCAGCGTGGCCTACGGCGTGGGGCTGCTGGGCATGGGCCGCGTCATGGACTTGATCGGCGTGCGCCTCGGCCTGTCGCTCGCCGTGGGGCTGTGGAGTCTGGCCTCGATGGGACATGCGCTCGTGACGAGCGTCGCCGGCTTCGGCGTGGCGCGCGCCCTGCTCGGGATCGGCGAGTCCGGCAACTTCCCGGCCGCCGTGAAGACGGTAGCCGAGTGGTTTCCGAAGCGCGAGCGGGCCCTCGCCACCGGGATTTTCAACGCGGGCACCAACGTGGGCGTGGTGCTCGCCGCGCTGCTGGTGCCGTGGATCACGCTCGCGCTGGGCTGGCGCTGGGCGTTCGTCGTTACGGGGGCGCTCGACCTCGTCTGGCTCGCGGCGTGGCTCGCCTTCTACCGGGACCCCGGCCGGCACCCCCGCGTCTCGCGCGCTGAGCTGGCGTGGATCCGCAGCGATCCGGTCGAGCCCGGCGGGAAGGGCACCGTGGCCTGGCGTAGTTTACTGCGGCGCCGCCAGACCTGGGCGTTCATCGTGGGAAAGGCGCTGACCGATCCGGTGTGGCTGTTCTATCTGTTCTGGCTTCCCAAGTTTCTGGAGGCGAATTTCGGCGTGCGCCTCGCCGGCCTCGCGGCCCCGCTGGTCGTCATCTACGTGGCCGCGGACCTGGGCTCGGTCACGGGCGGCTGGATCTCCGGTGCGCTGATCAAGCGCGGCTGGAGCGTCAACCTCGGCCGCAAGACGGCGCTGCTCGTCGCCGCGCTGGCCATCGTCCCGACGATGTTCGCGCCGGTGGCGGGAACCGTGTGGGCGGCGGTGAGCATCGTCGCGGTGGCGGCGGGGGCACACCAATGGTGGTCGGCCAATTTGTTCACGACGGTGAGCGACATGTTCCCCCGGCACGCCGTCGCGTCGGTGGTCGGCCTGGGCGGCTTCGCCGGGATGTGCAGCGCCTTCGCGTTCCAGCGACTCACCGGCGCCGTGCTGGAGGCGGCCGGCGGCAGCTACGCGCCGATCTTCGCGGTGCTGGGGCTGGCGTACGTCAGCGCGCTGCTGCTGATGCATCTGCTGGCGCCGCGCCTCGAGCCCATTGCCGCAGGGTAGTCATCAGGTCAGTTTATCACCCATCGCCCATGAAGATCACCGACATTCGGGCCACACCGGTCTCGGTTCCGCTCGAGGCGCCGCTGCGTCACGCGAACGGGTGCCACTGGGGCCGTTTCGTGCGCACCATCGTCGAGGTCGAGACCGACAGCGGTCTCGTCGGCCTCGGTGAGCTGGGGGGTGGCGGCGAGAGCGCCAGCGCCGCCGTGCACGGGCTGAAGCCCTATCTCTTGGGACGCGACCCCACGCGCATCGAAGAGCTGCGCTTCCTCATCGCCAACCCGACCGCCTCGTTGTACAACCTGCGGACCCAGATGCTCGCCGCCGTCGAGTTCGCGTGCCTGGACCTGCTGGGACAGCACTGGCGCGTGCCGGTGTCCGAGATCCTCGGTGGCCGGCTGCGGGATCACGTGCCGTTCGCCTCCTACCTGTTCTTCCGCTACGCCAACGCCGGGAACGGGGCCGGCGAGGTGCGCACCGTGGACCAGCTGGTGGCGGAGGCCCGCGCCCTCAAGGCGCAGTGGGGATTCACCACGCACAAGCTCAAGGGCGGCGTGTTCCCGCCGCGCTACGAGCTGGAGTGCTACCGCGCGCTGGCTCGGGCGGTGCCGGGCGACCGCCTGCGCTTCGATCCCAACGGCGTCTGGTCCACGGAGCAGGCCGTCTGGTTCGCGCGGGAGATCGAGGACTTGAACAACGACTACCTCGAAGACCCGGTCTACGGACTGCACGGCATGCGCCGGGCCCGCGAGCGGATCCGCATGCCGCTGGCCACCAACACGGTGGTCGTCGGGTTCGAGCAGCTGGCCGCCAACGTGCTCCAGACCGCGGTGGACGTCATCCTCCTCGACACGACGTTCTGGGGAGGGATTCGCCCCTGCATCAAGGCGGCCGGCATCTGCGAGGCGTTCCAGTTCGGCGTGGCCGTACACTCGTCGGGCGAGCTGGGCATTCAGTTGGCGACCATGCTGCACCTGGGCGCCGTCCTGCCGAACCTCACCTTCGCCGCGGACGCGCACTACCACCACCTCGTGGACGATGTGATCGAGGGCGGGAAACGGGCGTACTGCCACGGTGGGATGGCGGTGCCGACCGCCCCCGGGCTGGGCGTGACGCTGGACCGGGAGCGCGTGGCCCGCTACCACGAGGACTTCCTGCGGCTCGGCACGTACCCGTACGACCAGGATCCCCTGCGCCCCGGCTGGGCGCCGCTGATCCCCAACTCGCGCTGGGCCGATCCCGCCGACGCGCGCGTGCCGCACGTGCCCGCCTGAGGCCGAGCGCGCATGCGCCGGTCCCCGCTGCTCCCGCCTCGCGTCTCGAGGTTTGTTCTGGTCGCCGCGGCCCTGCTCCGGCCGCCCGGCGTCCCCAGTGGCCCCGGTGTCGAAGACGGCTACGATCTGTGGCTGCGCTATCGCCCGGTCGCGGACGCCGCCCGCCTCGCCGAGTACCGTGCGACCATTACAGAGCTGGTCGTAGCGTCCGACCGCGCGACGCTGCGGGCCGCGCGGGATGAGCTGGTAAGAGGGGTGCGCGGGCTCCTCGGGCGGGACGTCCCAGTCGCGCGCTCTGTGAGCCAGGACGGCGCTCTGGTCGTGGGGACGCCCGCCAACTCGCCCGTAGTCGCGGCCCTGCCGCTCGGCGCCGCGCTGCGCCAGGTCGGCCCGGAGGGCTTCGTCATCCGCGCGCTGCCGATCCGCGGCCGGCGCGCCATCGTCATCGCCGCCAACCGGGACGTCGGCGTCCTGTACGGAGCGTTCCAGCTGCTGCGCCTGCTCCAGACCGAGCGGCCCCTCGCCGGGCTCGACCTGGCGAGCGCCCCACGCCTGGGCCTCCGCCTGCTCGATCACTGGGACAACCTGAACGGCACGGTGGAGCGCGGCTACGCGGGGGCATCGTTGTGGGAGTGGGCACGGCTTCCGGACTCGATCGACCCGCGCTACTCGGACTACGCGCGGGCCAACGCGTCGGTCGGGATCAACGGGGTGGTGCTGACCAACGTCAATGCCGACGCCCTGATCCTGACTCCGGCTTACCTCGGCAAGGTCGCCGCCCTCGCCCGCGTGTTTCGCCCCTGGGGCATGAAGGTCTATCTCACCGCCCGCTTCAGCGCTCCGATCGAGATCGGCGGGCTCGCCACGGCCGATCCCCGCGACGCGGGTGTGCGCGGCTGGTGGGCCGCGAAGGCGGACGAGATCTACCGCGCGATCCCGGACTTCGGCGGCTTCCTCGTGAAGGCCAACTCCGAAGGGCAACCGGGACCCCAGGATTACCACCGCACGCATGCGGACGGCGCGAACCTGCTGGCGGATGCGGTGGCGCCGCACGGTGGTATCGTGATGTGGCGCGCGTTCGTCTACTCGAGCGCGGTGCCGACCGATCGCGTCATGCAGGCCGGCGACGAGTTCGTGCCGCTCGACGGCGCGTTCCGCAAGAACGTACTGCTTCAGGTGAAGAACGGGCCGCTCGATTTCCAGCCGCGCGAACCGTTCCATCCGCTGTTCGGTGCGATGCCGCGCACGCCGCTCATGATGGAAGTCCAGATCACCAAGGAGTACCTCGGCCAGGACAGCCACCTTGCGTTCCTGGCCCCGCTGTGGCAGGACGTCCTCCGGGCCGACACGTACGCTCCCGGGCCCGGCTCGACGGTGGCGAACGAGATCCAGGGCATCGCCGGCGTGGCCAACGTCGGCGCCGATCGCGACTGGACCGGCTCGGACTTGAACCAGGCCAACTGGTACGCGTTCGGCCGGCTCGCCTGGGATCACACGCTGTCCTCGGCCGCCATCGCGGACGAGTGGGTGCGGATGACGTTCTCGAACGATCCGCGCGTCGTCGGGCCAGTGCAGGCCATGATGCTCGTGTCGCGCGAGGCGGTGGTGAACTACATGACGCCGCTGGGCCTCGCCCACCAGATGGCGCGGGGCCATCACTACGGGCCCGGGCCGTGGGTGTCGGGTGGCCGCGTCGACCAAACATCTGTCTACTTCAACCGCGCCGACTCGGCCGGCCTCGGCTTCGACCGCACGGCCAGCGGCAGCAACGCGGTGCGCCAGTATGCGCTTCCGGTGCGCAACCGGTTCGCGAGCCGCGACTCCGTGCCCGACGACCTGCTGCTCTGGTTCCACCACGTGGGCTGGAGCGAGCGGCTGCGCTCGGGCCGCACGTTGTGGGAGGAGCTGCTGCGGCACTACCAAGCCGGCGTGGACACCGTGCGCTCGATGCAGCGGACCTGGGACGGCCTGGAAATGGAAGGGCTGATCGACGCCGAGCGATTCCACCGCGTCCAGGCGCTGCTGCGCATACAGGAAGCGGAGGCGCGGTGGTGGCGCGACGCGTCGGTCGCGTACTGGCAGTCGTTCTCGCTCCTGCCGTTGCTCGCCGGTTACGAGGCGCCCGCGCATCCGCTCGACTGGTACATGCAGTTGCGTTGCCCGCCCGATCCCCGCAAGCCACGCTGCGATGCCGTGATGGGAGTCCCATGAACCGCCCCGCTCCGCAAGACGACTACACGCCGCGCCCCGAGCATCACTTCACGTTCGGCCTCTGGACCGTCGGCAACGTGGGACGTGACCCGTTCGGCGAGCCGGTGCGACCGGCGCTGGATCCGGTCAGGGCCGTGCACCAGCTGGCGCAACTGGGCGCGTACGGTGTCAACCTCCACGACGACGACCTCGTGCCGTCCGGCACTCGGGCGAGCGAGCGCGACCGCATCGTGCGGGAGTTCAAGGCCGCCCTGCAGGCGAGCGGGATGAAGGTGCCGATGGCCACGACGAACCTGTTCTCGGATCCGGTGTTCCGGGACGGCGCCTTCACGAGCAACGACGCGCGCGTGCGCGCGTACGCCATCCGCAAGACCATGGCCGCCATGGATCTGGGGGTCGAGCTCGGCGCCGCGACGTACGTGATGTGGGGCGGGCGCGAGGGCGTCGAAACCAACGCGGGGAAGGATCCGCGCGCCGCGCTGGCCTGGTACCGCGAGGCCGTGAACTTCCTGTGCGAGTACGTCCGCTCGCAGCGCTACGATCTCCGGTTTGCGCTCGAGGCCAAACCGAACGAGCCGCGCGGCGACATGTTCCTGCCCACCACGGGCCACATGCTCGCATTCATCGGCACGCTCGAGCACCCGGAGATGGTGGGCGTGAATCCCGAGCTTGCCCACGAACAGATGGCGGGCCTCGACTTCTCGCACGGCGTGGCCCAGGCGCTCGACGCCGGCAAGCTGTTCCACATCGACTTGAACGGCCAGAAGATCGGCCGCTTCGATCAGGACCTCCGCTTCGGGAGCGACGATCCCAAAGGGGCCTTCTTCCTCGTCAAGTTGCTCGAGGACGCCCGCTGGCCCGGCATGCGCCACTTCGACAGTCACGCCTACCGCACCGAAGACGCAGCCGGTGTGTGGGCGTTCGCCGCCGGCAGCATGCGCACCTACCTGATCCTGAAAGCCAAGGTGGAGCGCTTCCACCGCGACCCGGAGATCCGCCAGATCCTGGAAGAGCTGCGCGCCCGGGGCGGCGGTGGCGAGCGCCTGGTGTTCAGCGCGGAGCGCGCCCGCGGGCTCGAGCGCGAGGCGTTCGACCTCCCGGCGCTGCGTGCCACGGGGTACGCCTACGAGCGACTCGATCAGCTGACGATGGAGCTGCTGCTGGGCGTACGCTGACCCGCGTTCACGGTCCAGCTCGCGGCGCGCCGGCTGTAGCGCCGGCTTGACAACCGGGCCCCGGCCGGTAGAATCGCCGGTGACGTGGTGATCTTATGACTTCGCCCCAACCGGGAGAGCCGACCGGGAGGTCCTGATGCGATGCGGCATACTCGTTCTGGCGGCCGTCGGCGTCGCCCTTAGCACCGAGGCCCGAGCCCAAGGCAGGATTACCGGCACCGTCACCGCCGCCCTGGACGGTCGACCCATCGCGGGCGCGGCCGTCACCGTGGTCGGTACCAACCGCACGAGCGCGACGGATGCGTCGGGCCGGTACGAGATCGCCGACGCGCCGTCCGGAACGCAGCTGGTGCGGGTGCGGCTCCTGGGATTCGCGCCGCTCACGCAAACCGTGCAGGTGCCGGCGGGGGAGGCGGTCACCCTCGACTTCCAGCTGGTCGCGGCCGCGGTGCAGCTCGAGGGCGTGGTCGTCGTCGGGTACGGTACCCAGGAGCGACGCGATCTCACCGGCTCGATCGCCTCGGTCTCCGCCGAGCAGATCGCCGAGGTCCCCACGGCCAACCCGATGCAGGCGATCCAGGCCCGGGTGCCGGGCGTGGACGTCGTGGCCGGCGGCAGCTACCGGCCCGGCGTGCCGATGAACGTCACCGTGCGCGGCGTGCGGTCCATCGCGGCGGGGAATCAGCCGCTCTACGTGGTGGACGGGGTGCCGCTGGCGGGCGGCATCGAGGATTTCAACCCGGCGATCATCCAGTCGATCGAGGTGCTGAAGGATGCGTCGGCGACGGCGGTCTATGGGAGCCGCGGCTCCAACGGCGTCATCCTCATCACCACGCGCCGCGGCGCCGCGGGCGCTCTCGACAACAGCATCCACGTCACCTACGACGCACAGTACGGCGGGCAGAGCGCACTGCACCTCGTGGACATGATGAACGGCCCGCAGGCGATCGCCGAGCGACGCGAGGCGTTCCGCTCGGCCGGACGCCCCACAGACAACGCCAGCGTGTTCACGCCCGACGAGCTGCCGCAGGTGCAGTGCGCCACCGATGTCGCGTACCAGGCCGCGCATCCGGGATGCGCGACCGGCACCGACTGGCAGCGCCTGGTGCTGCGCACCGGTTACCAGCAGCGTCATCAGTTCGCCCTCACCTCTGTCGCGGGCAACTCCAGGCTGTCGCTCACCGGCAGCTACTTCGACCAGGACGGCATCACGATCGGGCAGGGGTATCGCCAGTACTCCGGCACGGTGAGCTTCGAGAACACCTACCGGCGGCTCCGGATCGGCGTCACGGCCACCGGCACGCGGTCGATCGCGGACATCGGCGCGGACGCGTCGTTGTGGGGCGAAGCCCTGGCGAACAACCCGCTGGGGCTGCCGTACGACAGCGCCGGCGTCCCCTCCGCCGCGCTGTGCAGCGTCTGCACGCTCAAGATCAAGCCGACGCCCGACGCGCTGCGCGTGAACCCGCTGCGCCAGGCCGCAGGCTTCGTGCGCCAGCAGACCCGGAATCGGCTGTTCGGTTCGGTGTTCGCCGAGCTGCAGCTGGGCCGCGGCTTCTCGTATCGCGTGAACTTCGGTCCCGACCTCGGGAACCGCATGGACGGGCAGTTCCAGGGCGCGAACGTCGTACTGAACCAGACGCCGATCGGCAACGCCCAGGCGCAGCGGACCGACGCCGAAGAGTTCGCCTACACGCTGGACCAACTGCTGCTGTGGAATCGCACCGCTGGGAATCACCGCTTCGACGTGACACTGCTGTACGGCATCCAGACGGACCGCTCCACCACCACCACCGCAGAAGCACGCAACCTTCCCTACGACGACCAGCTCTGGTACAACCTGGGCACTGGCGAGAATCCGCAGCCACCCCAGAGCACGCTCAGCGTGTGGAAGCTGGCCTCGTACATGGGCCGCATCAACTACGCGTTCGCGAACCGCTACCTGCTCACGCTGACCGGCCGGTACGACGGCTCGAGCCGCCTGGCGGCAGGGCACAAGTGGTCGTTCTTCCCGTCGGTCGGCCTGGGCTGGCAGCTGGGCGAAGAGCCGTTCATGCGCCGCTTCGGGTTCATCTCCGGGCTGAAGCTGCGCGCCAGCGGCGGCGTCACCGGGAACACGTCTATCAACCCCTACCAGACGTGGGGCGGCCTGGACCGCACCCGGTACAACTTCGGCAGCGGCAGCGCCGCCGGGTACCGCCCCGGGGCCATCCCCAACCCCGACCTCGTGTGGGAGCGAACGGCCAAACTCGACGCCGGCGTGGACTTCGGCCTGTTCCGCGATCGCATCAGCGGCACGCTCGACGTTTACCGCGAGCGCACCAGCGACCTGCTGCTGCCGCGCTCGCTGCCGGCCTCGACCGGCTTCACCCAGGTGCTCCAGAACATCGGCAAGACGGAGAACCGGGGCTGGGAAGCCAGCATCACCACGGTCAACCTCCCGGGCGCCGGGGGCGGCCCCCGCTGGACCACCGATCTGAGCTTCACCCACAACCGCAACTTCATCCTCGCGCTGGCGAGCGGCGCGGGGGATGACATCGGCAACCGCTGGTTCATCGGGCAGCCGATCAACATCGGCACCAATCCGGCGATCCCGCCGTTCGACGCGCTGCGCCAGGTGTTCTACGACTTCGATTACCAAGGCATCTGGCAGCTGGCCGATTCGGCCGTCGCCCGTCGCTACGGCCAGAAGCCGGGCGATATCCGGGTCCGCGACGTGAACGGCGACAGTGCGATCACCCCCGCCGATCGCATCCTGCTCGGCAACACATACCCGAAGCTGCTCGCCAGCATCTACAGCCGGCTGACGTGGCGCGGCTTCGACTTGTCGTTCCTGGTCCAGGGCCGACTCGGCTACACCATGAACGACGCGTTCGGCTCCGCCGCCACCAGGTTGTTCGAGCGCTTCAACAACTTGAACGTGGCGTACTGGACGCCCATGAAGTGTGACGGCGGCCCGGACCCCAACGTGCTCGACGGCCCCGCCGGCATGACGGCGGCCCAGCAGGCCGCGATTCCGGGCTGCAACTCCTACTGGAATCCCAGCGCGGGCCGCGAGAACCCGCTGTACAACGACGTCAATTCCTCATCCCCGGCGTACCGGCCGGGTGGGCACTGGCGGGTGCGCAACATCACGCTCGGCTACACGGTGCCGGCGAGCCTCGTGAGCCGGTTTCGGTTCAGCTCGCTGCGCCTCTACGCACAGGCCCAGGATCCGTTCGTGTTCACCAGCTACTACGGCTACGACCCCGAAGCGGGAAGTGGCGCGACGCCGCCGAGCTATCGCACGCTGCTCATCGGCGCGAACCTGGGTTTCTAGCGCGAGATCAACCCGAACCGAGGCTGGCCAATGAAGAACCTGCAATTGATGTCTTGGGGGTTGGCTCTCGCGGCGCTGACGGCGTGCGTGAATCTCGACGAGCAGCTGGTCGGAACCGTCACCACCACGTACTTCACCACCCCGGCGGGTCTGGAAGCAGCCGTCGACGGCGACTACGCCCAGCTGCGCGACGTCTTCGGACGAGAGGAGTCCTTCGCCGTGACGGAGTTCGGCACGGACTTGACCACCAACGGCGACCAGGGCGGCTACCAGTTCGAGAACACCTACGCCGCCGGCCTGAACGCGAGCGCCCCCCACTACCAGTTCCCGTGGCAGAGCTTCTACCGTGGCATCAACACCTCCAACACGGTGATCGAGCGCGCGCCGGCCGTGACGGGGATGGACTCGGGCGTCAAGGCGTCTCGGATCGCCGAGGTGAAGTTCCTCCGCGCGTTGAGCTACTTCTGGCTGGTCCAGATGTACGGACCGGCGCCGCTCCCCCTCACGGAGAGCCAGGGCGCCAGCAATGTGGCGCACCGCTCACCGGTGGACTCGATCTACCTCCAGATCGCCAAGGACCTGCGGGAGGCCATCCCGGACCTCCCGGTTACGCAGAGCCAGGTCGGCCGGGCGACGCGGGGCGCGGCCCGCCATCTCCTGGCCAAGGTCCTCCTGACGCGGGCCTACCATCCCTTCGCCTACGAGACGGCGAACACCGACCTCTACCTGAGCGGCCCGGCGTTCCTGCGCGAGCCGGGCGCGACATCGGCCACCGACTTCACCGCCGCGCGGGCCGAAGCGGATTCGGTGATCGCCGGCCCCTACACGCTGCTGCCGAACTACGTGGACATCTTCTGCGCGCCCATGGGCGCCCGGGGACCGGGCTCGTACTGCAACGTCCCCGCCAACGAGACCAACGCCGAGGTCATCTGGTCCGTGCAGTTCACCACCACGGCGGGCCTGTTCAACACCGGCGGCGGCAACGCGCTGTTCGTGCAGATGCTGTCGTTCTACGACGACCGCCAGGGCATGGCCCGCGACTGCAACAACGGCCGCGGCTTCCGCCGCGCCCGGCCCACGCTGTACGCGCGCAATCTGTGGCAGCGCTGGACCGACTCGACCTACGCGACGGTGCTCGACACTCGGTACGATGGCACGTTCCAGAGCGTGTGGCTCGCCAACTGGTCCAACTCGGGGGCGTGCTTTCAGTCCCAGGGGGCGAGCCGGGGCGCGGGGTACACCGTCGGCACCTGCGGCTCCGGCGGCCTGCCGACCTTCGGCACCAACTGCACCAACGGCGCGGCGTTCGTCGTGGGCGATACGGCCATCTTCCAACCCGGGCACTTGGTCGGGCAGGCGGTGCGGCAGGCCGCCAAGTACGCCATCTACGAACCGTGCAACGCGGAACCCTGCCCCAACCAGACGACCGTCGGGCAGTACGATATTTTCCGCTACCCGACGATGAAGAAATGGCAGGACGAGGCGCGGCCGGACTTCAACAACCTGGACGGCGGTCGCGACGTCCTCCTGATGCGGCTGGGCGAGACTTACTTGCTCGCCGCCGAAGCCGCGCTGGGGGCGGGCGACCAGGCGGGCGCGCGCGCGTACATCGTGACGCTCCGGGCGCGGGCCGCGAATTGCGGCGGCTGCGCGGCGGAGGCGGCCAATCGGGTGCTGATCGTCGACGCCGCGCACATGCCGGCCACGATCGACCTCGAGTACATCCTGGACGAGCGCGGCCGCGAGCTGTACGGCGAGCTGACGCGCTGGCTTGACCTCGCCCGCACCGGCCTGTGGCACCGCATCGTGGACGACAACTGGCAGGCCTCGCAATTACATGGCGGGTTCTTCAACGAGGCGAAGCACCACCTGCGGCCGATCCCGCAGAACCAGATCGACCTGACCGCCGGCGGCACCCGGACGTTCCCGCAGAACCCGGGATACTGATGGGGCGCGCCTGACCACGCTCCGCCCGGCCTGGAGCGGCGTGGCGCTGGCGGGCGTGCTCGCGACCGGCTGCGCCCGGCCGCCCCGCACGCTGCGTGCGGCCTTCGAGGGCCGCTTCCTGGTCGGGGCGGCGCTCAACGCCGCGCAGTTCTCCGGGCGGGACACGCTCGGGGCCGCCCTCGTCACGGCGCAGTTCAACGCGATCACGCCCGAGAACGTGTTGAAGTGGGCCTCGGTGCACCCCCGGCCCGGGACCTACGATTTCAGCGCCGCCGACCAGTACGTCGCGTTCGGCGGGCGCCACCGGATGTTCATCGTCGGTCACACGCTGGTGTGGCACGAGCAGACCCCGCGCTGGGTGTTCCAGGACTCGAGCGGCCAGCCGGTGAGCCGCGACACGTTGCTCGCGCGGCTGCGCGACCACATCCAGACCGTGGTGGGGCGGTTCCGCGGCCGGATCCGCGGCTGGGACGTCGTCAACGAGGCGCTGAACGAGGACGGCACGCTGCGACCGACGCCGTGGCTGACGATCATCGGCGCCGACTACCTCGCCCAGGCGTTCCGGTTCGCGCACGAGGCCGATCCCGACGCGGAGCTGTATTACAATGACTACGCGCTGGAGAACGCGCCCAAGCGGCGTGGCGCACTCGAGCTGGTGCGACGGCTGCGGGCCGAGGGCGTCCCGCTAACTGGCGTCGGATTGCAGGGCCACAACCGGATGGACTGGCCCACGCCGGCCCAGCAGGACACCACGATTGCCGCCTTCGCCACGCTCGGCGTGCGGGTGATGATCACCGAGCTCGACATCGACCCGCTGCCGCGTCCCGGCGAGGCCTCGCCCACCGACTTGAATCCCTACCGGGACGCTCTGCCGGACTCGGTGCAGCGAGCGCTGGCGCAGCGCTACGCGGAGCTGTTCGCCGTGTATCTGCGGCATGCCCACGACATCAGCCGGGTGACCTTCTGGGGCGTGGCGGACGGGGATTCATGGCTCAACAACCGGCCGGTGCGGGGACGGACGAGCTACCCGCTGCTGTTCGACCGGCAGCGCCGTCCGAAACCGGCGTTCGATGCCGTGATCGGGGTTGCGCGCCGTTAGCTTTGAATCGGGCGTAACGCCCGGGAGGTACTGTGGCTCGGCGACCGACGGCGGGCGAGGCCGCGCAGACGGCATTCGCGCCGGAACTGAAGCAAAGCCTGTCGGACAGACTGGCGCGGCGGATCAGAGGAATGATCCAGCGGGGGCAGTATCGCGTAGGCGATCGCTTACCCTCGATCATGGAAATGGCCAAGCGGTTCGGCGTGGGGCATCCGACGGTGCGCGAGGCCCTGAAAAAGCTCGAGACCATCGGCGTGGTCGAAATCCGCCACGGGTCCGGCGTGTACGTGAGCCGGAGCGACGAGGTCCTGGTACTGGCCAGCCCGGACTACCCGGGCACGGTTAGCAAGAAGCTGCTCGTCGACCTCATCCGGGCCCGCATGGCGCTCGAGGCGCAGTCGGTCGCCGATGCGGTCCAGAAGGCGACCGCCGCGCACCTGAAGGAGATGCGCCGGCTGCTCGCCACGGCCGGCGAGAACCTCGCCAACGACGACGTCCTGAACACCGTCAACATGTCCTTCCACCGGCAGATCGCGCAGGCGTCCGGCAACGCCGTCCTGGTCCAGCTGCTCGACGTCCTCCGAGAGCTGTTCACCGAAGAGCAGCGGCTGATCCTGAACATCTTCGGCTCGCGCGAGCGCGATCACGAGGGTCATCTCGCTATCCTCGAAGCCCTGGAGCGGCGCGATGCGAAGCTCGGGGTGAAACGGATGCGGGCGCACTTGAAGGGAGTCGAGGACGCCATCCTGCGGTGGAACCCCGCCCATCACCCCGTGGCCTGAGTTGGGCGCCGGCGCCGAGCGCCGTCAGCGGCGCGTCGAGACGAGGATGACCCCGTGGCCGTGGTCCAGCCCCCAGCGGGCGGCGGCGTCGACGCCATTGACATGCCGGATGTACAGCACGTTCGCCAGCGGCAGCGTGCGTAGCGCCTCCACGCCCCCGAGTCGGGAATCGTCGAGATAGACCTGGACGTGGCCGGGGATGGAGAAGCTGTCCGGTCCCCGCTCCTGCAGCCAGTGCGAGCGCAGGGCTTCGATCGCGTCGAACACCGTGGCGAACCGGTACTCACGCAGGTCTTCCTGCGTGAGCAGGTTGCGATCTGCGGGCGGGGCGCGGTCGGGGGCTGAATGCGCGGCACAGCCTGACGTGGCGACCAGGATCGCCGCCCAGCCCAACACGCAGGGCAAGCGCGTCATTCGAAGGTATGGCCTGCTCCGTGAACTATGGCCTCCGGATCAGGTCCCGGATGCGCGGCGCGTCCTGCTTGGGAAGCACGTCCAATCGATGCAGCGCCGTGTACGCCGGCACTGAGCGGCCGGCGATCATGCTGAGCGGCGAGCCAGTGGTCGAGTCGATGTGGAGCAGAAACGTGCCTTCCTGCCCGACGGAAAACTTGGGCGTGCCGACCCAGGCGACGTCGGGCGAGCCGGGGAAGCGCACCACGACCTGCTGCCCAGCCTGGGCGCCTTTGATCCCGTCCTGCACCTGAATGATCGCTTCCTGCCAGTTGGGGTCGTGCTCGGTGATCCGTTTGGGACGCGCCGCTGCGGCCGCGAGCTCGGCCGGACGCACCTGTTCCACCCGGCCCGCGACCACCATCGCCGCCTTCTGAATGTGCGCCTTCAGATCCGCGTCGTTCACGTCGAGCCGAGCCCTCGCTACCGCTTGCTGCTGGACCGCCGCCACCACCGGGGATCGCCCCGGCTCGTGGCCGACCTCGCGCACCGCTACGCCGCGCCCGAAGATCCAGCCCGTCGTGTAGAACGTGGCCTGGGTTCCCGCTTTCAGCGAGCCCGGCCGCACGGTTTGCACGGTGACGGAATCGCCCGGCGTCAGGGCGACCGCGGCGGGCTTCTCGAGCACCTGGTCGACCCGCACCACGATCGTCCGGTCCGATGCCGGGACCTCGGGGACCGCGACGGCGCCCACCTTGGTGACGGTGCCGATGAAGATGATGTCGGACTGCTTCACGAGCGCCGCCCGGGCCCCCTGAGCGGAGGCAGGGGCGGGGGAGCCGAGGAGCGACAACGTGACCGCGAGCAGAACAGCTGACCGAGTGTACATGGGACCCTCACCGCGACCGCTGTACGGTCATGGCAGAACCGGGACGCTGAAGAAGAACGGATCGATCGAGACGGCCACCGCGGCGCCCGAGCCATCGAGCAGCCGATGCGTCGGGAGGTCCACGCGCCGTTGATACACCACGCCTTGCGGGAAGTTAGTGGAATCGGGCGTGTTGTTGGCCGAGAAAATGCCGAGGAACTGGTTGCCGCGCGCGAGCAGACCGTTGTAGTCGCCGATGTACGGCAGGAACTGGAACGTCGGCGTCGCGGCCGGGACGGTGGCGAGCACGACGTCCTGGTGCGTGGCGAAGCCGTCCCGGGACTGCTCCAACCGGGTGACCCAGCGGCTGGTGCTTCCCGTCCCGGTCACTTGCTGATACAACAGGCCGGCCGTGCCGTTGGTCGAGACCGCCAGGCTTGCGTCGGTGGCGTTGGTCAGGGTGCGCAGGTCGCCGCTCCACGTCGCGCCGCGGTCGGTCGAGCGCCGCACGTGCACCGTATAAATGTCCCCCGTCCCGACGCGGTCGGCCCACGCAACGTACACGTTGTCGCTGTGCGGCCCGTCCACCGCGATCGCCAGCGTGGAGCCGATGCGCTCCTGTCCCAGTGTCGGCGCGTTGGACCAGGGGATCGTCACGTGAGTCGCGACGAGGCGGCCGGGGAGGTGGTCCGACGGGTCGAGCAAGTCCCGGAAGGGAGTGGCACCAATCGCCCCACTGTCGTCGCGCACCACGACCACGTCGCTCGTCACATCCGATCCGGTTTGCGAGCGCCAACCGAAGTACGCCACGTACACGGTGTGATCCTGCGCCACGGCGGGACGGATCGACGGGCCATTCTGCCCCAGGGTGCCGCGGGTTTCGATGCGACGGGACGTATAGGTCGCGCCCCCGTTGAGCGAGACGTCGACCGTGGCGGTGCGCCCGTCCGGTGCGTCGAAATCATTGAGGCCGATGTACACGCGATCGGCGCTCCCCACCCCGGTGGTCCGGACGAACGGCTGATCGATGTCGGCGCGCGACGACTGCAGCGTCATCGTGGCGGGCGAAAAGAAATCGCTGGCCTTGAGCTCGTTCAGCGGGAAGCCGGGCACCTTCATGATTCCGGCGTACAGCACCGGTGGGTTGCCCCCGACCGCGTGAGTGATGTCGGCCGTCATCACCTGGCTGGGGAGGGTGTTGCGCAACGTCCAGGAGTCGCCGCCATCGTCCGACACGAAGATCGGCGCTGTGGCGCTGGCGGACCCGCCGGGATTAGGCGTGAAGGCGGAGGCCGCCATGAGCTGCGGGTTGGCGGCGTACAGGGCCAGGAACGGCTCGGCGTCCTGCCAGGTCTCCCCGGAGAGCGAGACCGGGATCAGGTCCACGACCCGCACACCCGTCAGTTTGGCCGGGGGCGCGTGCGACACCGGTGCCTCACAGGCGACGCACACGGCGGCGGCGACGACAATACCTCTAACTCGCATGACTCAAGATAGTCGCACTCGGAACCTTGGTGAAATGGGCGCCGTTCGTGAGATAGCTCACCTCGCTTGGATTACACCCATGTCCTGGAAACCCATCGTCGTCGGCGTCGACGCTTCACCTGAAGCCGCCAACGCGGCCGTGTTCACCGCCAACGCGGCGCGGCGCGGCGCAACGACCTTTCATCTCGTGCACGCCGTGCCCACATCCGAGCGTGGCCGCTACCCGTACACCCGGCGCGACGAGCAGATCCGCACGCGGATCGTCGCGGCGCTCGGGAACCGCGTGCCGGGGGCGCTCGCAGCCCTCACCGTCCACGGAGGACAGCCCGCTGCCGTGCTGAACGATGCCGTGGCCGCGCGCGGGGCAGAGCTCGTGGTGCTGGGCGGCAAGCACCACTCTACCATCGGGCGCTGGCTGGGCGGCAGCACCAGCGTGAGCGTGGCGCGTACGACTCTCGTGCCGTTGCTGGTCACGGTGAGAGAGCCTGTGATCGGAAGAGTCCTGGTCGCCGTGGATCAGTCGGGCGCGGCCCGGCCGACCCTCGCCGCCGCCCAGCGCTACGCGACCCTGTTCGGTGCCGAGCTGCGCGCCTTGAGCGTGATCGAGCCGCTGCCCGCGCTGCTCGACATGCCGCAGCCCGATGCGGCAGAGAATTATCGACTCCTGGAAGAGACGGTCACGCGCGACATCTGGCCCCAGATCCGCACGCCCGGCGTGGTCACACAGGTCCGTCACGGCCCCGCCCTGGAGACGATCCTGGGCGAGACCGCCGAGTGGCGCGCCGATCTGCTCGTCGTCGGCTCGCACGGGAAGGGATCGGTCACCCGCATGCTGGTGGGCAGTGTCACCGAACGACTGATCAACCATCTGCCCACGTCGCTACTCGTGGTTCCGGCGGCGACGGTGGAGCTCGAAGCGGGCGCATTCAGCGCCGTGAACGAGGAGGAGACATGAACATCCTGTACACCGCCGAGGCCGTGGTCCAAGGAGGGCGAGCCGGACGTGGCCGCACGTCTGACGGGCACCTTACCGTCGAGTTGTCTGTCCCGAAGGAGATGGGCGGTGAGGGCGGGCCCGGTACCAATCCGGAGCAGTTGTTCGCCGTCGGGTACGCCGCCTGCTTCCAGTCGGCACTGCTGTCGGTGGCGCGGGGTCGGAAGCTCGATGCCGCCGATTCGACAATCACCGCGCGGGTGGGGATTGGTCCCACCGGTCACGGCGGCTTCGGCCTGACGGCCGCGCTCGACTTGCACGCGCCGCGCCTGTCGCGTACCGACGCGGAGGATCTGATGCGTCGCGCCCACGAGCGCTGCCCGTACTCGAACGCCACACGGGGCAACATCGATGTGATGCTCAGTGTGGACGGGACCGAATTGGACCGCCGGGCGGCGTGACCC
>Ga0209158_1001126_pt1 | contig 18215 bp, 17 predicted proteins | sample GraSoiAngelo_140_FD_185897 | JGI IMG/M metagenome (GOLD analysis project Ga0209158, IMG submission 185897) | Grasslands soil microbial communities from the Angelo Coastal Reserve, California, USA - 14_0929_12_30cm (SPAdes) (version 2) | ecosystem: Environmental > Terrestrial > Soil > Grasslands ...
AGGCACGAGAACGGATGAGTCGGCTCGGGGTTTCGCTGGCGAGTGTTTCTCTGGGAGATGCTCGAAAGATCAAGTTCCCGAATGAATCGTCCGATGTGGTGCTTATGATGGGGCCGTTGTACCACCTTACCGAGAAAGACGAGCGCCTGGCTGCTCTTGCGGAAGGATTACGAGTTCTGAAAAGAGATGGAGTAATCTTCGTCGCTGGAATCTCCAAGTTCGCCTCTGCCCTCGATGGTTCGAGAGGAGGCTACATTCGCGACCCTGATTTCATGAAGATTATTCAGCGCGATCTCAAGGAAGGTCAGCATCGAAATCCGGGTAAGCATCCACGATATTTCACAACAGCATACTTCCATCATCCTGCCCAACTTGCTGAAGAGGTCAGGGAAGCTGGATTCCAAGATGTGACGATATTTGCGGTTGAGGGCTTTGCTTGGCTCCTCCCGGACTTCGAGAAACTGTGGTCGGACAATGAGTCTAGGGATCGACTGTTAAGCCTGATTGAGGCCACGGAGACTGAGCCTTCACTCATTGGCGTAAGTGCTCATCTTCTGTGCGTTGGGCAAAAGAAACAGAGCCAGCGTCGTCCAGAGAAGGTCTGAGGGCTCCGCAAAGTCCTCGACGCGGTCTTTATCGAGCTTTTACCAGGGTTTCGTATTGCTCCAGACTCGACGAAGAAACGCTCGAGCCATGCCCTTGCACGGGATAGACTTTCGAGACTATCTGATCCTCAGTTTCCATCGTCTCAGCCCTCAACCCCTGCATGTCAAACAGACTTTTTACCAGCTCGGAATAGAATGCCGATGCTTTAGGACCCATGTCATGCTTGAGAATCAACGTGTAGATCCTGCCGTCAAACGAATATTCGAACCTGAAGGCTCTTCCGTATTGTGTTCCCATAAGGTCGAGCGTTTTCAGAGAATTCTCGATATCTAGTTTCTTGAACCAGAAGCTAACGATCTCGGGGATCTTGTTCTTGCCTGCCCATCCACCGAAGTCGCGGGCTTGCTCCTCTGTGAGATAATCGAATGTTTTTCCAACAATACTGTTCGGTACTGATACGAAACCGAAGTGTTCGGCCTCAGCCTCCCATTCCACATACCGTCTAAGGGCCTTGTTCACCAGGAAGTTTGTGCTCAGTCTCTCCTTGTCCGCGAGGGCGACAATTCTTGAATCGACAATGCGATCGATCCTGACGGTCCTTGTCACTGTACCCATTAGCCGCTTCGTTGCCAGCTTGAATTCAAGTATTGGACGCGACATACGATTTTACCACTCAAGCAGCAACATTCGGCGCCGGTTCACTTAAGTCCGACGTCCTGTTTCTGGTGCAAGAAGGATGTCCTCCCCACGCTTAAGTGCAACCACTTTCCGATTATCTCGGAAACTCGCAATTACTAGAACCAAGTGCCAGATGCAATATTAGTGAACAAACCGTATTCGCAATGAATGGAAGGAATCACTTTACAATCGTTTATACGTGCAACTCTAGGGGGATGGCGGAAGTAACCGTTCTTGCAAGTGGGAGCAATTGCACGGAGGGGTAGGGAGAGATATGGAGGCATAACGACGCATACCGATAGGAACGGTCTTGGTTTACAATCAGGTTTAATAATCTGAAGAATACTGGTACCTTCTGGTTGGTTGAGCTTGCCTGAGAGGGTTTTATCTCCGCTAAAACAGCCCAGGCCTAGAACTGCAATCAGATCTTCTTACGAGAGCACAACACGAACACTCCGCATAGACAAGGATGTCGACCAGAAGCTCGGCGAAATAGCCGGAAACGAAAGGGTCAGCATGAACGTAATCGCTAACAAGGCACTTAGACGCTACGTTGATTGGGAAGCTAACGCGGAGAAATTCGGGACAGTCACGACATCGTCCAGCACGATAAAGAAGTTTTTCGACTATCTCACCGACGATCATGCCAAGGAGATGGGGAAATGGTGGGGAGAGAACCAGGTCCCCGGAATTATCACATTCTACTTCAAGAAATTCGACTTTGACAGCGTCTTGAAGGCACTAGAGTTCCTCGGAGCACAATACGGCAGGGCCTTCACCTTCGAGCATAGCTTTGAAGGGAAGACACACACACTGATCGTCAAGCACGACATGGGCTTCAAGGCCAGTGCCTTTTATGCCGAAGCCGTGAAGGCCGCGTTCGCTCATCTCGGGCTAGGGACCGACATCTTCGTTACTGATGACGCGGTCATTGCCATCAGTCCGCCTGATCCCGCTCATCCTCTGAATCGTTCGAACGTTGAGGGGACAACGGACCTGAAGTACGCCTCCACGAAACAGCGCCCGTAGATTAACCATTAACGGGCTTTTCTCAAACCCGTTCAATTTTCCTGAACCAGAGACCAGGCTCCTCTGCTTATTCCTCAGTGACGACGAATAGATTGAAGGCATGAAATGTAATCGTGAGTGCCTCTTTGTCTTCTATGCTACACGTCCGGATTATAAGAGAATAAAGCCGAATCAATAGTTCAGTCCCCAACGAGAGGACGAAACATGGGCTACGGCTTCGAATACTGCATTTACACCCAGGACACTGGAAACCTAGCAGAGACCGTGACCAAGTATTTCGAGAGTTTCACACTCATCCCCTCAATGAGCTTCTGGAAAGGACAGGTGAGCACGGACGCATGCGTAACAATAGTCTCGAACAGTCCATGCCCAGAGAGGATAGACCATCTAATCGAAGAAATACTCGTTCGGAACAAGACGGCAAGCGTTGTCCTAACCATACTCTTGCTTCATGAGATAGTATACGCAGTACGCAGTGTAGGACGAGGAGAAGCACTGCGAGGATGTATTGTGGGTGCGAGCTCTATCAAAATCCCAGGAAGCAAAGAGGCCAGACAAAGTGAGGTTAAGGATCTCGCTTGACAAGTAGACTGCAAGCCTCCCACGTGGCTTCTCCAGCACGTTTTGAAACCGGACAATCAACCAACCACGACCCTCAAGAGCGCAACATATCGGGGGAAAGATTCGAAAACACCCGACCTATTCCCAGACCCAAACGATCGTTCAGAACGAAAAAATATCTGCAACACTATCCTGTAACTTCGCTACAAGAGGCCAAAGTTCTTTCCAAACCAAGTTCCTGGGAGATACTGGACGTAGTTAGGGCCGCAGGGGTAAACGGAATTTCTGCCAGTGATATTATCAAGGCCCTCAACCTCCCGCAGAGCGACGTCTATGCTTCTTTGAAAGAACTTCTTGAGATACAAAGTATCGCCCAACTTCCCAAAGACATGAAGCCAAAGGAAGAGAGAAAGCGCCTCTACGTTTATGAAAAGACGACACTCAGAAAATACGACGTGGACAAGAAAGTGGCCCTAGTCACGAGAGATCTTTACGAGGGCAACGAGCTGGAGAGTTTGAGGGTGCCTTTCTTCGCAATGCTCGCGATGGTTCATGATGAACTCAAAAGCAGAGGGCTTGACGACGCGCTCCCAAGTAGGGCCGCAGAGTGGTTTTGCCAAAAGTGCGAGGCGAATCATCAGGCGGTGGAGTTCTTTCAAGCTGTCGCAATCGCAATCATTCGTATTCTAATGGACGATTCCGACCACTTCAAGAGACTACTTTCGAGACTCGGTTATCTTAGTAACGTCCAACACTCATGAGCGTTTACCTAAACGCCTAGGGCTGTTTCGAACCACAGCTTAGACTGTTCTCAAAGATCAGTCTTTCTTGCGATGGCAAGAGAATGCTTTCAATACCATTTTCGATCCATCTAGTACCACACAATGTGTCGCTTGTAATCAAGCCGCAATTATCTCAACGCAAAACATACCTCGTGTAGACGTGGCCGTTATCATCTCCATAGGTACTAGCACCACCTTGTAAAACGAGACGACAAAAATGGGAGGTGAGACATAGATTGAAAATCTCGGCTAAGCGATTAATCCCACTCATCGCTGCAGTAGCCGTAATCACTATCGTTTCGGCTAACGCGATGCTCCTGGTTACCGTTGCGAATGTTGGTACAATCGTAGGACCGGTTGCCTTCAAAGAGTTGACAATCTCGGCCCAATCGGCCGTAACAGTTCTGGGCACTGGGACGAAACCCATTTGTTCCGCATTGGCAGCCACAGCATTTGCTGACGTCGCCACGTCCACACTGAACTGGGGTACCACATTGCAAAGCGGCGCGAAGTATGAGACATTCTTCTGCTTGCAAAACATCGGAAACATTGCTGGGACCGTTCATGTGGCTATCAATGGTGCGGGCTCTCTTGGTGACAAGACCACGATCTCCGTATTCAACTCTGACGCGCTCATTGCAGGCACACCATGTGACGGCACCGTTCTCGGAGCTGGTGGTCGTGTCGGAGTCCAAGTCGAAATGGATGCCCCGACCGTCGCTGTTGGCGCCACCTCTGTGCTCGCTTCCACCATACTCTTCACCATAGCTTAGAGCAACCAAGGAGAACCCGCAATCCACTTCCCCCTTTTCTTGGGAAAACCCGACTTCTAACAGATTTAGGAAACGCTGAAAGTCAATCAGCGAACAACATCAGCACACTCTTGTGACAATGAGAGTCGACTGAATCTGAACGCGTAATTACGATTCAATAATCAAGCCCCAAACCGTCATACTAAGAAAATCCATCAAAAACAACTGAAAAAGCCCAGTTTTCAATCAAAATCCGACCTTTCCCTCGTGAAATTTGAGCATGAGAGGGGGGAGGGAGTACCGTTAGAAAGAAAATTTCTGAGCGTGGGGAAGAAGATGAACATCCCAGAGAAGTCGAAAACCGACCAGTTACAACAGAGTGAAAGTATTCGGACGCTCTAACCTCGCCCAAGGCCTACTTTCCTATCCAGCATGCAGCTTTCGTCTTGTCATACCAAGAGTTGACATATTCGCCTGTACTGATCCGGTTGCAGACGAAGTTAGCATCGCAAAAGTCACACAACTCCAGATTCCCAATCACCCAGCCCGTTCCAGGGTCCATATCCGTCTTCAACTCAATAAGCTCCTCCGACAACCCCTGAGTCAAAGTATCAAGCGGACTATTGCTGCACTGGTTACATCCCTGACTGCAGGGATAAGGCTCCACCGTATAGAAGGGACCATTTGGACCGTTGACAGTATTGTGATAGTCGCAGAACTGGGCACATGACACGTCGCTGGATAGAGACGCGCTCGTGCCTGGAGGCAGGAAGATGTTGTATGCTCCCGCTTGACCAAGATTCGCAACCGTACCCTTCGCTATCCAATCCACCAACGCCTTCTGGATTTGTTGATCGGACATTTGCTTCGGTGGATCTTGGCCCAACATAATCGTGTTAATCAGTCTTCCAATCCCGACACTATACTGTCTTAATCCACCAGAGTAGTCTCGATCTGTTTCAATATCCGCCGTGGCCCTATCCACACTCTTGACCCAAGACGACCCAGCAGTGGTCCCAAAATACTGTCCCCAGTAGACGTTTTGCCACGTATACCCATCTTTCCAGAGAGGACCGCCATTATACTTCACGCCCACCACTTGGGAGGTTGTTCGTGGAGATGGATGTATTCGATGGCCGCATGGTTGAGCATAATGCCATATTCCCGAAGCATGCTGGTCAACCGTCAACTTCACGCCGACAACGGGGATCCTCATTCGGGTCGTCGTCCCTCTTACGCCAATATGCTCGAAAGTCCTGACCGAACTTCCACAGATTGGGCAAGACGTAACGTCCCGGCAGAGATCGCATCGTCCCAAGGCTCTTTCACGCCGAGCACTTCCCCCCGGAACAAAGTCTGTTTATGGTTTGTTGCCGGATAGGGAAAGTGCGGAACTAAGACGGACGATGAGCAGGGTCAGGGGATCGGTTCATCGTGACGCTCGTCTGGACAGATCCAGTGATCACCCTCAAGGAAATCTGCCCTGAGGTAGCATTGACGTCCGTGAGATGTACAGAACATTCTTCCTCGGACCACACTACCAAGACTCAACTTATACTCGTCCACGCGAGAGTCAACCCGAGTTTGGAATGGCGAACCTAACTCTTCATCATGAGTCGAAGTAGGATTAGGATTTCGAGATCGTCGAGGCTTATGTCGTCGAGAACGGCTCAATCTGTGGCCGTAATGTATAATGGTAGAATCCTCAAGTTAAGCGTTCCCCCAGCAGACTTCACTTCTATCGTAAGGAGCAAACTTCATCAGTTCAACCGTTTTTCTTAGAATGCAGGCAAGCTCGCTCTTGCAAGAGTATCTCTACAAGATACAGCCAATCAGAGATGGAATGCTCAAGACTGGAGCTACAGAAGAGGAAAAAAGGATTGTTGGAGAACACTTCTCCTATCTCCAAGAGTTGATCGGGAAGGGCGTCCTTGTTATGGCCGGACGGACATTAAACATTGACAACAGTAGCTTTGGGATCGTCGTGTTCAGAGCAAGTTCTGATGAAGAGGCACATGGAATAATGCTGGAGGACCCTGCCGTAAAGAACCTGGTCTTCAGAGCAGAATTGTATCCATACCGTATTTCCTTACTCAAAGAGGAAAATGCTGGATTACTAGATTGACCAAGATAATAGTCGAAGACCTTGGAAAGGATCTTGCCTCTGCTCTCCGAGAGTTCATGAGGGCGTCCTCGCCTACGGGTGCTGTGGACATCCACGGGACCAGCGTTGATGTAAACGGGCTGACAAACAAGAAGATCAAGTTCCTACTTCACAAGTTCCTGCATACGAAAGGACTCAACGAGTTCGGAGTCCTAGATACTGCAGGCGTCTTCGAGGTCATTCACCTCAAACCAGAAGAGAAGCGCGAGCAAAAGCACGAGAAGTTGAAGGCATCCATGCCACACCCTCCTTTACTAGCCAATACTCGGGGCCGACCTCTCAACGCGCCCCGGATGAAACCCTCGGATCTCATAGAGCGTCAGGCCAAACCTATTCGAGGGAAGAAGGTTCGCGGGAAGAGTGGAGGCTAAGCAATGCCTCGATTCGCTATCGGCTCAGGTACAGATTGTCTTCGACATAAAACCTGTAAGGCTCATCTATAGCCTCGGATATTCCAACCCTTGCGGACACACCAAGTCCGAACTTTGCGAACTCTCCATTGCTTGCTATTTGCAAGTCTTTAGAGTCTACAAAGCTCAGACCGTCATGTTTGTCTTGAGTAATCCCGAGAGCTCTGCACAGCCTTCCGGGACCATTGGTCGAGCTTCGAATATGTTGAATAGGCTCGATTGCTCTTATCAAAACTGCCTCACCGGGCCGCGTGACAGCGTTGATGCAGTGTACTTGGTGAATGCGATAGATGTATGCTGTTCCTGGCCCTTTGAACATCGACTGATTCCTTTTCGTGAGCCCATTGTAGGAATGGCAGGCCGGATCGTCTCTGAGGTAGGCTTCGTCTTCAACAATGTATCCGGATCGCCAAGTCCGACCATCACGAACCCGCAATACCTTGCCTAGTAAGTCCCGGGCCACACTTAGGGTAGCTCTAGAGTAGAATTTGATAGGTAAAACTTTTCCTTGTCGCGTCTCTAGTTTACGATCCATAGACCAGCTCTCCGTTGATGATAGTCTGGACAACTCTAACATCCCTCAATTCCTTACCCTTCACACTGTGAGGATCATGGTCCAATACGACAAAGTCCGCTCTCTTTCCTAGTTCAATTGTGCCCTGGCTGGACTCTGAATGGGATGCGTAAGCTCCTCCGATTGTGTATGCCGAGAGCGTCTGGTCCACTGTCAGCCTTTCCTCGTTTGTGAGTCCAGGTCGTGTCACTGCGGACCATACGCCTTCCATCGGGTTGGGATCCTCCACAGGACCGTCGGAGCCTGCGGCCAAGGGAACACCGTTTTTCAGCATGGATCGAAACGGGTAAAGATATTGCGAGCGTCTTTTGCCAAGCCGATCGATTGCCCAACTGTCGGAGTAGATGAAACGCGGTTGGACAGATGCGATTAGACCTAGATTCCGCATCCTCTTCATGAGGGCAAGTGGAATAATAGAGCAGTGCTCAACTCGATGTCTCAGCTTCCTGCGAGCCGATGCTCGAGATGTGGTTTCGAGAACTTTGAGAATTGTGCCTAAGGCTCTGTCACCGATCGCATGCATACAAAGCTGGAACCCAGCCTCCTCTGCCCTGACTACTAAGTCGTTCAGTTTCTCCTCTGAGAAGGTCAGCATTCCCAAACTATCAGGCTGGTCTGAATAGGGTTCACTCAGGGCGGCGGTACGAGCCCCTAGTGAGCCGTCCATGAATATCTTCACTCCTCCGATCCGGAAGCCTCCATCGTTCGTCTCCGTCGCGAAACCCGCCTTCACCGCTTCATCAAAGGAGTCGAGTGGAATGATCGCGTAGATTGATTGTTTGACTCTGCCTGTATCCCACAAGCGTCTGAGGACACGTAGCTCTTGGGCATTGTTGATTATGCAGTGCAATGACGTCAAGCCGACTCGAAGGAGCCTCTGGGACGCAGTAACCAGAGCCGCCTCCACAACCTTGTCGTCGTAAAGGATCATTTGTTCTACAAGCCCAAGCGCGTTTTCCTTTAGCAGTCCGGTCGGCTCACCATTCAGAGGATCACGGACTATCTCACCGGCCTCAGGGTTTTGGGTTGCGCGGTTAATCCCAGCAATCTTTAACGCAGCCGAGTTTGCGACCGCGATGTGACCGCACAATCTCCTTAGGAAGACCGGATTCGGGCCCGTATCATCCAGATCCGTCTTCTCAAGATATCGACGTTCTCGAAGCTTTTCCTGATCCCATCCTCTTCCAACAATCCAACTCTTTGGATTCTTCCTCGACGCCTTGGCAACCGCCTCTTTGACGTCTTCGATCGATTTTGCATTATACAGCCTCACACTTCTTAACATCATTCCATAGTTCAGTAGATGAATGTGCGAGTCGGTGAAGCCCGGCAGAACCGTCTTACCCTTTAGATCGATCATCTTGACCGACCGTGCCTTGAGTTTCAGAATCTTTTGGTCTGTCCCAACGTCAGTCACACGTCCATTCCAGATTGCTACTGCTTGTGCACGTGATCGCCGATCTGCTCGCGGATAGATTCGGCCGTGGTAAAGGATTAGATCAGGGTTTGCCAATCTTGGATTTCTTACCTAGGCTTGGAGTAGCCAATCGGTTAGCATTATGTGGTGACCGGAGCTGATGCTGATTTCATCAGCGACGTTATAGATTCACGTATTTGAATTGGTTGTTTGAGAGGGGGGCCGCAAACTTTTCCGACGCATACATACGCTACGTCACTGGTGCTGGATTCGTAACCTAACTCTTTGACTCTCTTCGAGTCCTTTTGAGGATCGAGATAGAGGATGCTTCTTCTTGCGTCGTATATGTTCAATGATTCTTGTTTGAACTTCTCGAAATCCTTGCCCTTCAAGGGCCCGACGATGGAAATCCCCACAGGTCCGTTGAGATACATGTCGAGACCGAGCGCGTAGGATGCTGCCATTATTCCGTATCGCTCGAAATCAGCAGTGTACAGTTTCAAAGCTCGTCCCGCCTCCTCTGCCATCTTGTTGTCAGAGGTGACATGCGATAATCGGATTAGAGCTGTTGCAACGAGGGAGTTCTCATCCATTGGCTTGTCCCTCATTCTAAGCTCACCGATATCCGCTCCTCTCTCAGGTATGTCGTAGAAACCTCCGTCCTTAGCGTCTTGCAGACTCGTTAGCAAATGCGCCGCGAGTTTGCTGGACGTCTCAAGATACTTCCTCGTCCCAGTGTATTCGTAGGCATCGAGTAGGGCCTGAATCACGAGTGAGTGATCAACCAAGAGCCCAATTGGAGCATCCTCTCTGTTGTAATGGGACAACAAGCCGTCTCCCTTCAGATTCGCTTCTAGTAACTTGTCTAGCGCCTGAATCGCGAACTTTGAAAGATCCGGTCTCTTCAGAACGAAACCGGCCAATAGATAGGAAGAAATGAAGAGCGCATTGTAATTCGTATAGATAGTTTGATCGATCTTCGGAGCACCATGCTTCTTCCTGGCTTCTCTATCCAGTTTGTAATATTCCTCGTCGGCATCTTGACTCCCATAGAACCCGGGCTTTACCCGATCCGTCAGGACGTTATCGACGTATCGGATGATCCCATCCGCCACTTCTTTGTAGAAGGGATTACTCGTCAACTGGTAGGCGTGAAGATACACTGTCAGTAGTTTCGCGTTGTCTTCGGCCATCTTCTCGAAGTGTGGAATACTCCAGTCCCGTGTAGTAGAGTATCGGAAGAAGCCGCCTTCGATCAGGTCGTAGACTCCTCCCTTGCCCATTTTGTCCAACGTCCTTGAAGCAACCGTCATCATCTCCTTCTCACCGTTATAGTGAAAACGCAGGAGAGCCAGTTCCAGCGCCTCCGTGTGTGGAAACTTTGGCTCGAACCCAAACCCGCCATAGTCGATGTCGAAGTTGACTGCCATTGTGGTGGAGATGTCCCCGATGAGTCTCTCAGTCAACTCCTCACCCGTGGGCTTTGGAATATTGACAGGTCCAAGTTTGCTTCTAATTTTTCCCCTTGACTTTTGATAGAGATCAGTCACGGATCGTAATACTTCGCGCATTTGTTGAGGCGGGATGTAAGTGCCTCCAGTGATCACCTTTCCTTCAGAGTCGAGGAATACGGTGCTTGGCCAGCCGCCCATGTTGTAGCGTCGATTCACATCTGGTCGCTTGTCCGTGTCCACTCTGACCGCGACGAAGTTCTTGTTCACAAAGTCGGCCACGGCTGCGTCGGAGTAGGATGTCTTGTCCATGACGTGGCACCAGTGACACCAAGAGCCGAAAATATCGAGCAGTATGGGCTTCTGTTCCAGCTTCGCCTTTTCAAAAGCGTCCTTGCTCCAGTCCTGCCATTTTATCTCTGGCATGTGATCTTACTAATGTCAGAATCCCGTGAGAACGATATAAGGGCCCCTTGCAATTCGTGAGATCGATGCACCTTGGCCAAACAGATACTACGTGAGCGATCCAAGGAGATCTTGAAACAGAAGGACCTACAGGTGTTGCGACAGACTCTGAAGACCGGTTCAACGCGAAAGGCGTCGCTACAATCATTCGTCGAGGCTCTCAGAACAGTAGATGCCAACTACAGCTGGGTTGGAATATACCTCGTCCAATCTGGTAATTTGCAACTAGAATCATGGGTTGGCGAACAGGCAACTCAGCATGTGACGATCCCACTGGGCCAGGGAGTCTGTGGCTACGCCGCCAGCTCCGGCGAAACGGTGAACGTTCCAGACGTTAACAAGGACCCTAGGTACCTCATGTGCTTCCCGTCAACAAAATCAGAGATAGTGGTGCCGATCAACGGCAAGACTAATGTCATCGGCGAGATCGACATTGACAGTGACAAAGTTGCAGCTTTCACAAGATATGATGAACGATTCTTGGAAGAGGCTTCCAAGGTGCTGGCCATCTTTCTGGAACGGACGGGGTAGAATAGAGTATGGAGACGAAGCCGAAACTCTTAACGAAATACGCATCTGCGCAAGAGCAACAGCGCGTTCCAAAGCACAAGCACTGTCCGGTTTGCGGAACGCCGATCGAAATTACGAGGGAATTCTGTAGTGACAAGTGTCGGACTGAGCACAAGAGGTACAGCAGAGGAAAGTCCGCAACATGGTCCTCATAACCGTCGGCGTCCTCGCAATCTACATCCTCGTTCTACTATTCTGGAAATAGCTAGGCGGCTAGCTGGGGTTTGTGGGCCATTCCCACAACGTCCCGGACGGAATCGTAATTGTGTTCCAACAGGAATCGTGAGATGCCTCTATTGATCTCCTCGAACACTCCGATTCCTTTGTACGCTACAGCAGTTCCGACTTCTACAGCGGATGCGCCTGCCATCATGAATTCTAGCGCATCCTTCCAGTCAGAGATTCCGCCGACACCGATTATCGGAATCTTGACGACCTCCCTGATTTGGTAGACTGCTCTGACAGCTATGGGATGCAATGCAGGGCCCGAGAGTCCCCCGAGAACGCCGCCAAGTATGGGGCGGCCAGCTTCGACATCAATCGCCATTCCTAAGGCGGTGTTGACCGCTGATAACGCGTCCGCTCCGGCGCCTTCTGCGGCCTTTGCGATCTCTTGGATGCTAGTTACGTTGGGAGTTAGTTTCGCAATGACCGGGATCCTGACCTCTCTCTTCACGGCTTTCACTACCTCGCCGATTCTTCGTGGGCTTTGTCCGATCTCTATACCGACCTCTTCGACATGAGGGCATGAGACGTTGAGCTCGACAGCCAAGGCACCTGCCTGCTCTCCCGCTGAGGCTGCTTCAGCGAACTCTTCGGCATCAAATCCGAAGACGCTTGCTATGACTTTGACCCCAGCCTTCCGGACATCTGCGATATCGCTTTTCATCTCTTCCATCCCAGGATTTGGTATACCCAGAGCGTTCAGATAGCTACCATGCACCTCGATAAAGGACGGATTTCGGTAGCCTTCTCTGCCTTTCCGATTGAACGACTTTGTAATGACAGCGCCTGCGCCTGCTCTACCGGCTCGGATCATTATCTCGCTAGAAACGCCTAGGATGCCGCTGGCTAGGATTGTCGGGTTGGGGAGCTTTATACCAGCAAACTCTACGCTTAGGTCCGGTTCCAATGCAACAAGTACCTGCGTACGCATCATCGTTTAGCCTCTTCGCTCCCGTCGAAGGCCAGGAGGACCTGTGATTGAAGGCATACCTTATCGAGTCACCAGTGGGCCTCTTCCTTATCGACAAGACAGGAAAGATCGTTGAAAAAGCGCTCTTCCCGCGAAACCCGAAGGACGCAGCCTTAGTGTTCGTGGAGATACGTAAGGGCGTTCTACCAGCGGAATACGAGGATTTCACAAAACGAGTCGCCAGCCTCGACATCGAACGAATAACTGTCGACAACCAAGCTGCTGCTGACCTAGCTAGGACGATAGGCGGTCTCGACAAGGTAGAGCTCAACGAGTCGGACCCGGCCATCAACCGGTACAGAACCAGGCTCTCGGGCATGCTAGTGCGACTTCAGCTGATTGAGTCCAAGGATGATTATGAGAAGCTAGTCAGGGAGGTATCGCTCGAACTAGCCAAGACTGCGATCGGAGAAGCCGCGACCAGACGAGACCTCTTCGCCGTCCAGACGGTCAGGACCATCGAGGACCTGGATAAGGTGCTCAATCTATTGGCGGGAAGAATCAGAGAATGGTACGGGCTGCATTTTCCAGAATTGGACCGGTTAGTCGAGAAGCATGATAGTTACATTCGTTTGGTGCAGAATCTTGGAACCCGAGACAACTTCACAGAACAGGCATTGATAGACCAAGGCATTCCGGCCGATAAGTCCCAGCGAATAGCCGAAGCGGCACAGAAATCCGCAGGGGCAGAGCTACCAGAGTCGGATCTGGCCTGGCTCAAGGAGGTCTGCAGTAGTGTTCTTCAACAGTACAAGTTGCGTGAAAAGGCGGAGGGTTACACGGACAAGGTCCTGGCCGAAGTGGCGCCGAACATGTCTGCCCTCATTGGAGCAGTCTTGTCTGCGAAGATCATCTCGATAGTCGGTGGACTGGAAGGGGTTGCAAAGATGCCGGCTAGCACGCTGCAAGTGTTAGGGGCTGAGAAGGCTCTCTTCAGAACGATCACGACCGGTGCTAGACCACCGAAGCATGGTGTGATCTTCCAATTCGCGCCAATACACACGTCACCGAGATGGTTACGGGGAAAGATCGCTCGAGCCGTCGCTGGAAAGCTTGCCATAGCAGCAAGAATGGACGCGTACGGCGGAGAGAACCAGGGAGTGAAAATGAAGGCGGCTTTGGACGCAAAGATCAACGAGCTAAAGACTAGATATCCAGAGCCACCAGCTCGAAAACCGGGACAGAACCGAACATACGGACCGCCTCGTCGAGAAGAGAGAGGTGGACGTGATGACCGAAGACGATTTGGCGGTGGCGGGCGTGATAGGAGAAGATGGTCGCCAGGAGGTAGCGGTGGGGGCGGTGGCGGGGGTCCTCGGGGTCACGATAGGCGAGACCGAGAGCGGCGACAGATGAACCGGCCTTAGGTGTGCGTTGGAATTGGTCTTTCGCGTTTGAGTTTTCAGTTCGTGTCGTTGAAGGCATGGCCGAAGATATCCGGTAAGTCTCTTTCACGTCTTGAAACTTCACAATCTACCCCCCCTTTTTTCCAACTTTATTTTCTACTGCGCCTCAAAATACGGGAGATCTGCCGTTAATCGTTCAGAATGCTAGGAATAGCATTTTGCGGAAACGGTATTATTCATTTAAACATAGCGGAAATTTACGAGGAGAGCATCGGGGGCCAGAAAAAGTGAGCCTGGATCGGCGATCAGGGCTCAAAATGGGCGATTTGTCGGGACTCGCGATTTTCGCATAAAGAAAATAAAATCACGAAGTACTCGTCCAGTTCCTAAGGTCTTCTATGCTGAGCCGTGGAGATCTTCTGGCACTCCGAACCCTATCACGATGAGAGAATGATACTTTCTTGTGAGCTCACTGACCTCGGGCTTGTAAACAATAAGCTCAGGCCCTGACTGTCTTCGATACTCCTCAATGTCTCCATCGAAGCTTCCGAGTGCTCGAGCCACAGTGTAGGCTTCAGGTTTGTCTCCAAGGACGGTGAAGGCTCCGCGGCCCAACTCGCTCCTCCGGATAAAAACGATCGGCAAACGGATCTTTTCAAGCGCATCTTTCGAGACTATTGAAGCGAGATTTTCCAATTCTTCCTTTCGCATCACGATACTCTTCCCGTCAATACTAGAAACCTGTGGTGTCTCCTCCTTCAGAAGTTCAGCCAATGTTCGTCTCTGTTTGGGAAGATGCTGATTAAGCCGGCGAACTTCGTCTTGGAGGATGGTCTCGAATATCCGATCAGTGGAACGCTTCTCCAACAGAGCTTCTAGTCCTGCTTCCTCTTTTTACCTCGGAGCATCGCATGATCCTTCTCAAAGGGTTCGAGTCGAATCCTTTCATCAACAGCGTATCCATTGCGTTCAAGATACGCGGCTTCTCCTTTGATTACATCAGCTGGGTCTTTCGACACATCTATGCTGCGAGACTTGACCAAGAGAAGATATTGTCCATCCTTTTCTAAATAGGTCCGAATGTTCTCGACCAGGATCCTTGTCTGATCCTGTTGGGCAATGTCACAGTAAACAACCTCGACACCTGGAACGAGGCCCCGATACTTCATGGGAAACCTGGCATCACCAAATATTGGCACGATATTGGGCCGGTCCTTGCAGACGTTTTCGACAAGATCCCGGAATGAACGCTGGGCGAACTCGACCGCATATACCACACCTTTCGACCCTACAATGTCGCTGACATGGCTGACCGTTGTTCCACTGGCCGCGCCGAGATAGAGAACCCTTGAGCCCGGTCCTATCGGATTCTCTTCCAGACCCTTGAGAATTGCAGCGGCCAATTTGCTTCGATAGGGATCCCATGTTCGATACTCGGCTCTATCAATCCGATAGATCATTTCCCCGTAGACAGTCTTTCCAGGCGCCAAACTCATTGTGGCCAGTTGTCGATTTTCTCCCTGACTTATTCGGAAAACGCCTTCAAACTTTGGATGTTTGCTAAGCGTACCGCTCAGAATCGATCCGTCCAAAGAAACAGCTGATCTCATAATGTCCCTATTTCATCATCGGCATTCGAATGCCCTTCTCTCTAGCAATCTTTCTAGCTTCAGGATAACCGGCGTCTGCGTGACGGACTACTCCAATACCGGGATCAGTGGTCAAAACCCTCTCCAATCGTTCGTCACTCTCCTTGGTCCCATCAGCAACCAAGCACATTCCGGCGTGAATACTGTACCCGATTCCAACGCCTCCCCCCTGGTGGACGCTTACCCAGGTGGCTCCAGCGGCGGTGTTCAACAGCGCGTTGAGTATTGGCCAGTCTGCGATCGCATCGCTACCGTCCAGCATTCCCTCAGTCTCCCTTCTCGGCGAGGCAACGCTCCCAGTGTCCAAGTGATCTCGTCCGATCCATATCGGTCCGGACAATTTGCCGTCCCGGACCATCTTGTTCAGTAATAGTCCGAACTTGGCACGTTCTCCGTATCCAAGCCAGCAAACCCGTGCTGGCAGACCCTGGAACTTCACCTGTGCGCGGGCCTTCTCAATCCATCTAACCAATCCTAAATTGTCATGAAACGTCTGCTTGACCAACTCGTCAATCTTGTAAATGTCCTCGGGATCGCCCATCAAGGACGTCCAGCGGAATGGTCCGCGACCTTCTGAGAACATTGGTCGGATGTACCTCTGGACGAAACCAGGAATAGAGAAGGCCTCTTTGAATCCTCCATCAAAGGCTTGTTGCCGGAGATTGTTCCCATACTCGAACGCTACCGCGCCAGACTGTGACATTTTCACGATCGCTTTAACATGCTCGACCATGCTCTCACTCGCACGCCGCATGTACAACTTCGGATCCGACTTGCGCAGGTGGTCCGCCTCCTCCTTCGAGAAACCCGCAGGATAGTAACCGTTCAACGGATCGTGCGCTGACGTCTGATCCGTCACCACATCAGGAATCAATCCTCTGCGGACAAGTTCAGGCTCGATATCAGCTGCGTTTCCGAGCAAGGCAATGCTCTTCGGAGACTTTTCCCTCTTTGCCGTCTTGACCATGTCCAATGCCTCATCAAGACTATCCGTCCACGACTCGACATATCCATGCTTCAACCTCCGGTCTATGGCTGCTTTGCTAACCTCGATCGCGAGAGCAATCCCATCGTTCATCGTGACAGCTAGCGGCTGTGCACCACCCATCTCCCCGAGACCTGCTGTTAGAACTAGTCTTCCGGCTAGAGAGCCTTGGAAATGTTCCTTTGCAACCGCCGCCAGTGTTTCATAGGTTCCTTGGAGAATTCCCTGTGTGCCGATAAAGGCCCAAGACCCGGCAGTCATTTGTCCGTACATAATCAATCCTTTCTGCTCCAGTTCGTAGAAGTAGTCCCATGTCGCCCACTTCGGCACTATCATACTGTTAACGATCAAGACCCTAGGAGCCATCCTGTGTGTCTTGAACACCGCGACCGGCTTCCCGCTCTGGACCAAAAGAGTATCCTCCTCTCCAAGCGTTTTCAATGATTGGATTATCGTCTCCAGGGATTCCCAGGAACGAGCAGCACGTCCCGTCCCACCGTAAACAATCAGATTCTCAGGATCCTTGCCGACCTCTGGATTCAGTACATTGTGAAGCATCCGCAATGCTCCTTCGATCTGCCAGTTCTTGCAGTGCAGCTCTGGCCCCGTCAAGAGTGGAAGCCGTCTTGAATGATCCAGAGATGCCGGAGAACTGCGCGTCTTCTGTTGCGTCAAAAGACCGGTTTGCCCTCCTCAACAACCACTTCTCCCCGAATAAGGACCTTGTCCACCAACCCATCACCATAGGCATAACCGACCCACTTGTGGTTCGGAGCATTCAGAAGAACCAAGTCAGCACGTTGCCTTGGCGCAATACTTCCAAGGGTCCTTTCTAGTCCAAGTGCTCGGGCAGCGTTCGTAGTAATCCCGCGTATGATCTCATCACTTTTCATTCGAAGCTCCCTAGCGGCAAAGGCCGCAACTGTTAGTTGGTCAAGCATCCAGTTGGCGGGGCTGAAATCAGACCCTAAAGCCACGGGGAGGCCAATTGATAGCATCTCCCGCGCAGGGGCATGTTCCTTCATTAGAAGGCTGTGCGAAGAGCCGGGAAGAAGCACCGGCACAACGCCTGTCTCAGCCATCTTGTCAAGCTCGGAAATAGGCGAGTGTATCATGTGGTCGGCAGAGACAGCTCTAATCTGATTAGCGACTCTTGCGCCTCCACTGTTCGTGAACTCGTCCGCATGAATCTTGGGCCTGAAACCCAATTTCACCCCAGCCCTCAAAATCACGCTAGCTTGCTCGGGTGTAAACACACCCGTCTCACAGAACACGTCACAGAAAACTGCCCCGCCTATCTTCCGTGCCATCGGCAAAAGAACTCGCAAGAGAAACCGGCTATAATCGTCAGCTGTTGGATGTTCCGGTGGGACCGCGTGAGCGCCCAGGAAAGTGCCTATGACATTTGATTGGTGGAATTTGCGAAGACGATTGATCACCCGCAACATCTTCTGCTCTCCCGACATGTCCAATCCATAACCAGTCTTCACCTCGACCGTCGTAGTCCCGTTCGATAGCGCGTGTGTCAATCGTTTGTATCCAGTGGAATAGAGCTCGTCAGGTAGAGCATATCTTGTCCTC
>Ga0209158_1001130_pt1 | contig 18167 bp, 20 predicted proteins | sample GraSoiAngelo_140_FD_185897 | JGI IMG/M metagenome (GOLD analysis project Ga0209158, IMG submission 185897) | Grasslands soil microbial communities from the Angelo Coastal Reserve, California, USA - 14_0929_12_30cm (SPAdes) (version 2) | ecosystem: Environmental > Terrestrial > Soil > Grasslands ...
CGCTTCATGAATCCGAAGCGCTTGTCCTGGATCGTGCTCATGGATCCGAACATGCCCACGGTCAACATCGAGGTCGCCAGGACCCCGGGAAGAAGGAACGCGATGTAGCTGTTCGTGTGGAAGATCGTCTGGACGAGGGCCGGAGAGGCGCCGCTGAAGCTGCTCCCGAAGAACGCGAGCCACATGAACGGTTGCACGAACGTGATCACGAGCACCCACGGATTGCGGAACGTCCGGAGGAGCTCGCGGGCGTATAGCCCCGCGAACTGGCTTCGCTGGCTCACGCTCCGTCGCTCCGACAGCACGGGCCGGCCGGTGACCCTCGCATGGGTCGTTTCCGTGCTCATTGTCTCGCCCTCCGCATGGTCGCGTAGAACTTGCGGTAGTCCGGTACGTCCGCGCCCGCCTGGTCGATCCTCTTCCCGGTGATGTCGAGGAAGACCGTCTCGAGGCTCGGCTTCTCCACGTTGATGCGTCGGATCGCGTCCGTCTTCAGAATGGAGAAGATCTTCGGGAGGACCTCCTCCGCGGCCGTGACTCGGAGGATCCACGCCTTCCCCTGGCTCCGGACCTCGGAGACGCCGGGGATCGAACGGAGGCGGGCCTCGTCCACGGCCTCGCTCGTCTCGAGTTCGACGAAGTCCGATTGGACGCGGGCCTTGAGGGCGGTGGGGGTTCCCGACGCGACGATCTTCCCGTGGTCGATGATCGAGATCTGGTCACAGAGGGCGTCGGCCTCCTCGATGTAGTGGCTCGTCAGCAGGACCGTGATCCCGAACTCCTTGTTGACGCCGGTGATCAGGTCCCAGAGCATCCTCCGCGTGTTCGCGTCGAGGCCGATCGTCGGCTCGTCCATGAAGACGACCTCGGGTTGATGAAGCAAGGCGAGGGCGATCTCGAGTTTCTTACGCATGCCCGTAGAGAAGGTCTTCACCCGATCCTTTCGGCGGTCCTTGAGGCCGAAGTACTCGAGGAGATCTCCCGCGCGGTCTTTCCAGTCGGGAAGGCTCTGAAGCTTCGACTGAAGCCAGAGGTTCTCCCATGCGGTGAAGTCGTCGTCAAGGATGACCTCGGATGCGACCCACCCGATCCGCTGCTTCACGTGCATCGGATCCCGACGGACGTTGAATCCGGCGACGGTCGCGTCGCCTTCCGTCATGTCCGCGAGGCCGGTGAGCAACTTGATCATCGTGGTCTTGCCGGCCCCGTTCGGACCGAGAAGGCCGAACACGGTGCCGGAGGCGACGTTCAGGGTGACGTGGTCGACCGCCGTCAGCTTTCCGTACACTTTCGTCAGATTTTCGGTGACGATCGCATTGTCGGTCATGGATTTTCCCAGCCATCACTTCGACAGAATGCGCAGCGCCTTCTCTCGCATCTCGACCACGATCCGGCGGAGCTCGTCCGCCTGCTTCGGGGTCACCTCGCTCATGTTCGTCTTCAGGAGCTTCCAGGTGGCACGGAACTCTCGGAAGAGGGCGGCCCGTTCCGGACCGACCGCGGACTCGAAGGCGCGGAAGCGCTGCTCGATCTCCTTGCGGCGGCTCCGCAGGTACGCCTTGCCGTCGCGGGTGATCCGATATGTCTTGCGGCGTTCCTCGCCGCTCACGGAGAGATACCCTTTCCGGAGGAGGGCCCTCAACGCCGGATAGATCGCGCCTGCGCTCGGTTTGTAGAACCCGTGGTAGCGTTCCTCGATCGCTTTGATGATCTCGTACCCGTGCATCGGACGTTCCTCGAGCAGGTGAAGGACGAGGCCTTTGAAGTCGCCCTTCCCGAAGAAATGGAAGAATCCGCCGAACTTCTCCGGGGCACTCATGACGCCAGCTCTCGCCGCCGATACAAGAGGATGGCGAGGACGCCGCCTACGATTGCGTAGCCCGCGAAGACGAGCAGGGAGATCGCGGGGTCTGGGACGAAACCGACATCCCCGCCTCCGGGACCCGGCCGGACGGCGGCTCCACCGAGCGCATTCGCGATGATCCCCGATGCGGAGGTCGGGATGAACCACGGCTCGACGTTCGCGCGCGGGAGGATCCCCCCGATGATGCTGAAGATCAGGGTGAACAGGAAGAACGTCAGGACCGTCGCGGCGACCGTCCCCTTCAAGAGCGCGGATAGGAGGTATGCGACCCCAACGACCGCGGTCATGTACCCGAGCGTGTAGAGATACGAGAGACCGACGTCCCAGGTCAAGGACCCTGTGATGGCGAGGGCGGCGATCGCCGCGGCGCCGTAGTACAGCGACAGGACCGCGGTGCAGACGAGCAGGCTGGCAGCGATCTTGCCGAGGACCAGGACCTCGCGCCGCACCGGGTTGGGGAACAGGAAGTAACCCGTCCGCTTCTCATGCTCCGACACGAGCGCGTCCGCCGCGAACAGGACTCCGCCGAGGACGACCAGGAGCCCCGAAAAGGTCGCGAACGTCGAGACGAACGCGTCCGGAGTGGAGGCGTACTTGATGCCGAGCGCGGGCGGCAACCCGACGAACAGGCCGACGATGAGCCCCAGCAGGATGAGCATGCCCAGGAGGCGGCGGCCCCTGATGTACTTGCGAATCTCGTAACTGGCGACGGTGACGATCTGGGCGAGCGGGCTGGGCGTCACAGGCGATCCGACTCCTGTATCCGGTCGAGGTAAAGTTGTTCCAGCGAGGACCCGAGAGGCCGGTATGTGATGACTTTCAGCCCGCGGCCGATCATCGCCTCAAGGACGCGCGCCTGTCCCTCTTCGCCTCCCGAGATCCGGAGATCGACCGTCGAGTCGCCGCTCGCCTTGACCTCCTCGACTCCCGGCAAAGTCGCAAGGGCCTCGAGGTCCTGCGGCGTCGCGGAGAGAAGGAACGTGGCCTGGATGATCGATGTGTCCGCGCCCCGGGAAAGTTCCCGCACGGACCCGCGAATCAAGAGCTCCCCGTGGTTCAGGAGGGCGACGTCGTCGCACACTTCCTGGACCTCGCCGAGGAGGTGCGAGCTCATGAAGATCGTCCGGCCTTGGTCTTTCAACGACTTGATGACGTCACGGACTTCCGCCATGCCGCGTGGATCCAATCCGGATGTAGGCTCGTCGAGGATGAGCAAGTCCGGTTCGTTGAGGAGCGATTGAGCGATGGCCAGGCGCTGCTTCATCCCTTTCGAGAACTCCTGGATCCGATGGTCCGCCCAATCCGTGAGCTTGACTTCTTTGAGGACCGCTTCGCTGCGGTTGTGAAGATCCTTCGACGACATGCCGCGGAGCCGGCCGGCATAGGCGAGGGTTTCCACGGGCGACAGGTAGCCGTAGAATTCCGGGGTCTCGATGACCGCACCGATTCGAGCGAGGGCGCGGGTCGGCTCCCGCCGCACATCGATGCCGAAGAGGGAAGCCCGACCGCGGGACGGCCGGATGAGGTTGGTCATGATCTTGATGGTCGTGGACTTGCCCGCTCCATTCGGACCGAGGAAGCCAAGGGAGGTCCCCTGCGCGACCGTCAGGTCGAGGGCCTTGAGGGCGGTGAAGTGACCGTACTCCTTGCCGAGGCCCTCGAGGTGGACAGGGGCATCGCGTGTGATTGACTGTTCGACGACGGCTTCCATGAAATCGCGATATATCGCGATATACTTAAGAGTTTGGTCAAAATCCCGGCACGCCTCGACTCCCGGCGCGTTTCGAGCACGGCCGGTGCGACGCGTGGCCGGAGCGCTTAAGCCTCGGGAAAAGGTGTCGCACCTATGGTCAAGATCATCTCGCCGGTGACCCAGCGCCAAGTGGAGGCAGAGCAAGTCGATTTCGAGTCGAAGGCGGAGCCGTGGTCCTCCTACGAATTGACGGATGGCACGGTCTTGAAGGTGCGGGTGATCCTCACCGGCGTCTTGCGGATCGAGGGTGAGTACGACCAGAGCGGCAATCCCATCTATGTCGTGTCGAGCCAGAATGTGGTCCAGGCCAACGCGCCGAAGAAGATCCGCGGCACACCGACCGTCGGCTCCATGCCGCCTACCCGACCATCTGGCGGCGGGCCCGAAGTTCGATGACGTCTCATTTGTGACGCGGGCTCGGACCAACGCCTTATAAAGAGTTCCTCATTTGAAGTCCGACATCCGCTCGGGAGATGAACCGCCGAGCTCTACTTCCTGCCATGGACGACGTGAAAACGGCGAACTTCGATTCGATAGTCGCAAAGGAAGGCGCTACGGCGTCGCCTAGGACCGGGCGAGCGATTCGATTCTTCTTGCTCTTCGAGGCCGCCACCTACCTGGGTGCCGCGTTGTCTCATTTCGGGATCTTCGTCGGTGGGTACGAGCATCGCGCGGCGGGCACGGCCGAAAGCGTGATCGCGACAGTACTCCTCGCTGGTTTGGCAGCGACTTGGATAGCGCCCGCGTTCACCCGAGGAACCGGACTGGCCGCCCAGACGCTCGCTTTGTTAGGCACGCTCGTAGGACTGTTCACGATTGCCATCGGCGTTGGACCTCGGACGGTCCCCGACCTTGCATACCATGTTTCGATCGTCGCCGTGCTGATCTGGGGCCTCGTCGTCGCCAAGCGAACGCCTTCGGGGGCGAGGCCGTCGGCATGAGCGCTCTGGACCACAAGGTCGCGCTGGTGACCGGGAGTTCCCGTGGCATCGGTGCGGCGATCGCCCGCGTGTTCGCCCAGAACGGTGCGCAGGTCGCGGTCCACGGCCGGGACGTCGCGGCCTTGTCCGTCGTGCGGGAGTCGATCGAACGCTCCGGGGGACGGGCGATTCAGATCCTCGCCGACACGACCAAGTTCAACGAGATCGAGGCCATGCGCCGCCAGATCGAACGAGAGCTTGGGCCGATCGAGATCCTGGTCGCCAATGCGGGCGGTAGCTATTCCCCGCCCGGTCCGCTCGAGGACACGACCGAGGAAGGGTGGCGTGCATCCGTCGAAGGCAACCTCACCGCGACGTTCCTCACGATCAAGAGTATCTTGCCCGGCATGAAGGAGCGGAAGGCCGGCAACATCATCACGATCTCCTCCTCGGCCGGCCGCCGCCCCCATCCCCGGTCTCCGATCCCGTATGCCGCGGCGAAGGCCGGCATCCAAATGCTCACGCAAGACTTGGCGGCCCAGGCCGGTCCCTTTGGAATCCGTGTGAATTGCATCGCCCCCGAGACGATCCTCACGGACCGCAACAAGGAGCGCATCCCCGAAGCGCAACGACAGATGTTGATCGATGCACACCCGATCCGACGACTCGGAATGCCCGAGGACGTTGCACGCGCGGCCCTCTTCCTCGCCTCGGACGAAGCGGGTTGGATCACCGGAATCGTACTCGACGTGGCCGGCGGTGCCACCATGGGGTAGGTCGTTCGAATTGTCCCTGTCGAGGACGGGATGGCCTCTCTTAAAGAGACCCACATCCGAAGTCTCGCGTCCGCACGTGGCATGAACGTCCGTTCCCTCTCCAACGACAACAAGGAGGCGGAATCGATGACAAAGGCAACAACGTTGGTGGAAGACGATTTGGCGAAGCTCGGAGAAAACCTGCGCAGGGCGGAATTGCTTGGCGACGTCGTCGTCTTGGGCGAAGTCCTGGCTCCGGACTTTCGAGGCATCGGTCCTCGGGGGTTCATCCTGACGAAAGAGGACTGGCTTGCGAAGCACCGGACGGGCGATCTGAAGTACGAGGCGTTCGAACGGAGTGAGATCACGGTGCGGACGTACGGGGACGCGGCGATCATGACCAGCCGGGAGTCCGCGAAGGCCTTCTACAAGGGCCGCGAGGTCCCCGGGGGAGACTACCGCGCGACCCATGTCTTCGTGCGACAGGAAGGCGGCTGGCGTTTGGCCGGCATCCAACTAAGCCCGATCCTACCCGGGATCTGACCGCGCATTCGCGAGATGCGCTGGTTCGCTTTCGGGAGTTCGGCAGCACCAAGGGCGATCAGTGCTTCTTTTTCACGAGGCGGTGCACGCCGGTGCGCCCCGCCGCCTCTCCGATGACGAGGGCGTGGTTCGTGAGGTATTCCGAGAGTCTCACGACTTCGACGACGGCCTTGCTGTGACCGTTCGGTCGCTCGATCGGACGCACCCAAGGGACTTCGATTCCCTCCGCGAGCACCCGGGCTCTCTCGGGATCCGCCTTCGCGACGGCCATCACATAGCTGGCGACGTAGTCAGCTGACGTCCTCAGGGCCCGCTCCACGAGTCGGTCGGAGCCGATGTCCTCGGGGCGGAAGGCGCGCAGCTCCAGGATGTCCCCCGGTTTCCTCGCCTCGACGATCTGACCGGCCAGTGCCGCGAGCCTCGGCATTTCCGCCGCTCCCGCCCGCTCATGGTCCTTGTCAGGAGTGTCGCTTGTTGCCGGGGAACCTGCCTGTTGATTCGATTTCACGCTTCTATGACGATTTTGCAGTTATAAGTAATTTCCGTGATTACTACCCGAAATTGCCTAAATAGTCTTTGGTGGCTCCCGCGGGAGTGGATACGGCGTCGAACACCTCACGAAAAGTCCAACTGATTAAGAAGCGCGGTCAGCCTCTCCGGAGAATCGGATTCCGGATCCTCGGTCTGGGAGCCGCAGTCAGCCTCGGTATCGACCTCGTCACTTGGCTCCTGACCAGGGAAGGAAATCCCGTCCGGATCGCTCTCGGGCTCGTGCTCCTTGGCGGTGCGGTCGTCGTGATCGGTATTGGCCTCCTGATTGATCAGTACGACAAGAGGAAGCTAGGGATCTGAGAGGCGGTCGGATGACCAAGTACGGCGATTTTTGGGTGAAGGTGCCGAAGCGGTTCCAGACCGCCCTGAGGAGATGTCGCACGGATCAATTCCTGGTACGTTCGGGTGGGATTGCGGATGAGTTTCACAAGAGCGTTCGCGCATATGACGGCTCAAGCGACGATCAATTCCGGGAGGCCTACGTGAGGGCCACCGAAGCCATGGCACCTCGTCTGCTCGTACCGTTCGCCTCCATGAAGCCGACCGATGCCGCCTATCGGGATCACGTGGAGTTCTTTCAGAGGCACCTCGAATGCTTGAGGGCGTTCGGATTGTCGGACGGGGAGATCGTGGACGCGGTGGCGGCGCAGGTCTGCGTGGTCCTGCAGGCTCGCGGAGCCGCCCCATGATTCGGTAGAGCGGGATGTTGCCCACCCGCTCGATCGACGGAAGGCAATCTTCTTGACGTTCGTTGTCGTTCGACTGACACAGCATCTCAGGGGTGAGACGCCGTTGGCGCACGTTCGAGATTGGGAAGGGATGCGGGCCATGTCCGAACGACTCCTCGAGGAACGGACGGGGAAGGTTGTCGCGACCTGGAATCGACGGATCAAGAAGGAGGGGTTGGACGACGAAACGAGTCTCCGTGCGTGGCTGACGAAACACGGGGTGATTGGATACGCCCAGACGCTCCTCGTCATGGAGCGGTTCGGCTACCCGGATTTCATGACCGCCACCGCGGATGAACTCATCGACGGGCAGTACGCGGATCGTCCGCATCTTCGCCCCATCCTCGATGCCGTGGTCAAGGCAGCAGTGGGCCTCGGGGACGTCGCGATTCAGGCCCGAAAGACCTACGTGTCACTCGTGTCGCCTCGGAGGACCTTCGCCCGCGTGCAACCGACGACGAAGGACAGGGTCGATCTCGCTCTCCGGCTCGATGGAGAGAAGCCTGGCGGACGGCTCCAGCCCTCGAAGATCCACGAGACGATGCCCGTCCAGATCGGCCTTACCTCACCGAAGGAAGTCGACGCGGAAGCCGTGCGTTGGCTCCGACGCGCTTATCGTGAGAGCGCGTGAGGCGGTCTCGCGGGTTTGAGGAATCTCTATAGGAATCGCTGTGCTTCCAGTGGTGAAAGGCGATCCTAAAGCGTATTCGGTCCCAGAGGTCCTCCACGGCCGAAGTCGACAGTGTCTCGCCGTCGGCGTCGGAGAGCGGACGACGCTAGAAGGCCCGATCCTTTACATACGAGTCACGAATGGGGGGCGCATGAGCGCTGTCCTGCTTCAGACGACGATGGGCGACGTGAAGATCGAGCTCCTCGACGACACGATGCCGATCACCACCGGAAACTTCCGCAAGCTCGTGGAGAAAGGATTCTACAACGGGACCATCTTTCACCGGGTGATCCCAAACTTCATGATCCAAGGCGGGGACCCCGAGGGCACCGGGTTTGGCGGACCTGGATATACGATCAAGGACGAGCTCCCCGCAAACAACCGCAATGCGAGGGGCACGCTCTCGATGGCGAACGCGGGTCCGAACACCGGCGGGAGCCAGTTCTTCATCAACGTCGTGGACAATCGCGGTCTCGACCGGAAGCATCCCGTCTTCGGGCGGGTCGTATCCGGCATGGAAGTCGTCGACGCCATCACCCGGACGCCGACCGACAGCCAAGACCGCCCGCGGACGAAGGTCACGATTCAGAAGGCGACCGTTGTCCCGTGAGGTGGTCCCTGTCTACACCTTCGTGGCTCGCGTCATCAGGAAGTCTTGGCGGACGAGGTTGCCGTCGAAGTACTGACTGACGAGCTCGTCGTACTGATGCCGGAACTGTGCCAGACGCGCGGGATCGTCCTTCAGGGTTTGCAGCAGGCGGACGATGGGCCCGCCCGTTTGCTCGAGGAGATGGCGGTAGTGCTGGGGACTCAGGGCCGGCGTGACCTGGAAAGCACGGTCGAACGTCACATCGCGGACGGAGGTCCCCAGACGCTGCAGGACGATGTTCGGATCTCCCCATTGGTGGGGTGGAGCCGGTTTCGGATCGGCCGGTGGCATGTAAGATGCCGTGAGGGCGAACATCCGACCGATGAACAGCTCCGGAGGCCACGTGTTGAAGGCGATACGTCCTCCCGATTTCAGGACCCGCAGCATTTCCTTGATGGCGACTTCCGGACGCGGGGCGAAGATGTGGGCGAATTGGCTCAGCACGACATCGAATTCGCCATCGCGGAAGGGAAGACTCTCCACATCGCCCTGCTTCCAGCTGATGTCGTCCAGTTCGGCGATCGCGGCATTCTCCTTGGCGACCGTGAGGAGTTCCGGGGTCAGGTCGAAGCCGGTCACAACGGCCCCCGCCCGACGTGCAGTGATTGCCACCACCCCCGTCCCGCATCCGACATCGAGCACTTTCTGATTCGGCCGGACTCCCGCGAAGTGCACGAGCTTCGCGGCGCTCGAGGTCGTCGTCATGGCGAGCGGCGCGAACGTCTTCCAGTTCTCCCGCTGGCTCGCTTTGAATGCCTGGAACGGATCGGAGGTCATGTTGCTCGAGGGTGGGAGCGAGTCCCGGTTGATAACGCTTCGGCCGAATTCGAGATCAGGATGGATCGCTCACGAGATTTCGATATCTCCTTCCGTGATGGTGCCCGACACCGTCAACCCGGTCGACAGCTGGATCGCGAACGTGTCCTTTCCGACTCCCGGGTTCGCCACGTCTTGCATGACAATCCGGAATCCGGCAAAACCGCCCGCCACGAAGCCCGTCCCTTCGATCGTGGCCGTGGAGCCATCGAAGACGACGGATTGCAGATACGAGGACTCGAAGGCGATTCCCATCGACGGATCGACGAACGAGACTTTGCCGATCTGATCGTCATTCGCGACGATTGAGAAGTGGGCATCGCCTCCCGAGGAATCCTTCTCCGAGCCGTGGCCTGTCCCGTGGTGTCCTCCGCCGCCGGACCCCTTCGTGAGGGTCACGTCGAACGCGGGGGTCCCGTCGATGTCTTGGAGGAGCGGACCGCCGGAGACCTCGGCGAAGCTGAGGGCCGTCACACTGTACAGGGTGTCACCGCTCTTCGGGAGGCCGACGTGGGCCCGGGGCACGTCGATGACAAAGTTCCCCGTCGTGCGATTCAGCGATCCCGTCTCCGTGTGCTCCGTCGGATACTCGATTAGTTTGCAGTTCTGAGGCGTGTTCGTGACACAGCCGTTCCCGGGCACGCCCTTCGGACTCGCGGAGGTCCCGGTGCCGGAGAAGAACGTGGGGTCGGCCCCGCCGACCGACCTCGCGCCGACGTAGAAGATCCGGTAGCTCGTTTCGCCGCCGTCCCCGATGGAACGGGCCTGCCAGCGGGTCAGCCAGACGACTCCGTCGGCCCCAGTCGGCGGGGCCAGCGTCGCTGCGCTCGCCACGCGCATCCGGACCCGGAGGACGCCGTTGTTCGGCTGGCTCAATTGGGCGGCGGTGAAATCCATCGACGGGACGTTGGCTCCCGGTCCGACTCCGGGGGCGTAATGCGGCGATTGCGCATCGTCGGTCGGATCCGAGACCGGATTCGTCGGCACCGGGCGCGAGATCGCCGTGCCGAAGGCGCCTGGACCGGACACCTGGCGGGCGACGAAGAGGCTCGCGCCGTGATGCTGGTTCGTCGTGTCATCGTACACTATCAGGGCTGCCCCCCTCGCGTCGACCGTGACCGAGAAGAAATCCGCCATGCTCCGGTCCCCGTTGCTCGTCGTGCAACCGATTCCTTCCTGGCAAATCTGGCCGAAGTGCATCGGATGCTCCGTCGCGCGGGCCTGGTAGATCGTCGAGCTCGCGGGGGCGCCGAAGTTGAGTTGGATCTGGGCCAGGTAGACATGCCACGGCACCGTCGTGGCGGCGGCGCGGTCCGAAAACCACGAGGGGAACGTGCCCGGATCTCCCCGGACGGACGTGCCGTACCACACCACGTCGACGATCCCGTTCGCGCCGCCGACGATCCAAGGCCACACGTTCGTGTTCGCCGGATCGCCGTTCACCTGCAACGGCGTCGTCCATGTGAGCCCGCCATCGGACGAACCGCTCACGTAGACGTTGTGATCGTGCGTGTCGACCCAGGCGACGTACACGTTGCCGGCCTGGTCGACCGCCGCCGTCGTGAACAGGTCTCCGACGGCACCGCCGGGGCTGGTCGGCGCACCGTGATGGAAGAACGAAATCCCGGTCCGCTGCAGGAGGTCGACGTGGCCTGTGATCACGTCGACGTGGTCGCCTCCGACGCACGGCAGGTACAGATTGCGAAGGACGGGATCGAACTTCGTCTGACCGCAGGTGGCTCCGGGGCTGATGGCCAGTTTGCCTGAGGCCCTCGTAAAGACGAGGCCACCCGTGAGATCGCCCGACCCCGTCGATCCAGGCGAGCTGTACACCTCCATCCCGGCGGCGAGCTCGTGGACCGTGAGGAAGATCGTGTTGTCGCTCGCCGCCGAGGTGTTTCCGTTGTCGACAGCATACCACTGCCGATCCTGCGCCGGGTCGGCTGCGATCGGATTCTTCTTCCACGTGTTCCCGCGGTCGTTCGACACGGCAGCGCCCAGATTCGCGAGGCCCTCGAGGTCGACGAAATAGGCGAAGCCCTGGTCGTCGGTCACGATATCCGTGTCTCCGCCTCCCGGCGGGGCATCGGGCCTCATGGCCGGCGAGGTCGGATGGAACGAATCGCCGCCATCCGTCGAGCGGTGGACGAAACTCATTTGCGTGGAGGTGCCCCACGGTCCCGACTCCCAGATGTTGCCGTCCCGGTCCACGTGGATCATCGGTTCGCCTTCCGTGCGGACCGGATCGGCGACCGTGGTCGGACCGAAGGCGATGCCTCCCGTCGGGTGCGTGGGGTTCGGGACCGGTGCGCCCGGCGTGAACGCGAGGGTGGCGGATCCTTGGTAGTCCGAACCGAGGACGAGGAACGGCACCACGCGGACTTCGTACACGCCGGGCGCGGGGAACTCAAGGAAGACCGCTTCGGACGTCGTCCCTCCGGCGGCGGACGAGGCGACTTGGGTGCCTTCGGAGTTGTAGACGTAGAGGTCGAAGTCGTTGTCGCTGGAAAGCCAGGTGATGCGGATGGCAACGCCGCCCGTGTTCTGGGTCCAGAAGGTAGCGGGCACATCGACAGTCAGGAAGAAGTGGTCACACCGCACGTTGACCGGGTCGGCGGCGGGAGGACACGCTTCAGGGACCGGGGTCGACATGACGTACAGCGGACCGTTCCACGTGAGGCTGGGACTCGTCTGCGACACGGCACCGCTCGACGGGCTTGCTGCCCGCACCGGGATCGAAACCACGGAGACAAGAAGGACGATCGCAGCGAGGGTACAAAGCCACCAGACGCGCAAGCGGCCCGATTCTCCCCGGGCCAACGCTAGGGACACGGAGTCACCGAGTCGACCGATAACGCGTGTCGGGACTAGAACCGGGTCGTTTCTGGACGGTAACCACCTGCGCAATGCACACGGCGGATAAGGGGAGGTGACCGGCCCCTCCTCACGGGATTGTGACATGCACCGAATGGCTCTCCGTGATTCCCGCACCAACATCCTCAAGCGAAGCATACCCTTCCTCCGTTGCCGTGCGACGCGCCCTTTCAATCGGACTCGCTCTCCTCATTGTGGTGGGCTCCCTCGCGATCCTCCTTCCGACTCCGCCCGTGGCCGCGAGGGGTCAGATTGCGGTATACAGGACAGGACTGAACTGGCCCATCGCCCTCGGTTTCGCATCCGACGGCCGGATCTTCTACAATGAACGGAACACCGGGAGTATTCGGATCATCGAGAACGGTATACCCCTCGCGAACCCGTTCATCACGTTGCCGGGCACGGACTCGTCGGGGGAGCGGGGTCTCCTCGGCCTCGCCCTCGATCCCGGCTTTCCTTTGACTCCGTACGTGTACGCGTACCAGACCTTCATGAACACGACGAGCGGCACGACCTACAATCGCATCCTCCGGATCCTCGCGAGTGGGAACATGTCAGTCTCATACTCCGAGATTCTGAGGCTGCCCCCGCTCAGCGGCGCGTTGAACCACAACGGAGGCGTGATCGCGTTCGGTCCGGACAAGAAGCTGTACGCGGTCGTCGGCGAGAATGCGAATATCGCTCTGGCCCAGGACCCGCTCAGCCCCATGGGGAAAGTACTCCGGATGAACTCGGACGGGACGCCGCCGTCAGACAATCCGTTCTATGGGAACGCGAGCTGGAATCCGTACGTATACACGTACGGACACCGGAACATGTTCGGTTTGGCCTTCCACCCAGTGACGGGCCGTCCCTACGTGACGGAGAACGGGCCGAACTGCAATGACGAGGTGAACTTGCTACCGAACCTCACCGGGTCGCGTCGGAATTTCGGGTGGGGGCTCAACCAGACTTGCGCGACCCCGCCTCCGGCCCCGAACAACACCAACCAGGACGGCCCGAATCCTGTGCTTCCGATCAAGTGGTGGGCGACGACGATTTGCCCGACGAACGCCGCGATCTATGGAGGGCCATACTTCCCCGCCTTCCGGGGCGACCTGTTCATGGGCGACTGCAACTATCGGACCTTCCACCGGTTGCATTTGGTCCCGCCGAATTACGATAGCGTCGCATCGGACACGCCGATCTGGGTCGCGCCGGACATGATTCTCGACGTAGAGGTTGGTCCGGACGGGGCGATCTGGTTCACGACGCCCTCGACGATTTACCGCTACTGGGATTCCGGTCAACCGCCGGTCGCCTCATTCACCGCGGCCCCGAACCCGACCATCGTGGGGGCGACGGTGACTTTCGACGCGTCGGCCTCGACCGATCCGGACGGGCAAATCACTGCGTTCGCATGGAATTTCGGAGATTTGACCTTGGGGAGCGGCCAAGTCACACCCCACTCCTACACAATGGCGGGCACGTACAACGTCAGCCTGACGGTCACGGACAACGAGTCCTTCACGTCGATCGCGTATCGGGACATCGTCGTACAGCCGGGTCCTCCGGGGGCACCGGTCGCCGCAAGTCCTTCCCTTCTCTCGAGCGTGTGGCCCTTCATGCTACTAGCGTTCGTCGTCCTCGGTGCTGTCGCCTTCGTTTGGTGGACGCGGCGGAGGAGGAGGCTGGTCCAGCCTCCTCCGCCACCGAGGTAGGCACTCTCGCTCCCACCGCGTTGGGTGTCCCTATCCGAAGGGGATCGTCCCGCTGGTTCGCGCCTTCGCGGGAAGCGTGGATGTACGACCCGCGGCCTACTTCTGAGCGAAGACTTTCGCGATGAACTCGCCCGTCGTCGTGGTGTACGTCCCTTCGAAGCGAGCCTTTGCGGAATTCAGCCATCCCAAGTTCTTCGACTGGGTCATGAACGTCGCAACGCCCTCCGCCTGGACCGAGGTCGGGCTGAGCTGCCTCCCGGTGCCCTTGCCCTTGATCAGGAGTATGTCGCCGTCGACCGTCTGGTCCATGCCGAGCGATTCGAACTCGTACGTGCCATCCTGTTTGAAGATCGCCTCGACGGTCTCCATGTGATCGGCGTCGTATTGCCCTCTGATTTTTCCCTGCAGATTGTACGAGATCCGGACGCCGTCCGGCGTGAATTCCCGAAGGGTCACCGATGTCGTCTTCTCTGCTAGCTCGCCTAAAAACTCCTCTTCCGTCATGTTTTCTACAACCTCCACTTGCTCCCCGTATGGGGTGACACACGTAATAGAACCTCCGTGCATGGAGAAGGAGGGACGTCGGGTCAGCGGAGAACTTCTTCCGACTCCTGGAGCAATCGACCCGGTTGCTCGGACGTCGATCGGAATCGCGCCGCTTCTTCCAGGAACGGGATCGGTTCGAAGACGGCTTCGGGGGCCAGGACTCCGTGCTCGTGGACCTTTCCATGGAGGATTCGAAGCGCCGCGACGGTCAGCGGCCCGATCGTGGATTCCCAGGGACCCGCAGGCCAGCAGGAGTAACGCACCTTCCGTTTCCTCCGAGTACCCGTCGCGGTCGCCATCATGCCGAAGTCTGTCGGGACCTTGACCCGGCTTTGAAGCCACCGATCCGGATCGGCCGCGATCGCGTCGAGGAACGCCATCGTCGCCGCGGCGGCGTCGACCTTCCTGGTCGCCATTTGCCGCGATTGGACTCGGAGGAGTTCGTTGAGTTGCGGCGGGAGCAGCGCCATGAGGACGGACACGGAACGGATGGCGGGCATCCGTCGAGGGAACGTGATCGGTTCCGTGCTCCCGATGGGAATGGCTCGCACCGTCCCTCCGTTCCCTGGAAGGGAGACCTCGGTGGCCTCTTCGAACGGGTCGACCTCGACCAGCCGTCCTTCGCGGTAGGTCCGAACCCGGCCGGCTACCCAGGTGAGGACCGTCTGCCAGGAGGCATTGACCCGGCCGGTCTTGCGCATCGCGTCCAAATCACCGAAGAGATCGGTCTCCTCGCGGCTCAGCTGCCACCAGACACACAGCCTCAGATCCGTGACCGTCTCCAATTGATTCGCCGCATGTTGCATGATCAGGTTCGACATGCCGGGGACGTGGCCAATGCCCGTCACGACGGTCACGCCCGCCTCCTTGGCTTGCCCGTCGAGGGCGAGTACTTTCTCAAGCGAAGGACCATCCGCGGCAATGTCGCAACAGTGAACCCCTGCTGAAATGGCCGCGCGGGTCACGGGCAGCGCGACCCGAAAGTCAGGCCCTGCGGTGTTTACTACGAGGTCGTAGTCGCGTACGAGGGAAGCGAGTCGCGTCTCGTTAGTCGCATCGGCTTCGATCGCCATCCCCTTTGAGCCGAGATCGGCCGCGGCCGCTCTCGCGAGACGCAGGTCTCGCGCGGCAATGGCGACCTGCGAAACAATTTCGTTCTCGGCCAAGATTTTCGAGGAGGCGCGTCCGATCCGCCCGGTCCCGCCGATGGCGAAGATTTTCGTGGTCCGCCCGCGAGGGGCATCGTGACGGCCGCGAAATAGCTTCACCCGTTCGGCAGGAGCGCCATTGCAACCTCAGGTCTGACTGGGACATCAGCCAATCGTTACGCCCGCGAAGCGAAGCAGGTCCGCGACGGTGAATTCGCCGTCCTTGCGGGCACCGAATTCGCCGGCCCTCGGATGCCAGCTCGGGGACACGCTGAGGTACGAGCACGGATCCGCACGCAACAGACCGATGAGGACCTCGGCCACGATGCGCCCGCCCGTCGGTCCGAGTCGATGCCCACTGCTGAACACCTCCGCCTCCTTGAGAATGTAGAAGAACAATGGCGTACGCCTCCCGAAGACCTTGATCAAGTGTTCCGGGAGCGGCTTCAAGTGATTGGGGTGCAGGATCAAATCGTCCGGGATCCCGATGGCTCGCGCGATCGCTTGGCCGGAGGGGATGCCGAGGGCCTTGCCCCGCTTCAGGTCTCGCTCCGCGAGGGCATGGATTTCCTTCGCGACGGCCTCGGGCAGGATGCTTATCCCGAAGCTGAGTTTCGAATCGATCTTGCGACTCGGCTGGACCTGCAGTTGGCTTTCGTCGAACTGGAAGAACCGCGCCCATTGGATCACGTGTCCCTCGGGGAGTTCGCGGAAACCGCGGAGGTCCTCTTCCGGCGGCTTCGCGAAGATCGGGATGTTTTGCACCTTGTCATTCAGCTCATACTCCCCACGGACCATGCTGTGCCCGAACCGGTACGCGGCGACGGAGAACTCGACGGGCATGAACGGCCGTTTCGCCCAGTGGAAGAAACGCGGGAGGACCGCGAGGGTCTTGATCGTCTTCACGGAGTCGGCGGGCACCTTGAACGAGACGGGATGGAGGATGTCCTCGATCACTTCGTTCCCGACGAGCCGTGTGAGGAAGTCGTGGATCACGGCCCACTGGTAGTGCCATCGGACGATCCGGCGACCCTCGTCGAACCGTCGCTCCGCCGAGACGCCCGTGAAGGGCGGCGCGTCGACGACCTTGTTGTGGTACTTGATCACCCCGAGCGCAAGCTGGGAGACGATCAGGTTCTCGTCATTGCGGGCGTCGCCGAGGAGGGCGCGCCCCTTCACATTCCGCGGGAGGTCGTCCTCCTTCGCCCGGTTGCGGCCGATCAGTAGATGGACGCCGTCTTCATCGTAGAGAAAGGGCTGGTCGTCCGGTCCTCGTCCGTACACGGAATCGAGGTCGAATCGGGGGGTGCGGAAGTCGACGAGCGCGTCCGGGTCATTGTCCCGCTGCAGTTGCGACGTCGGGTCGAAGGTGAGGTCATGGTCCACGAACTGGCCGAAATACGTGAACCCCGCGGGGATGGTCGGATTGTCGCCCGCTGGGTCCTCGTCTCCCGTCGGCTCGGGCTCGACCATCTGGCGTGCGAGTTCCTCGAGGTCCTTGTCGTCGGGAAGGAGGGGAGGCAGATTCCGGAACATGCGGCCGAAGCGGCCCTCGAAGAGGGGGGACCGTGAGACCGCATTCAGTCCTCGCAGTTCAGAGCCGTGGAAATGTCGAGCCATGAGTTCGCCGGCGGGTCGAGGCCGCACATTTGGCTTAAGGATTTCTGTGTCGCTGGGACGATTTGATTATCAGGACGGCTGGCTTGTCCGTACCAGAGACCGCCGCTCGAAAGTTCTTCACCCTTCCGCGATTTACCCGGCTTCAGTTCCTGGAGGATCCCGTTGAAAGAATTTCGTACGGAAGATCTGTTTCCTCTCTCGCTCGACGAAACATGGGATCTCCTCCATGCGCACGTCGACGAGGACCGGCTTCGCAAGATTCATCCGCGAATCATCAGCGGCCATTCCATTCGCGAAGGGGAGTCCATTGAGTTTCGCGGTCTCTCGTTTCCGCGGGAAAAAGTGGCGGAGCGAGTGATCCGAATCGGGGGTCGTCCAACCAAATCGACATGGACGTACCAGATCGAGCCGCCCGATCGATACGCGTACGAGGTCGTGTTCCCGAACGGCTCCGTCCTGCGGGTCGACAACACGTACTCCTCCACCATGGGGGCGACGCTCGTGAAGACAAATGGGGCGGTCTCCCTGAAGAACGTGCCGTCGTTCCTTGCGGTATGGATCGTGAAACGTTCGTTCAACCAATCCGATCGCGAGGACTTCGCGTACGTAAAGGGCATGAATCGATCGACCGTGCGGTCTGCCTGAGACGTTCTCTTCTCCAGGTCGAGGTCACCACGGCAATCCCATCGACTGCGCGAGGAATCGGTTTAGAGGGACCATCGACTCGCATCCTTTCACGAAATTCTCCAAGAAACCCGGGCTCACGACGTCGGTATCGCGGAAGCGACGCGATGCAATGAAGTCCTTTCGACGCAGGTCCTGGATTTGCGGATGGTTCGGATCGTAACCGGGCGGGGGCCGTTTCAGGGACTCGCCTTCGAGTTGGATCTTCGATCGAAGGATGGTCTTCCACGCATCGGGCTCGGCGACGATTCGATCACGGATTTTCTTGAGGATTCGCGGCTCCGGATGCCAAACGCCAGAATGGACGCCGCTCTCCCCGGATTCCAAGTGAAGAAAGTAGCCTGG
>Ga0209158_1001131_pt1 | contig 18148 bp, 10 predicted proteins | sample GraSoiAngelo_140_FD_185897 | JGI IMG/M metagenome (GOLD analysis project Ga0209158, IMG submission 185897) | Grasslands soil microbial communities from the Angelo Coastal Reserve, California, USA - 14_0929_12_30cm (SPAdes) (version 2) | ecosystem: Environmental > Terrestrial > Soil > Grasslands ...
GCCGGCACTTCCGGGCGGCTGGGCGTGCTCGACGCGAGTGAATGCCCGCCGACCTTCGGCACGCCGCCGGAGATGGTCGTTGGGGTGATCGCCGGCGGCTACCCGGCGCTCGTGAAGAGCAGCGAGGGCGCCGAGGACGACGTGAACACCGGGATGGCCGCGATGGACCAGGCGCGCGTGACGCCCGCGGACTTCGTCCTCGGCATCGCAGCGAGCGGCACGACGCCGTTCGTCCGCGCGGCCCTGTCCCGCGCGCAGACCATCGGCGCGGCGACGGGGCTCGTCTCGTGCTCCGATCCCCCGCGGGTGCTGGTCGAGACGTGCGACGTCCTCGTGCTCCCGAAGGTCGGGCCCGAAGCCCTGACGGGGTCGACCCGCATGAAGGCCGGTACCGCCACGAAGCTCGTCCTCAACACGCTCTCCACCGGCGCGATGATCCGGCTCGGCCGCGCGTATGGCAACCTCATGGTGGACCTGATGGCGCTCTCCGACAAGCTGCGGGACCGCGGGGAGCGGATCGTGATGGAATGCTGCAACGTGGACCGCGCGGCGGCGCGCGGTGCGATCGAAGCGGCCGGCGGGAGTGTGAAGCTGGCGATCGTGATGGCGCGTCGCGGGGTGCGGAAGGCGGAGGCGGAGCGCCTCCTGGCGGAGGCCGGCGGGTTCGTGCGCAAGGCGGCGGGCGACCCGCCGCCGGTCTCGCCGTCGTGACCGCGGCCCTCGCGGTCGGTTTGATGTCGGGCACGTCGCTCGACGGCGTGTCCACGGCGCTGGTGCGGCTCAAAGACGATCCCCTCGACGCGCAGCTCGTCGCGTTCCGCCAGGATCCCTACACGACGCCGGAGCGGGGGCAGATCATCGACGCGATCGCCCGTGGCGGCTCGAAAGACTTGGCTCTGCTGCACGTTGCCCTGGGCGAGCGCTTCGCGGGGGCGGTGCTGCAGCTGCTGGCCCAGGCGAAGGTCGCGCCCCGGGACTTGTCCTTCATCGCGTCGCATGGACAGACCATCTGGCACGAGCCGGGCCGCGCCACGCTGCAGCTGGGCGATCCCGCGGTGATCGCCGAGCGCGTGGGCGTCCGGGTGGTGAGCGACTTCCGTTCCCGCGACGTGGCGGCCGGGGGCCAGGGGGCCCCCCTCGTGCCTTTGGCCGACGTCGTGCTGTTCGGTCACCCGGAGTGCGGGCGTCTGCTGCTGAACATCGGCGGCATCGCGAACGTCACTTTCGCACCGCGTCGCGGAGTGACCGGCGGCGCCCTCGCGTTCGACACGGGTCCCGGCGTCGCCGTGGTCGACGCGGTAACCCGTCGGATCGATCCGGCGGCGTCGTTCGACGCCGGCGGCGAGCGGGCACGGCGCGGCAAGCCGTCCCGCAAGGTGCTCGAGGCCCTGCTCGCGGACCCCTACTTCGCCGCGCCGCCGCCCAAGAGCACGGGGCGCGAACGGTTCGGCCCGGACTACGCCGCGCGGCTCCTGGACGACGTGAAGCGGGCGGGGGGCTCCGACAACGACGCTGTGGCGACGGCGACGGCGCTGACCGTGGAGACCATCGCGCGAGGGATTGAGCGCTGGACGCCCGCGCGGCCCTCCGACGAGCTGGTGATCTCGGGCGGCGGCGCGCGCAATCCACGCCTGGTCGAGCTCCTCACGACCCGCGTGGCCCCGCGACCCGTGGTGCCGTTCGAGGCCCTGTTTTTCGACGGTGAAGCCAAGGAGGCTCTGGTGTTCGCCTTCCTCGGTTTTCTCACGCTGCTCGGGGCGCCGGGCAACCTGCCGGCCGCCACCGGCGCTCGGGGCCCGCGCGTGCTCGGCCACATCACTCCGGCGTGACCGGGTCGCTCGCTCGTCTCGTGTTTCCCGCGCTGCGCTGGCGGCGTGAGAGCTTCGGACACGAGCGGTCCAAGATCGACGCCGCCCTCGCCGCGGGGGTCGGTGGTTTCATCGTCTTCGGCGGGACACGCGAGGCCGTCCTGACGCTCACGCGGGAGTTGCGGGCCCAGGCCGGTCGCCCGCTGCTCGTCGGCGCGGACTTGGAGCGCGGCCCGGCGCAGCAGGTCCAGGGGCTCACGGAGCTGCCGCCGCCCGCGGCGCTCGGCTGGCTCGACGACCTGGAAGCCACCGGCGCGTGCGGGATGATCACCGCTACCGAGGCGCGCTCGGTGGGGATCAACTGGGCGTTCGCTCCCGTGTGCGACCTCGATCTCGAGCCCAAGAACCCGATCGTGCAGACGCGCGCCTTCGGGGCCGACCCGGTACGAGTGGGCGAGCAGGCGGCCGTGTGGATCCGCGGTCTCCAGGACCACGGCGTTCTGGGGTGCGCCAAGCACTATCCTGGCCACGGGCGTACCACCCAGGACTCACACGCGACCCTGCCGCGCGTGCGCGCCGCCCGCACCGACCTTCAGCAGGTGGATGTCGCTCCGTTCGAATATGCCATCCGCGCCGGGGTGGGCAGTGTGATGAGCGCGTTCGTGGCCTACCCGGACTGGGATCCCACCGGGCGAGCCGCGAGCTTCTCGCCGGCCATTCTGGGCTACCTGCGGGACACGCTCAACTTCGGGGGTCTCGTGGTGACCGATGCGCTCATCATGGCCGGGGCGAGTGCCGCACAGCCGGTGCCGGCGGCCACTGTAGGCGCGGTCGCCGCCGGGTGCGACGCGCTGCTCTACCCGGAGAACTTCACGAGCGTGGTCGCTGCGCTGGACCGCGCCGTCGACGCCGAGATCCCGACGGCCCGCGCGGACGAGGCCCTCGCGCATTACGACGCCGCGCTCGCCGCGTGGGCGGAGCTGCCAGACCAGGGGGAGCCGGGCCTCGCGGACCACGCGGCCTTCGCGGACGGGCTGGCCGACCGTGCGGCTCATCTGGTGCGCGGTGACGCGCCGACGATCCACGCGCCCCTCGCTGTGTCGATCGTCGATGACGACGTGGGTGGCCCGTACACGGTCGGACCGAGGGATATCTTCGCGCGCATGCTGCAGGATGCCGGCGTCGCAATCGGGAAACGGGAAACGGGAAACGGGAAACGCGTGGTTCTCGTCTACGCCGAGCCGCGCTCGTGGAAAGGGCGGGCCGATCTCGGCGCGCGCTCCCGCGCGGCCCTGCGGCGTCTCGTGCCGGGGGCGGCCCTCGTCGTGCTATTCGGGCACCCGCGCCTTGCGTCGCAGATCCCCGGCACGGCGCCCATCCTCCTGTGCTGGCACGGGCAACCCTTGATGCAGAGAGCCGCTGCTAGGTGGGTCATGGCCAACATGCGGTGAACGACCCGTGAGGTGGCGGTAAGAAGCCGGGGAAGGGTACGGCTTCTCACCCTTCCCGGGCTTTTCACCGGCCTTTCACGGACCGTCTACCGGTTGTTCAGTGTCGAGAGATACGCCACGATTTGGGTCGCAGGAACCGCATAGATGATCTTTCCCTGCGACTCCCGGTTGCCCCCATACAACACCGCCGCGACGCGGCCAGTGCGATCAAAGATCGGGCTCCCCGACGACCCCGGTGCGCCGAATCCGTCGACCTGGACCACGTTGGCGAGCGCCTTGCTGACCGTGCCGACGGTGAGCGTGGGGTCGGCGATCACGCCGTTCTCGCCGATGCGCTCCATCGGGAGATCCTCCCCCAGGGGGTAGCCGATGATGGCCACCGGGTCGCCGCGCGCGAGCGCTCCCGCCTCGCCCGCGAAGCCGGCGACGCGCGGAGTGCCCCCGCGGATCTCCACCTTCACCACGGCAACGTCCGCGGAGTCCGCGACGCCGACCAGTCGGCCCGCGAACCATTGGCGGCTCCCCGAGAACTTGATCGCGATACGCCGGGGCTGCCGGTTGCCGTCATCGCCCACCAGGACGTGCCGGTTGGTGACCAGGGTGCCTTGCGAGTCGGCGGCGAACGCCGTGCCGCTGAAGATCTCGCTGTCCGAGAACTGAACGACGAGCAGGGCGACCGCGTCCTGATTCTTGAGCGAGATGGCGCGGTAGTCCATCGCGACCGCGCCCGCGAGGCCGCGCTGCCGTATCTCCGCGGCGTCGAGCGCCGCGCGGAGCCGGGCGACGGCCCCGGCGTCGCGACTCGAGCCCGCGGTTGCAAGCTCGGCCCGCAGCCGCCCGACCTCGGTCTGCGATTGCCGCAGGGCGTCCCGCACGCTCGCCAGCTCGGTTTGCAGTCGCGTGAGGAGCCGTTGCCCCTCCGCCTCCAGGCTGTCCGCCCGCGCCTGGAGCCGGGCGACCTCGCGCGCGTCGCGGGCACTCTGCCACTGCAGCAACCCGAATCCTGCGAGCACCAGGACGAGCAACCCGATCAGCACTTTGGTCCTGCGGTGCAGGTGCGCCAGCTCGGCGGCGATGCGCACCGCGGTGCTCGAGCGCCGGGCCGGCGCTGCCACCGCCGCGTACTGCTCGCGGGGGGAGGACATCCGCTCCGCGGACGCTCGCGCCGCATCCGGCACGGTGTCGACCACCGCCTCGCCCGGCAGGATGTGGAACTCCACCGCGGGTCCGTTCCGCCCGAGACCGATCACGTCGCCGTCCGCCAGCACGACGTCGCCGGAGATGCGCGCGCCGTTGACGAACGTGCCGTTCGTGCTGCCCAGGTCTCGCAGCACGAAGCTCGCGCCGTGGCGCACGATCCCGGCGTGGCGGGAGGACACGTCGAGGTCGCGTTCGGCATCGCAGCGGACGTCGGACAGCGGGTGTCGGCCGAGGCCGATGTACGCCTTGCGGAAGGTCTCCACCTGCCCGACGCGCGCGCCGGAGAGGAACTTGAACTGGGCGCTCACGGGGTCCGGTTGACCAGGTAGAGCGCCAGGGCGGCGGCCGCGATGACGAGCAACACGATCACGCGCCGGCGGTTCCGCGCCGCGGGCTCGGGCGCCGGGCTCCCGCGGTAGACCGGGACCGGCTCCGTGCTGGTCTCGGTATCGATGAGTGGGTACACCTGGTGGCCCATCTCTCCGTTCGGCTCGGGCGGACGCAGCCCCTCGCCGTCGAAGCGTGCCAGCACGACGGTGATGTTGTCCGGCCCGCCCCGCTCGTTGGCGAGCGCGATCAGCTTGTCGCACGCCGCCTGCAGGTCCCGCTCGCGGGTCGCGACGGCGGCGATCTCCTCCTTTTTCACCGTGCCCGTCAGGCCGTCTGAGCACAACACCAGGATGTCCCCCTTGCGGACTTCCTGGTGCGTGAGATCGACCTTGACGCGAGCGTCGGGCCCCAGCGCCTGGAGAATGATATTGCGACGCTCGCTCCTGGCCGCTTCCTCTTCGGTCAGCTCGCCCGCCTCGACCAGGCGCTGCATCAGCGACTGGTCCCTGGTGAGCTGCACCGCCTGCCCGTTGCGGATCAGGTAGGCGCGGCTGTCGCCGACCTGCGACAGGAAGAAGTGATCGGCCAGCACGCCCACGGCGGTAGTCGTGGTTCCCATCCCGCGGACTTCGGGGTGCGCCGCCGCATACGCGTGTATTTGCTCGTTCGCGACCTCCACGGCTTCCTTCAGACGGTAGGCGAACCGCTGGGCCGTTACTTCCCGCTCGGTCCCCCACGCCCGCACCATCTGCTGGTAGATCGTCTCGGTCGCCATTTGGCTCGCGAGCTCGCCGGCGGCCGCGCCGCCCATTCCGTCGGCGACGACGAACAACGAGCCCCGCTCACCGATTTGGTGGACGCGCACCGCAGGTTGGAGCGACGCCTCCCGGCGCGACAGATCCGCGACCAGGAAGCGGTCTTCGTTGTGGTCGCGCGTCCGGCCCAGGTCGGTCTTCGCGAAGACCTCGACCTTGATCGGCTTGGCAGACGAGCGTCCGAACATCGTCAGCACCGCGCCAAGATCTTCGGGTAGGTCGTATCGGTGGGACTGAGCACAGTTGCGGTACGCACCCACTCGCACCCCCGCCGACGGTTAAACTGCTGGAAGTACGCGTTGCCGACCACGAACGCGGCGTAAGCCTTGTCGCTGGACGCAATGCCCGGGGCGTAGAAAATGTGCATCGCCGAGTCGCGGGGGAGGCCGATGGTGACCACCGCGCCTGCGGCGCCCAGCACGACGATCACGCCGACGACGATCGGCACGCGTGAGCGCTTCCTGGCGCGCACGGGCTCGATCAGCTCCGTCTCGTCGTCGCCGTCGGTCAGCGTAGCGGGCAGGGCCGCGCCCCCTGCTGCCCCGGACAGGCCGGCTACCGCGGCGAGGTCGTGGGCCAACTTGGCGGCGGATTGATAGCGGTCGACCGGGCTCCGCGCCAGTGCGATGTCGAGTATCTGCTGGAGCCCCGCAGGAAAGTGCAGATCGGGCCGCACCTCGATCAGCTCCGCCGGCTCGTCGGTGAGGCGCTTGATCATCGTCTCCTGCACGGAATCGGCGGCGAAGGGCAAGGTCCCGGTCAGCATGTTGAAGAGCACCAGGCCCAGCGAGTAGACGTCGCTCCGGCCATCCAGCTTGTCGCCCGACAGCTGCTCGGGGCTCATGAACTCGGGCGTGCCGACCACCAGGCCGGTCCTCGTGACCTTCTGGCCGCCCCCCTCGCCGCCCACGGCCTTGGCAAGGCCGAAATCGACGACCTTCACCGCGTCCGCCCCGTCGCGACTGCGCGTGAGCATGATATTGTCGGGCTTCAGGTCGCGGTGCACGATGCCGAGGTCATGGGCCGCCTGGAGCGCGGCCGCCACTTGGATAGCGATGTCGGCGGCCCGGGCAAGGGGCAGCGGTCCCTCGCTCCTGATCAGCTCCGTGAGCGGCTCGCCCTCGATGAACTCCATCGCCAGGTAGATGAGCCCTTCGGGCGTCTCACCGAAGTCGTAGATGGCGCAGACGTGAGCGTCCGAGATGCGGCTGGCATTCGACGCCTCGCGATTGAAGCGGGCCACCGCTTCGGGATCGTGCACCATGGAAGGGTTCATCACCTTGATGGCACTACGGCGCCCCATCTTCACGTGCTCGGCGAGGTACACCTGGCCCATGCCGCCCTCGCCCAGTTTCTTCATTATGTGATAGCGGTCGGCCAGCACTTGGCCCACGAGATCGTGCGTCGGCCCCGACGAGCGCAGCGTCTGCCCATCGTTCGGGCAGAATCGCACGTCATCGCGGTACTCGGTCGTACAGACGGGGCAGATCTTCACGTCGCAATCTCGATCTGCAGCAGCTTGTCGCCCACCAGGATCCGTGACTGATCGCGCAGCACCATGTCGCCGCGCGCCGCGAGCGCGATCCCGTTGCGGCTGTTGGCGTCCACCACCACGAAGTCCGCGTCTTCGGAGCGCACCAGGGCATGCCGCGCGCTCATCGACGGATCGTAGGGGAATACCCATTCACCTTGCTCGCGGCCGATGGTGACGTCGCGGCCGGGGGAGAGCTGGATCACGTCACGTACGCTGCCGTCGGAGCGCAGCTGGGTGAGGCTCGCGATGTCGGCGCTCGGGATGAGGCTGCCCATCCGCTTCGTGGCGTCGGCGTCGGGGGGGTGCGGCCCCGGATACCCCAGGCGCCGGAACCGGATCACCTGAGACCCGATCAGCAGGAGGTCGCCGTCGAGCAGACGGTACGGCTCCTCGAGAAACACCCATGTGCCGTTGCGGCTGCCCAGGTCGCGCACGACGAGGGCGTTCTGCTCCCACGACAGTTTCGCGTGCAACGGCGAGAGGAACACGTCTTCGGGGAAACGGACATCGCCGTCCAGACGGCCGATGGTCGTGTCGGGGGTCTTGCGCTCGAAGCGCTGCACTGGCTTGCCCAGATCGTCGAGCAGCACCAGGACAATCGCCGCTCCGGCCCGCGAGGGCCCGGAACCGACGCGACGCGCAGCCTGGAGATCGACCAGCGACGCTCCGCACGTCGCACAGAACTTGATCCCCGGATCCACCGGCGAGGCGCAGCGCGGGCAGTTCGGTCCGGAACCGGGAGCCGTGAGCCGGCGGCCGCAGTGCGGGCAGAACGGCTCCAGCCCCCTGGCCCGACCGCCGCAGAAGGGGCAGGCGATCGATTCACCCTGCTCGCGGGTGACCGCCGTGCGCGCGACGACGCGCGTGCCAGACAGGGACGTGCCCCCCGCCGCCGACTTCCCCCCACTCCCCCCCCCACCGCCTGGTGATGCCTCGGCGGTCTTGCGTCCGGTGAATTTGCCCATGGGTTTGCCGCAGTCCATGCAGAACTGCGCGCCGGGGTCGTTCGCCCGGCCGCAATAAGGGCAGGCGGTCACTGGCGGAAGTGCTCCACTGGGCGCAGAAGTTATGGTCTGCCAATCTATTCGGCAAATTGACGGGCTGAAAGGGCCGATGCTACCTTGCGCGTCCTGTGAGACCCTTCGGGGTGTTCCTCGTGAGCGTTGTGACCGGATGCGCCGTCGCGCGCACCGGTACCGCGCCCGTCGCCGGAGGCGCGGCGCCGTCGCCCGCCGCGCCGGGGCGCGACTCGTTCCATATTACCGTGGTCTATCCCGCCGTCACCGATATCATCCAGTCCCACGACTCGGTCTTCCTGTTGGGCTCGGTGCGAGGTGGGACTGGCGGACCGGTGCACCTGGGCATCAACGGGCAGTCGGTGCCCGTGCTTCCGAACGGCGCGTGGATCGCCTGGTTGCCGCTGCCCGACGACACCGTCGCGCACTTCCTGATTGCGGCAACCGGAGGGGGGCCCGACTCCAGTCGCTTCGTGTACACCGCCCGCATCGCGCCGCAGTTCCGCCCGCCGCCGGGACGCACCGTGTGGATCGACACGACCAGCTTCACGCCGGCGGGGACGCTCGCCCTGCCGCTCGAGGAGGGGATTCCTCTGACCGTGCAGGCCACGCCCGGCGCGACGGTACGCCTGCGGCTGCCGTGGGGCTCGAGCGTGCCGCTGGTCCCCGACACGCTGGCACCCGAGCTCCCCGGGGCCGTCCGCGCCTTCGTCATCGACAGCGAGCCGCGCCGACGTGTGCCCGTGGCGGGACGCTACGTGGGCTGGCTGCCAGCGGCGGCGCTGTGTGTGGACGGCCGGACGGCATGTGCCACGCTCGTGGTGACCGTGGGCGCCGACACGGCCATGGCGCGCTGGCCGCTCGACGTGAGTGTGGTGGACAGGACCTTCCCGACTGTCGTCGTCCTGGACGACGACACCGCTCACACCGGCACCACCGACAGCCTTACCCCGGGGCGTGCCGTCCCTCACGGGACCTACAACTGGTTTTTTCCGACCGGGACGGTGGCGGTCGAGTCGGCCCGCTGGAACGATCAAGTACGGCTCCAGCTTTCGCGTGCCACGGTTGCGTGGGTAAGCGAGGCCGACGTGGTACGGCTGCCGCCGGGCACGCCGCCGCCCGGTGGCGTCGTGAGCTCGGTGCGGCTCACCTCCGGGCCGAGGTCGGTGACGCTGCGGGTGCCACTGCCGGCGCGACTCCCCTACCAGATCACGGAGCGGGAGCGGAGCCTCACCGTGCGCCTGTACGGTGGCGCATCCGACATCAACTGGATGCAGTACGGCGAGGGCGGCGGGGCAGCCGGGACCGACCCGCTGGTCACGCGGATGAGCTACGCGCAGCCGGCGGCGGACGAGGTGACGATCACGCTCGAGCTGGCGCGGCACCTGTGGGGGTACCGCGCGCGCTTCGACGGTCGCGACCTGCTGCTCGAGGTGCGGCGTCCTCCCGTCATCGATCGCGAGCACCCGCTCCGCGGCCGGACCGTGGTGCTCGACCCCGGTCACCCACCGCTCGGCGCCAAGGGGCCGACGGGATTGTGGGAGCCGGTGGCGACGCTGGCCGTGGCGCTCAAGGCGAAGACGCTGCTCGAGCGCGCCGGCGCGGTCGTGTTCCTCACGCGCACCGACTCGATGCCGATCGAGCTGTACCCCCGCACCCATTTCGCCGAGCTGCACGACGCCGACGTCCTCGTGTCCATCCACGCCAATGCGTTGCCGGACGGCGTGAACCCGTTCACCAACTCGGGCACGAGCGTGTACTACTTCCAGCCGCGGAGCACCCGCCTGGCTCGCGAGCTGGACCGCGCGCTCGTGACGGAGTTCCGCGTGCGCGACCTCGGGATCGGCCGGGGCGACTACGCGCTGGTACGGCCCACCTGGATGCCCGCGGCGCTCACCGAAGGGCTGTTCGTCATGCTGCCCGAGCAGGAGGCGGTGCTCGCCAGCGAGGACGGACAGTGGCGGTATGCGCGGGGGGTGGTCAGCGGGATCGAGAACTTCTTACGTGAGCGGGCACGGGAGCCGTAACAAATGGGGAATGTGGAATGCGGAATGCGGAATTGTAGGGGAGGTCCGGCCCGTCGGCTCGACCTTTCTTTGACACTCCGCATTCCGCACTCCGCATTCCGCATTCTGTTTCTGCTCCTGCTCGCCAGCCGCGCCGAGGCTCAAGTCGATCCCTCAGGCACCTGGCGCACCCTGCACACACCCCATTTCCGCATCCACTTCCGGCCCGCCTACCGCGACGCCGCCCTCTTGGAGGCGCGTGAGGCGGAGCGGTCCTATGGGTTGCTCGCCACGGAGCTGCACCCGCCCCGCGGCGTAGTGGACATCACCCTGGCGGACGACATCGACGCCGCCAACGGTCTCACCACCGTCGCGCCCACGAACCGGATCACCATCTTCGCCGCGCCGCCCGCGGGTGACCACGGGCTCTTGTTCTTCGACAGCTGGCTCCGGCTCGTGACCACGCACGAGCTGGCCCACGTGTTTCACCTCGACCGCTCGCGCGGGCTGTGGGACGGGCTGCAGCGTGTGTTCGGGCGCGCCCCGGGGCTGTTCCCGAACGAGTATCAGCCGAGCTGGGTGACCGAAGGGCTCGCGACGTACTACGAGTCGAAGTTCACGAACGCGGGACGGGTGCGGGGGAGCTTCCATACGCAGGTGCTCGGAGCGGATCGTGCGGCGGGTGCCTCGAGGTCGCCGTGGAACGCGACGCTATTCACCCGGTGGGCGGATGGATTGGTCCCGTACGCGTATGGCAGCCGCTTCCTTCATTATCTCGCCGGCGCCGTGGGCGACTCGGTGGTGCCCCGGTTCGCGGAGGCCACGTCCGCCCAGCTCATTCCGTTCCGCGTCGGGCGCCAGGTGGCGCGCGTAGCGCCCGGACACACACTCGACCGCGAATGGCCGCGGGGGACCGCGCCCGACCTGGCCGGGGCGAGCGCGGCGCCGCCCGCAGCGCGCGTGCTCGACAGTCTGCTCCGGACGGAGCCGGTGCCGCGCGTGTCACCGGACGGACGGCGGGTGGCGTACGTGCGGGACGATGGGAAGGGGACGAGCATGCTGCGCGTGCTTGACGCCGCAACGGGACGCCCGCTCGCCGCCCACCGCGTGAACGGGGGCGTGGATTACGACTGGCTGGGCGACACCCTCGTGGTCACGCAGCTCGACTTCACGAGCCCCTGGCGGATCCGGAGCGACCTCTACCGCTGGGTACCGGGAAGGGCGTGGCGGCGCATGACGCATGGCGCTCGTCTGGTCGCGCCCGGAGCGGGCGGCGGACGGCTGGCTGCGATCGTGCTCGGCGCTGCTTCGGGCCGCCCGACGGTGCCCGCGCCCGCTCTCCCGCGCGGCGCCGTGTGGGAGGATGTGGCGCCGTCACCCGATGGACGCTGGGTGGCTGGGAGCCGGAGCGCGGACGGTCATTGGGCACTGGTGCGCTGGCCGGTGGATTCGCCCGACGCCGCCTCGGTGTTGGTCGAGACCGGTGGCAGCATCGCCGACGTGGTGTGGACGTCCGGTGGGGAGCTCTGGTTCGTTTCCGACCCCACCGGGGTTCCGCAAGCGTACCGCTGGCGCGATTCGGGGGGGGCCGGGGGGGGCGGGGGGGGCGGCGCGCAGCCGCTCACGAACGAGCCGCTCGGCGCCCGCGCCCCGGCGCCGCTCGCCGACGGCACGCTCCTGTATGCCGCGCTTCGGGCGCGCGGCTGGGAGCTGCGCCGCGTGTCCGCGCTCGAAGGCGCCCGGCCGGTTACGTTCGCGAAGCCGCTGCCATTCGACCCGGCGCCGGCCGTGCCGATCTCCGAGACCGGCTACACCATGTGGCCATCGCTGCGCCCACACTTCTGGATCCCGGTGTTCGACGACGCGGGACCGACGGGGCGGTTCGGCGGCCCTCTTACGGCGGGCACGGACGCCCTGGGCCGCTTCGCGTACGCCGCGGACCTGCTCGTCTCCCCGCAGCCGTTTCGCGCCTCGGGCGACTTCGCGCTGATTTCCTCCGTGTTGGGCAACCCGACGCTCGACTTTTCGGCCTGGACGTCATGGGCGGACCTGGGATCGCCGCCGAGCGCGCCGAATGTCACGCTCTCGGAGCTCGACCGCTATGCGGCGCTCGGCGCGTCGTTCGTGACGCGCCGCTGGCGCAGTCTGGCGAGCGTGCGCCTCGCGGCGGAGCTCGAGCGCTTCGACTACGTCACGATCCCCGACACCGCCCTCGCCGCCGTCTGCCCGGGGTGTGACGCACAAAGTCTCGTCGGCGGCTCGGTGACGCTCACGCTGACGCGGTTGGTGAACGGCGCACTTTCGATCTCACCCGAGGACGGGATTGCGTGGTCCGCGACTTACCGACGGCGGGAGGAGCCGGGTACCAGCCGCTGGTCGAATGAGCTGCGCTCCCGGTTGGCGCTCTACGCCCACGTGCCCGGTCTGGGCGGCTTCGCCCACCACGTGCTGGCGCTGCGGCTCCTGGTCGGCGGCACCAGCGGTCCGCTCGGCACGCTGTTTCGCGTAGGCGGCGTGGCGCCACAGGGCGTGAATGTCTTCTTCGCGCCGACGCTGAGCGCGACGCGCGCGTTTCCCCTTCGCGGGTATGCGTCGGGCGAGCTGCGCGGCGAGCGCGCGGCGGCGGGCAGCGTCGAGTACCGGTTGCCGCTCGCGCTGGTGGGCCGCGCCGTCGGCCATCTCCCCGTCGGCGTCGACAGGGTGTGGCTCAACCTGTTCGCCGACGCTGGTGACGCGTGGGCGCCCGGCGCGTCGCCGCGCCTCACCCGACTTCGCTCCGCCGGACTCGAGCTCGCGGGCCGGGTGACGCTGAGCTACGACTTTCCTCTATCGGTGCGTCTCGGCGTCGCGCAGCCGCTCGCGGCGCCGCCGTCCGGCGCCGCGCGCCGGCCGCAAGTGTACGCTGCACTCGCCTCCGACTTCTGAGCACGCGGGGCACTGTCGCGAGTTGACACTTCGTCCGACAAATCCCTAAGTTTCCGCGACCCTTCGGAGATTTGATGTACTGCTCCCGCTGCGGCACCCAGAACGACGACGCCAGCAAATTCTGCCGCTCCTGCGGACTGGATCTGTCGCACACGACTCCAGTCGCCGCCGTGCGCGACCAGCAGATCGACGTTACCGAGCTGGATCTGGTGCGGGAGCAGCTGAAGGACGAGTACGAAATCCTCGAAGAGCTGGGCCGCGGCGGGATGGCCATCGTCTTCAAGGCGCGCGAGAAGCAGCTGGAGCGCGACGTGGCGATCAAGGTCCTGCCGTTCTCCCTGGCGTTCGACAAGGAGTTCGTCGAGCGGTTCCAGCGCGAAGCCCGCACGTCCGCCAAGCTCGAGCACCCCAGCATCATTCCGATCTATCGCGTCGGCAAGTCCGGCCGGGTGATCTATTTTGTCATGAAGTTTCTGCGCGGCAAGCCGCTCTCGTCCGTGCTGGCCGCACGCAGTACGCTCCCTCCGGCCGAGATCCGGCAGATCCTGGTGCAGGTGGCGCGCGCCCTCGCGTACGCGCACAAGAGCGGCATCGTGCATCGCGACATCAAGCCCGACAACATCATGTTCGACGAGCACGGGCTGGCGGTGGTCACCGACTTCGGGATCGCGAAGGCGGCCTCGGGCGGCAAGCTGACGGGCACCGGCATGTCCATCGGCACGCCGCATTACATGAGCCCGGAGCAGGCCCGCGCCCAGGCGCTCGACGGCCGTTCCGACATCTATTCACTCGGCGTCGTCGCGTATCAGAGCCTCATCGGCCGCGTGCCGTTCGACGGGGAGGACTCGTTCTCGATCGGCTACAAGCACATCATGGAGGAGATCCCCACCCCACCGCTCGAGACCTACGATCAACGCACCACGTTCGAGGTCGTCAAAAAGATGATGGCGAAGTCTCCCGACGAGCGGTTTCAAAGCGCGGACGATCTGGTGCAGGCGCTGGAGGCGGGTGGCGGTTTCGCCGCTGTCGGGCTCGCGACCGCCGCCACCAAAGCCATCCCCTCGCTCGCGGGGGTCCGGATGGCCTCCACCCCCACCACACCCCTGCCGCGGGTGTCCGGTAAGCCCGGGGCCGAGGAGCATCACAAACGCTCGGTCGCCGCGGGGATCGCCCTGTGGGTGGTCGTCGTGGCGATCGGCCTGGGCGCGCCCGCACTGTATGCCTACAAGAAGGGACTGCTGTTCTTCGCACACGCCGCGCCGGGGGACTCCACGTCGGCCGTTGCGAGAGACACGCTCGCCCAGCGCTTGCTGTCCGACACGGGCGCCGCGCCGACCTCCGACAGCCGCGCGGTGGGGAACCCGTCGGACACAGCCCGCGCGCGTCCGGTTCCACCCGGCACGCCCGGGCGCCTCACGCTCCAAGGGCTGCCTGCGGGCGCCCGCGTTACGCTCAACGGGATGCCGTTTCGAGGCTCACAGCAGGACGTGCCTCCCGCTACGTACACGCTCGCCGTACGCGCCGCCGGGTTTGCCCCCTACGACCGTCTGGTGGTCGTCCTTCCCGGAGCCCCATCCACCGTGAGGCTGGAGCTGCAGCCCCTCACGGTGTCGCGCGAGGACGGCAAAACCGGTCCCTGCGATCAATATGGCCCCGCGTACAATCAAGACCACCTCTGCTTCGACACGCGACCGGTGCCGCTGTCTTCCACGCGGATCCCGGTGCCCGCGGACGCGACCATCTTCCCCCGCCAGGCCATCCTGCTCATCCTCGTGTCGCGGGAGGGCACGACGCTCGAGGCGCGCGTCTTCGGACCCTCGAACCTGGACACCTTCAACAACGAAGCTTTGGACATGGCCAAGAACCTGCGCTGGAACCCCGCCCAGAAGAACGGCGAGCCGGTGGATGCATGGGTGCAGTGGCCATTCCAGCCCGTGAGGCAGTAAACATCGACATTCATCCGACGGCGTTTATCGCTCCCGGTGCAGTCGTTCTGGGGGACGTGACGCTGGGCGCCCACGCGAGCGTGTGGTACAACGCGGTGCTGCGCGGCGACATGGCCGCGATCGTGGTCGGTGAGAACACCAATCTCCAGGACGGCACGATCGTGCACGTGGATGAACGGCTGCCCGCGCGAATCGGCGCGCGGGTCGGCGTGGGGCACCGCGCCATTCTGCACGGCTGCACCGTCGAGGACGACTGCCTGATCGGCATGGGCAGCGTGCTGCTCAACGGTGTCCACATCGGGACGGGCAGCGTGGTCGCCGCGGGTGCGGTCGTGCCCGAAGGCGCCCGCATCCCCCCGGGCTCGCTGGTGGTCGGGGTGCCGGCACGGGTGACCCGCCCGGTGGACGACGCCCTGCGGGAGCGCATCCGCGACACCTGGGAGCACTATGTGGCGGAGGCCAAGCGACACCGCGCCGGGACGTTCCCGATTGCTGGAACAAGTTTGTGATGTGAATTGTTGGATGTGCCGTGGGGTGGCGCTCTCTCGAGGTGTTGCCCGGGCGCGCGCGTTGGTCTACCTTGCCCCTCCGCGCCTTTTTGGTCTGCGCGCAGTAAATTCACACATACCACACGTTTGGTGAGCAAGCTCACCTCCGCGAGGGACGAGCCCGCATGACTGCTTCCGGTCGCACCGGCACACTCGATCTGAGCCCCAACGCCGTGACCGTGCTTGAGCGGCGCTACCTGGTGAAGGACGACCAGGGGAAGCCTGCCGAGCGGCCCGAGGACCTGTTCTGGCGCGTCGCGCGCACCATCGCCGAGCCGGATCGACGCTACGGGGCCTCCGACAAGGCCGTGGAGGGTCTGGCGGAGACGTTCTTCGAGCTCATGGCCACGCGGATCTGGATGCCGAATTCGCCCACGCTCATGAACGCCGGGCGGCCCCTCGGTCAGCTCTCGGCGTGCTTCGTGCTCCCGGTGGAAGACGCGCTCTCGAACGGCCAGAGCGGCATCTACGACACGCTGCGGGCCATGGCGTTGGTGCACCAATCGGGTGGGGGAACCGGGTTCTCGTTCTCCCGCCTGCGTCCCAAGAACGATGTGGTGCGCTCCACCATGGGCGTGGCTTCTGGTCCGGTGTCGTTCATGAAGCTGTACGATGCGTCGACCGACGTGGTGAAGCAGGGCGGGACGCGCCGCGGCGCCAACATGGGCATCCTGCGGGTCGACCACCCCGACATCCTGGAGTTCATCGCCTGCAAGGACGACCTGACCCAGGTGACGAACTTCAACATCTCGGTGGCGGTGACGGATGCCTTCATGCGGGCGGTGGAGGAGGGGACGAGCTACGACCTGATCCACCCGCGCACCGGAGCCGCCGTCGGCCAGCTCGACGCCCGCGAGGTGTTCCGGAAGGTGGTGCACGGCGCCTGGAAGACGGGGGAGCCGGGGGTCTACTTCATCGATCGGGCGAACTACTACAACCCCGTGCCGCAGCTCGGCAGCTACGAGGCGACGAATCCCTGCGGGGAGCAGCCGTTGCTTCCCTACGATGTCTGCAACCTCGGCTCGATCAACGTCGGGCTGTTCGTCAAGGATGGCGACGTCGATTGGGGTCGGCTGCGGACGGCGGTCCACCTGTGCACGCATTTCCTCGACAACGTGATCGACGCGAACAAGTACCCGCTCATCGACATCGATGACCTCGCGAAGCGCATCCGGCGCATCGGCCTCGGGGTCATGGGCTGGGCGGACCTGCTCGTGCGCCTCGGCATAGCCTACGACTCGGACGAGGGTGTGGCGCTCGGTCGCCGCATGATGGAATTCGTGGACGAGGAGGCCAAGGCTGCCTCGGAGAAGCTCGCGGAGCAGCGCGGGGTGTTCCCCGAGTGGGAGCGGTCGATTTGGGGGCCCGATGCGACCTGTGCTCGCGGGCCCAAGGGTGAGCGCGTGCGCCCCATGCGGAGGCTGCGCAACTGCAACCTCACCACCGTCGCCCCCACCGGCACCATTTCGATCATCGCCGGCTGCTCGTCGGGCATCGAGCCGCTGTTCGCCGTCGCGTTCATGCGCAATCAGGCGGGTGTGATCATGCCCGATGTGAACGAGGACTTCGTGGCGATCGCGAAGCAGGAAGGATGGTACTCGGACGCCCTGATGCAGCAGATCGCCGAAGCCGGACACATTCACTTCGATCAGGTGCCGGCGACGAGGCAGCGCGTGTTCGTCACCGCGCACGACGTGACGCCGGAGTGGCACATCCAGATGCAGGCGGCCTTCCAGGAGTTCACCGACTCGGCGATCTCCAAGACCTGTAACTTCTCGAACGACGCGACCGAGGAGTACGTCGAGAAGATCTACCGCTACGCCTATAAGCTGGGCTGCAAAGGGGTGACCGTATACCGGGACGGCGCGCGCGAGATGCAAGTGCTCTCCACCGGGTCGACGGCGAAGAAAGTGCAGGAGCAGGCCGCGGGGCAGGGTAAGGGCGCGCTGGCGGAGGCGCTGGGGCGGATCGCGGAGCTCGAGGCCGAGCTCGCGCGGACCCGCGACCAGCTGCATGACGCCGAAGCGGAGAACCTGCAGCGGCGGGCGAAGCGGTCGCGTCCCGACCTGCTCAAGGGGGCGACCCGGCGCGTGGAGACGCCGCTCGGGACCATGTACGTGAACATCACCGAGGACGACAAGGGCCAGCCCTTCGAGGTGTTCATCTCGCTCGGCAAGGCCGGCGGCGCGCTGATGGCCGATGTCGAAGCGATCGGGCGACTCATTTCACTCGCGCTGCGCTCGGGCATCCCGCTCCGCGAGGTGTATCGCCAGCTGCGGGGCATCTCGTCCGACCGGGTCGGCGGGCTCGGGCCGAACAAAGTGCTCTCGGTCCCCGACGCGATCGGGATCGCGATCGAGAAATGGATGCAGGAGAAGCAGGGCATCCAGCAGGACCTCTTGGGCGGCGCGGTGGCGTCCGCTCCTGCTCCCGTCCAGGCGGGCATCCCCGGACCCGAGGGGACCGCCGGTGAGCGCGCCGGGACCGCGCAGGACTTCATTGGCGCCTGCCCCGACTGCGGATCGCAGCTCGCCTTCATCGAGGGCTGCGCCAAGTGCCACGTGTGTGG